>Ga0306901_1000347_pt1 | contig 21238 bp, 15 predicted proteins | sample AntRauMFilla3767_FD_190431 | JGI IMG/M metagenome (GOLD analysis project Ga0306901, IMG submission 190431) | Saline lake microbial communities from Rauer Islands, Antarctica - Metagenome Filla 3 #767 (v2) (version 2) | ecosystem: Environmental > Aquatic > Non-marine Saline and Alkaline > Saline ... | reverse complement strand
TTTGGTGGTTTCTGTTCTGATGAGTTTTTCTCTAGCCCATTTTCTGAGTGTGGAGTCTGAGACATTATAATAGGTCTTTACTTTTTACGAAAACCATTTCATGCTTATTATAATTTTGTTTTACATAGAAGAGTGTTTAATTGTTTAAGTTGTATTGAAGTGTGTTATTGATTTTCCGATTTCAAGAGTCAGGAAAGTATACTCTATCATTTGTCCATAAAAGAAATGGTTTTCCATTTATCTTTATGTTTCTTCATTTCCTTTTTAATGAAATCCTTCCAATTATTCAATTTATGTTCCATATTTGTTTATTAAATTTCATAATATTCATAATGTCAAGCCAAAACGCGCAACTCTCTTAACTACTTTACTTCCACTTGCGTCACTGATTTTAATAAGTTCCATTTCATCTCTTTCATTGATTCGAAGACCAAAAGAGGTTTCACTTGTTTTTTCGCCAGTACTTGGATCTGTACGCACATTGTTGAGGTAGAATGCACCACCTTTAAGTACCCATTGTGACTCTCCTTCAATGTCAGTGCCTCCTAGAGCTGTAACTCCATTGGCATTTACATTCCATTTCAAAGATTTTTCATATAAATGTGCTACATCTTGTTCTTGTAATCCATCGGGAATGACGGCATCAGTTGGCATACCTTGAATGCTAATACCAGCACCGTTATTAACTACACCATCATCATCATAGTTAATAGTTCCAGTACCTACACTGTCCAGATAGTTAGAAGTAGCTCCAAGACTTAGAATCTTATCTTGAACTTCCAATCGATTATGAACAATACTCTTGGTGGCATTAATGACACCTTCAATGTTTAGATTTCCATACAAGTGCATGGCATCTGGGTTAATATTCACCAGCTGTTTCTGATCAATGAAAAAGTTATATTCTCCGGTAGTATTTAGGTCAACAGTGTTATTAGCAGAGTCCAGTTTAATGCTGTGGTTGACAGTTTCATCGGTAGTTTTAGACTCAATGAAAAAGTCATTGGTGGTTTTCATAGTAGTATTGTTTCCTGCAGTTGTGTTCAGGTCATTAACGCTAGATAGAGAGTAGGTGTTAGTATCACTGTCCATGTTCATGACCATACTGCCATTATTCACATCAACTTTGTAGCTTCCTGTAATATCATAGACCATTCCATTTCCAGCAGTTGTGGTAAGGGTTCCATCTGTGGTAATTCCCATATCACCTGCAGAATAGTGATCCATGGTACCCTGTGTATTAACCGCAAATGAGTCAGTACCTAGAGTGTTAATTGAGATGGTAGTAGTAGGATCATCTCTGACAATGTTTAGAGAGCGAGTGTCATTCAGTGTCAAAGTAACTAGACCAGATGATGCAAGTTCCAATCCTGTAAGTTCTTTAGCATAAATTCCTGGGAGATAGGTACGTCCCAAAGTAGTAATATCGTTTTGATCTGGATAGCTGATGGAAGGATCAGCTACTGTGTAAGAGAGGTCTCCTCTTCCTCCGATGTATGGTGCATATACATCTGCTGTAGCCATATTTATAAATCAGATGTGAAAAAAAGTGAAATTTTTTCAAGAATATGATTTGGAAATTCTGGCATGGTATATTCTTTGTTATTTAATTGTTTCCAGGATATATCTGAGAACCATATGTGTTCTTTCATAAGTATACATCTTGGTCTGAGACTCGGATCAGGATTGAGTAACTGACGGACAAAATCTCTGGCATTTGAAGAAACTTGCTCAGGAAATTCCAATTTTTGTGGATTAAACGCAACAATCTCTGTCATCAATTCATCAATGTGATCTAATGATTTCCAGAGGTCGCGTTTTGTGAGCATATAATAGGCAATGACTCCAAGACTCCACATATCACATCCATAATCATATCCATGTCCTAAAAATATTTCGGGTGCCATGAACATAGGACTTCCTGCAAAAGTGAATTCCATCATGAAGGGTTTGATTCTTTTGGTGTTTCCAAAATCCATGAGACGTGGATAACCTTGCCAATCAATTACAACATTTTCCAACTTGAGATCCCTGTATATAAGACAGTTTCTGTGGAGGTATTCTATTGCACACATAATGCAACCAATGTACAGCTTGACATTTTTTTCGTATTCCAGGTTGGTTGTTTTTTTTTCCTTTCTACAAGGTAGACAGTGACCCTTGTTATCCGGACTTCTGGATCTTCCGTCAACACTCATAGAGTCGATCATTTCCTTTAAGGTACATGGCATGAAAACCTTAACAATATAACATTTTCCACCAAAGAAAAAGAAAGCCTGACTGTTTACACAAAATTCATTAAACAGGTGGCGAGAGATGATGTATTCATGACGTGCCTCACTGACTTTGTCAGAACATTTCATGGTGTACCATTTTCTGTTATTGTTACAAAATGCTAGTATAGTTTCATTATTAGGAGATTTAGTGTCTAGAACAGCTTTTTGTTGAAAGGTGATGATTTGATTATCATTACTTTCTTGTTTGTTCATAAAAGAAAGAGCATCTAGTTCTGTGCCAACAAGATTAATGTGAGTACCTGAATTGTGATGAGTATATAGTTTGAAATCTGAAAAAGTGTTTTCATTAATATCCTGTAAGAGTGTACTTGAAAGGCTTCTAGTATGAAGTCTCGACAATTGAGATATTTCTTTGGCAGAATTGATTGATTCTAGGATTTTTAAGATGATAGGCTCCATTTCAAGAGACATTACCATTAGAATACAATCTCTTTTGACTGTGAAAGTCAGTTCTTCAAGTGCAACATGAAGTAAATTGGCTCTAGATTTTTGGAAGTTTCCAAGCATCTCGTTCATCATGTAAGTTTCGGTTCCATGTACAACTTCACCCTTGCATACTATACAAGGGCTAGATGGACAATTTATGACTTCATCTTTTTTGCAGTATATTAGGTTAGAGTTTAAGCACAGATTGTATTTGTCAATTACACTCAAACTGGAAAAGAAAGGCAAGGTGTCAAGGTAGTGTGAAATTTCTTGCACTGGTTTATTAGAGTACATTTGAAGGGAGCATTTGTATTTCAGATATTGTTGCTTCAAAATATAGTGGGGGAGTATGTATACAACCGAATTTTCTCGACAAGTCATGTTATACTCGTCACTATTGTAGAGATTATCTACACAGTTTCTTCCCGAAAACATAATGGCATTAATAAAATTTATAACATCACCACTCTTGAACCGGATAATCTTTTTCAAAACTTCATTGTGGATGATGTAGTGTTCAAACAGTCCATTTTCGATAATAAAAGGGTTAGACTCTTGGTGTAAAGACAATACATCACCCTCCAAGTATTTTTTTTTGTACATATGTTCTATGAGTTTATTACGGAACTCTAAGTCTATAAATCTTAAAAAAGTGACATTATCTAAACATCTCTCTATGAAAGATATTTCAGACCTAGTTAGCATTTTAAACAAATTGAACAATAAAACTCTCAATGTTAATGTTAATGGCACAATCACCGAAAATCTCATAAATGGTATTATTTTGGTTGTTATCATTGCTTTTCTGGCGGTTTTTGCGGTGGTTATTACAAAGTTGTACAAATCGTATCCCCGACTTTTTTGGATTGGTCACAGTGAGGATCTAAAAAAGTACATGGAACGCCATGTGAAAGTAATGGTAAAATGTTTGCATACGTTGCGGAGAAATGCACGAGGAGAGTTGCGAAGGATTGTAGAGGATCTGTTTCGTTTGCAATGTGTTCCTCCTATGGATTTAGCAGTGTATTCACCAAGAGACGCACCTTTTTTGTATCTTCCTTATATGTTCAGACGCGCTTTATTAGGAGGTAAAAAACCAGACAAAGGAGAATTGACATTATATAGTAGGCTTATGGGAACAAATACATTGATGTTAGGGAAACAAGAATTGGCAGTGTATGATATGGAGTCGGACAATGGACAAGTCAGTGATGATGTGGTGGAAATTATAAAAAAGAGAGTATCGATTTTTTCAGAGCTTGATCGCCATTTGGGTCAACTAATGTGTAGTTACAAAGGAAATCTTAAATATGACGAAGCGAGAAGGAAATGTATGAAGGAATACAAATGGTGTAATCGCGCTTCTGAATTTCCAGATACTTTGAATGATCCTAAAGCTGAGATGGCACGTAGAGTATTAACCTTTTTAGCACATGAATACACACCCACACTTGAAAAAATGTATGATCTTCGAAAGTCTGGTGGGCTAGGGAATTTTGTAATATACAATATTTATATGGGACAGTATATCAATTTTATTTTTAAAGAACAGGTTCCTGGAATTTGGGATTCATTTTTGGACGATGTGAAAAAAGTAGGAGAAAGCTTTATTAAAGTGGTTGGCAGTGCCAAAGTATCTTCATTTATGGCCTCACTTCCTCTTCGTATCATAGGACAAACAGACAATTTTAATGAGGAACACTCCCCAATAGATGAAAGAGAAGAGTTTTTCCTAGATGGATTTGGGAATATGCTCAAAGGTCTTATGCAACTTCTTCCAAATCTTTTGAAGTTGATATTATCTTTGGTGCAATTGATCACCAATCCATTAAAAATTATTCAATATATTTTTGGCTTGGTTCTTGGTATACTTTTGTATATCCTTTATATGATAGTGATGGCTTTATCTCCACTATTTTACATTCCTGCTTTTATGTGGGTACTTGCTTTTAAGGTAATAATGACAGCAATATGGGTGGGTCTTTTCTTGTCTTTGGCACTGTTCTATTTTGTTTTATGGATTTTGAATCAGGGAACAGGAGGAGTTGTATTTGATATGTTGAGATGTGAAAACCTCCCAGATGCTTGGCATCGAGGAGCTTCCTATTTATTAGGTAATAGATACAAGCGTCAGTTTCTTTGTTCTTATCCTTGTACCAAAGGATGGTTACCTTGGGGTTGTCTATGTACTAAATCACCTAAATATCAACCTCCATTTTGTCCTCAACAAATTATAATGACAAGATATATCCAACATTTAGCAGATGAAGAACCTTCGTCATCTGCTGATTCATATTATGAATTCAAACCTGATGTAGAATATCTCACTAAAAAAGAGCACGAAAAAAGACAGATATTAGAAGATTATGTGAACAAAGAAGCTTCATTTGCTCATAAATGTGCGGATCGAACATCAGCATATGATTTTATTCTTAGATATGCTTGTGAACATGCCGAAGAACTAGGATTAAAAGGTGACACACATTTCATGAAATCATGTAAACATTGTTTTTGCAAACGTTTCTATTCAGGAACTTGTAAAAAAGGTTATAGAGAACAAAAAATTATATATTTAATTAAGACAAAAAAGCGTTTAGAAGAAGGTGTACCTTTAAATGATTTTGACCTTATTAAGCTTCGGGAACAAAGTATTAGACTATCCCCATCTCCTAGAAATATGAACATTCTTTACCCGAAATACAATGAAATAGTGTATATGATGCCTCCTGGAGCAGGAGAGGCGTATCCACAAGGTGATTATCTTCCTAATTTTTGTGATGAAGTAAGCCCCCCTGGTCAAAATCAATTTAAAGGAAATCCTTTTCCAACTCTTCAACAAAATCTTCCAAGAGATAATACAACAGCATATTATGTGGTTTATTCAATTTTAATGCTTGTAACTACTATTACAGGAATTGCTTTACTCACAAAAAAGATAAAAGGTATGTAAACAAAAACAATGAAACTCTAAATCTAATTAGACATTCTATGAATGTTGAATCCATTTAATATTAGTAAAAAGAGAATTCGTCATTTCGCTACACCTCGTGCCAATAATTCTTTTTATTGCCGAGTTCTTACGGAAAGATGCAGACGTGATCTTGGTACACAAGTGCATTTTATGAAAAACATTCGTTTAACGGATGAAGCACGTGCCGGGATTATGAATCCTTCTTTTTTGGAATTCTTGATGGGTTAGCCTAGAGGGTGGACACGTCTATCGGTTCGTAAGGACTCTGAGAGTTGATTGCTTGTACTAAATAAACAGTCAAATATGTTGAAATAAATGTGATGTCACTTTCCATCCATACATACTCTCCTGCTTCTAAAAACTCTAAGAACCTGGCTCCTGATCTTTCTGCCACAACTCCTCTTTTGTCTGTGACGAGTTGTACAGTAAACGAAGCAGGAGTATCAATGTCATAAATACCTGATTGGTTGACTATTATCCTGTTATTAATGCTATCAGTTACAAAAGTATTGGGAGATCCCCATTCACTAATAATATTCTTAAAAAATAAAATCCTACGAGATGTTCTTTCCTCGTCGGATACAGTAGTCTTAATGTATTTATTCTGTGTAAATAATGTTCTACCTGCGCTAATATCCTTCTGTACAATAAGATTCTCTCCTTTAAGAGCTGAGAAGTTAGCACGATTCTCTAAATAAATGGAACCTTCATTTCCAAACCTTATATTACCTTTAACTAATACACCTTGGAGGTTGGTTTGATTACTACAAGTTAAAAAATCTGTAACAACATTGTCAGACAATAAATTAGAAGTGTAAATCTCGTTACCAGATGCTTCAATAAATTCAAGACTCGTTATATTTGCATTAGAAAATGATGCATTACTAGAAGAAATTTTATTAAATAATAATGTGTTTCCGGTAAAGTTATCAGGACAGTTTGGTTCATATAAAATAGCTTCATGTAATTGAGCATTTGAAGTTAATAACGTGCCACGCACATCTGCTAATCCATCTACATTCAAATTAGATAAAGTAACTGTTAAAGGAGCAAATAAATCATCCTTCACATTAAGAGTGTTTGTGTTAAGAGTGTTTGTGTTGGTTTCCAAAACTGTAATATTGGATGTCACTTCAATATTTGTGACGTACAATGTTTCTGGTAATTGTATAGTATTAGAAATTACAAGATCCTGAACACTCAAATCTTTAATTGTGGAATTATTGACCGTTAATTCATCAATCCAGCAATTAGACATATATACATCATTATTTTCAAAAGATAAATCTTTAAAATTAATGGTTAAAGCTTGATCAATCGTGAGATTGTCTATATGTACTTGTGAAAGAACAACGGGTTTTATGAATAAAGGATTTTGTTGAAATGTCACATTTCCTATACATTCCATATTCCCCATGCTCTTAAGAGCACTTTTAAAAATGCCATCATCTTCACATACAAAACCATTGGATACTGTAAGAGACGAATTAGCTGATACAAGAGAATAAAATGTAGATTGTGCATGAGACTCAAGAGAAGAAGCTGGACTTATATATAATTTTCCATTATTTATATTTACACCTTGTTCAAGACTTAGTACATTATTATGAATTATTACGTCATCATATAAATTCAATGGACTATAAATACTGGTATCAAATCCAGCAAGAAACAGATCTGAATGTATCTTCACAGGTGTGATAAAAGAGAGATTACTTCCTGCAAAAGTAATACTTTGATCCCAAGTATATGAATCAGGTAATTCTAAGCTATCACATATAATGTGTCCACTATTAAGATTACTGGTTTGCAAATTATTTGTCTGTATATTACTTGTTAACAGATTAGACATTGAATTAAATGACGGAAATACAAGTTCGGATATTATTTTTACCTGGTCAACTTCAAGCATCTTGTCTAAAGAAAGATTTCCTGTTATCCGAACATCATTTGCTAGAAAAGAGGTTTCAAATGTAACCTCCCCTAAATTATGAAAAGGACCTGAATTACAAAATGATTCATTTATTTCTAATCTATTAGTTTGTAAATCAGGGCATACTAGTGTATTTGTGATTTTGAGATCAACTATATCTCCTTCTACAGATTTTAAATTGTTGACGGTTATATTATCACAATTAACTGAACGAGAAGATATATTAGATAGATTGGCATTTGATGCACTTATATATGGACATTCTATATTGTTATCTGCATACAATAGAGTGTTTAAATGAAACCCATTTGTTGGAAATAATGGACTTTTTAAGAATGATACGTCTTCTTCAAAAGTAATTGTATGTGTAAATGAATGTGGATGTGGAATTTTCAAAGGACCATTTAAGTATGTGACACCATTTATATGGGCGTTTCCTTCTATAAAAGCATCTCCCTGTACATTTATATCATCCTCAAATTCCAAAGACAGTGTATTAATTTGTCCATTCACTTGTAAATTGTTAACATAAACAGTGTCTGCTGCATAGTTTACATTGCTAGACATGTTACAATATGTTTCGGATTGAATGAGTGTTTGATCAATACCTGTGACAAATCCTTCTAAAATATGTGCTTTGGTTTGGTTAATACCTCCAATGTAGATAACATTATTACAAGTACTGGGAAGATTGGTTTCATGGCCTATGACTGTGACATTTCCAACAATGTTATTACTCTGCATACTCCGATTGCCAATAACAATGTTATTGTTTTGAAAACCCATTCCGTATCCAGAACGAGATCCCAAAAAAATGTTATCACGTCCTACTGTATTAAGAAAGCCTGCTTGCATTCCTAAAAACAGATTATCCATACCCATAGTCGAATTTCGACCAGCTTCACTACCTAAATATACATTACGTGCACCAGAAAGATTTTCATTTCCTGCATTGAAACCTAAGGCTGTATTGTTATTACCAATTACACGACTTAAAGCATCAAATCCTATTCCACTGTTATATTCTCCTGAGTTATTTGTACCTGCACCTTTTCCCACAAATGTACCTTGTAAATTATCTCTAGTGATAATATCACTGTTTTGATTTAAAGTATCTAATGTGTTTTGATTAGTATTTTGAACTGTGTATGAAGAAGTTTGAAAATATGATGTCATTCTTTATAAACACATCCACATGAAGGAATGGTCTAGTGAGAGTGGCAAATATACTATTGATGAAACAAGAAATGATTCACTTGCAAGTGATGTTGAAATTGAAGAAAAGGGAAAGAAAGAGAAAGAGAAAGAGAAAGAAAAAGAAAAAGAGAAAGTGAAAGAGAAAGAGGTTCAAGTAGATGACAATATTCAAACTGCTTTTCAGAATATGATGATGAATAAAGAAGAATATTCCAAAATGAGGAAAAATCAAAACCAGAATTCTAACATGTTAACAAGACTCAAAAGTGAATTAACTCCACAACATGTATGTATTGATATACAAGCTGATGAAAACACTAAAAAAATTCTTGTACACTGGGCAGACTATTGTAAAAATCAACAGAATTTACATGAATTATGCAGAGAATTCTTTCATCGCTGGGGAAACATCATATCTATAAGTTCTATTATTATGTCAGCAGCCTCAGGTATAAGCACTCTAGTGACTTCAAATGAACAAACCAAAAATAGAGCAATAGGGATTGTTTTCGGACTTGTTGGTGTGGGTTCAAGTGTAATGATGACAATATATAGACAACTAAACTTTAGTGAACTCGAAAAATCACACAGCTTTTACGCTAATGAATACAATAAGATTAAAGATGACATTACTGTACACATGACTATTAACATGAGCTCTCAAAAAATGTATGCAAGCATGGAAGAGTATGTAAAATTTTGCTATCAACAAATTACCAGTCTTAATGATCGAGCTCCTTCCATTAAAATTTCAATCTCAAAACAATATGATAAAACACTGAAACAAAATGATAAAAAGAAAAACAGAGATCCTAATATCGTTAATACATGGAAATTATTAAATCAAATGAAATAACTTTAGTAAAGAAAAATTCTTGATTTTTAAATAAACTTAAAACAAACAATTAGACTATTAGAAAAATTAAAAATGATTTACAATATTCCTCTTACATCTATAGGTGAAAATGAAGAAATGCGTAAGCGTATTTCTTATGAAGGTTTCAATAAAACACTAACGGAAGATGAGTTTTTATATTGGGCACAATCTTTACGAGAAGGTGACACTATTCCTTCTCAAAAGGATTTGTATTTCACACCTTCTGTTGAGTACATGGAAGATAATACAGAAGAATTAATTCGTTTTATGCAAACAATTGTATTGGAGACACAGAAAAAAGATATTGATTATCGTACATTGAAAGATACAGATTTAAATGAAGAATCAAATGTAAAACAAATATTTACTAATCCAAAAACATTTCAGAAGGATTGTCAAGAATATTTTTCTTCTCATTCTCTTGAAGAAATTAATAAAAATAAAGAGCTTAATATACCTGTTAAAGTTGGTAAATACATTAATGCAGATGATGAAAAAATATTGAAAATAATTGGAATTTCAAAAGAAAAATATGCATTTTCACCAACAGATGTAAAAGAAATATATGTAGTTTACTTAAAAACAAACAAATCCGTTTTTAGATCATTCATTAATTCACCTAGCAAAAAATAATGTAAAAATATATAAATGACTTGTGAGAAAATAAAAAAACAATTCCAGCAAATTGGGGACTTTTTAATGACATGTCTAATAATATGCCGAGGAAATTACAAATAAATGTAATTTTAAAAGGATATGTGGTTGTCACAAAAAATATCACATTGTGGAATTTATTTGAATGTTCATTTAAGATTTAGTGAAAACATACGTAAAGTTTCAGAATTAGCTATATTTTTCCTAGGAACTAACTCTGTCATTATAATACGCTTGAGCTTCTTTATTTTATAAAGACCATATGTGTTAAAGGCAATGTGCTCTTGAAGAATAGTGCCTTTACTATTTCTACGGGCAGGTGCTTTGGTCTAGTGGGACCCAATGGGCGTGGAAAGTCCACTCTTCTGCGGCTCTTAGCCAAGTGCCAACTACCTGTCTCTGAGAACCTTAGTGTATTGCTAGTGGAACAAGAAGTGGAAGAAATACTTTGAAATTAATTAACGTATAGAATAATTTGATATAAAGCTTGTTTTTATATTTAAATAAACATTTCTCAAAAATTGAAAAGGGATATAAAATAATAATAACTTTAAGTTAAAGATTATTAAAAATGGACAATATTAGCAATGTTGAACCTGTTAAAGGTATACGTTTCTTTGTTATGAGTAAAAAAGATATTGAAAGAGGAGCGGTTTTAGAAGTAACATCTCACGATACATATACTAATGGTATACCAGTTCACAATGGATTGTTTGATAGACGCATGGGTGTAATAGAACATGGAGTCCAATGTAAAACATGTGGACAAGGTTATACTGACTGTCCCGGACATTTTGGATACATAACTCTTGCACATCCAATATTCAACGTTGCGCTTACTCGCCGTCACAGTGACGTACTAACTATTGTTCTAAAAATATTAAAATGTGTCTGTCCTTTTTGCTCAAAATTGCTTATTGACTCATCAGATGTCAAGCTCAAAAATGGATTTAATCAAAAAACTTTCGAGGAAGTATTCAAATTATGTGCTAAAAAGAAAAAATGTGGGACATCTAGGGAAGATGGATGTGGTATGGATCTTCCAAAAATTAACAAAGAAGGTCCTTTTAAGATTTCTTTAGAAACAAATGACAAATCTGAAAAAATAAATTGGACAGCAGCTGATGTACTAAAAGTATTCAAGCGTATTTCAGATGATGATTTGAAAATTATGGGCTTTGATCCTCAATATTTTCGTCCAGAATCTTTAATACTAGAAGTTCTTGTAGTGCCTCCACCTTCAGTACGTCCTTCTTTGGGTTCAGACACCAGTAGCCGCCGTGAAGATGACTTGACTAGAGCTCTCATGTCTATTATGAAAAATAACAATTCACTTGCAAACAGCATTAAGAAGAGAAATGAAAACACTGATCCAAATATTGAACATCAACTTAATGAAGCGGTTTCAACTGGTGTGAACCTTCTTCAATGGAGTCATGCCACTATGATTGATAATGATATACCAAGTATTCCAGATTCAAAGCACAAAGTTAGTGATCAAAAATCAAGATCCCTTATTACTCGTCTTAAAGGCAAGGATGGAAGGATTAGAGGCAACCTTATGGGAAAAAGAGTAGATTTCAGTGCACGTAGTGTCATCACACCAGATCCAGACATCCACATTGATGAAATTGGAATGCCAAAGATTATAGCTCAGAATTTAACTATACCAGAGATTGTAAACAAATATAATATTGAAGAGTTGAGACGCCTGGTACATGAAGGTGCTCAGAAGTATCCAGGAGCTAAGACAGTGGTTAAACAAAATACCGGGCATAACTTCTTGTTACATAGTGGCAAACCTGTGTGTGAAATTCAAGCTTCAAAGCTAACTTACGGAGATGTGGTAAACCGCTATTTGAAGAATGGAGATCCCGTATTATTCAACCGTCAACCCAGTTTACACCGTATGAGTATGATGTGTCACAAAGTTATTGTTATGCCAGGAAACACTTTTAGATTGAATGTCTGCGTCACAGCGCCTTACAATGCAGATTTTGATGGAGATGAAATGAATATTCATGTACCACAATCATATCAAACAGCAGAGGAACTTCTTCATCTGGCTAGTGTACCTACACAGATTATCAGTCCAAGAGAATGTGAGCCTATTATAGCTGTGGTACAAGATGTATGCACAGGACTTTACAGAATGACTAAAAATGGAGTAACTATGAGTCCAAAAAATGCCATGAACCTCTTAGCTCTTAATCCGAAAGTCCAAAATATTGATTGGAAAAAGCTTGGAACTGCAGAAAAAGAATGGAGTGGCAGAGATATATTGAGCTCCTTATTACCTGACCGTATTAACTTGAAAACCAAGACAAAGCATTATGAAAAAAGTAAAACAGATGAAGACCGGGAAAACCGAGATGTTCTCATTGAACAAGGTGTATTAAAAAATGGAGCGGTTACAAAAGAGATTTATCAAAAACAAAGTCTTGGAGTAGTTCAACAAATATTCAATGAATATGGACAAAAAAAAGCTGCTGAGTTGTATAATAACACTCAACCTACTGTTTGCAAATGGTTAGAGTCAGCTGGTTTTAGTGTGGGAGTCAAAGATATTCTGCTACAATCATCAACTCAACAACGTTTCAAAGAAATTTCAAAAAATATGGTAATGCAAGTTCTGGAAATTATCGCCAAAGTACATGAAGGAAAGTTTGAGAACAAATCTGCCAAAAGTACTTACGAATATTTTGAAGATATTGTCAATAACATTTTGAACAACAGCATGAAGAATATTGGCGAAGAAGCTTTGATGGAAGTTGATGGCAATAATCGTTTTATTGAAATGATTGTATCCGGAGCCAAAGGCAATGCCAATAACATAGCACAGATTACTGCATGTGTTGGTCAACAAAATGTCAGTGGCAAACGCATTCCTTATGGATTTGATAACCGTACACTTCCACATTTTACCAAGTTTGATGATGGCCCTGAAAGCAGAGGCTTTGTACAAAGTTCGTTCCGCTCAGGTCTTAACCCTTCGGAATATTTCTTTGCAGCTATGGGTGGACGTGAAGGTCTCATTGACAGCAAGGTCAGAACCAGTGAAACAGGTTATATTCAGCGTCGATTGGTTAAATTTATGGAGGACTTGGTGGTAAGCCATGATTACTCTGTAAGAGATTTGAATAACCGTATTATCCAATTCCTTTACGGAAATGATGGTATGAATTCTACAAAACTGGAAAAACAACATATTACGATTATTAACATGAGTAAAGAAGAAATCAAGAAGAATTATGGTGGACCTGGACTTGAAAGCTATGTAGATCAATTGATAGCTGACAAAGAATTTGCAGTTGAACAATTGTTTGATGGAAAGAAAGAAACTACTGTAATTTACCCTGTGGCGTTCGAGCGGCTCATAGGTATTTACAGAAACATTCCAGGGACTGGCAGATTAACTGTAGATGATGTATTGAAAGCACATGAAGAGTTGGATGATCAAGTATTTGTTACACCTAGTCACAAAGGCAATCATGTTTTTATGATTCTGGCAAGATGTTATCTAAATCCTAAACATCTTGTTTCCATTATGAGCAAGACATCTTTTGAAGCAATGATTGCAGCTATTAAAGATAGATTTGAAGACAGTTTAATCACACCTGGAGAAATGGTTGGAATTACTGCAGCTGAAAGTATTGGAGAGCCCTCAACACAGCTGGTTCTCAACACCTTTCACAACAGTGGTACAAGTGCTGCGTCTCGAGCGGTTACAGGTATTCCGCGTTTGAATGAGATTTTAGGAGCTACTGCCAGTAAGAAGATGAAAACAGCAATTATGAAAATTAAGTTTACCGAAAATGACCCAATTAAACGAGAAGATATTATGAATAACATTCGCATTGTTAAATTAAATAATGTAGTGTCATCTTGGCGCATTTTTTATGATCCATTTGAATCAGAGGTTTCTCAAGACAATCAGTTTGTTGAAATGAGAAGAGCAATTGTTCCTTTAGATAGTGATCTATCTCCTTGGCTACTTCGTATTGGGCTTGATAGAGCTAAAATTCTAGAATACCGTCTTACTACAATGGATATTCAATCTGCTCTTAAATCCTATTATAATGATAAATTTGATGTGATGGTCAATGATGCAAATGACACTGAAATTGTTATTCGAATTAGAATAAAAACCTTTGACACAGAATCTGATATGCTCTCTGATTTGAAAGCAGCAAAAGAAGTATTATTAAACGATTTTGTGGTGAAAGGAGTAAAAAATATTGTATATGCTAGTCTTGACAGTAAAGAGGAGTTTACAACTTTCAACCATCTGACTCAAGAATTTGAAGTATTTGAAGAACGTTTTATTTCAACTGAAGGAAGTAATCTAATGGAAATTATGGGCATGGATGGTGTTGATTCAAGTCAAGTTATGACAAACAATATTATGGAAGTGTATGAAACATTGGGTATTGAAGCTGCTCGCAAACTCATGCATGCCGAAATATTAAATGTATTGGGTTCAATATATGTAAATCATAGGCATATTTCTCTGCTAATTGACACAATGACCAATAATGGGACTATTATTTCAACTACTCGTCATGGTGTGAATAAGACAGATGCCAATGTACTTGCCAAGAGTTCATTTGAAGAGAATGTAGCACAATTGACAAATGCAGCACTTTTTTCAAAAATAGATAACATGAAAGGAGTGTCTGCTAATGTAATGCTAGGACAAATTACCCCTATGGGAACTGGAATGACTAATATTTACATGGGTACAGAAGCTGCTCCACAAGAATGTGTGATTGTAGATAATAATGTAATAATGAATAAAAATGGTAAAGAAAATAAACAAACCAATGCTGATGTACTTCAGATGTTACAGAATACCAATGACATGGATTTTGACATTTAATCAATGATTGTCTAATATGACATAGAAACTGAGCTGTTCTTTAATAAATATATTGCAAATACCAAAGATACTGCAAATATTACTAGTGCTAAAAGCATTAAAGACATGTGAGAAATTATTTTTTTGTTTTTTTCAGCTTCCAGATTATTGCAAATTATGTCATAAGAAGCTGGATCTACTTCTATATTTAGTTTTTGTAATTCTTCTATCTTACTCCAAGTATTCATTTTCTTAATCATATCGAGAGGATTTATTTGATAAAACATGTAAATAAACGCAATTACAATTACACCCAAAACCATGAGATATAAAGAAAATTCAAACATGGGGAATGGAGTCTTGTTCATATTATCGGATACAAGAGAATTACATGCCTTATACGAAGATAATATACTTTTTAAATTTTGATATTGGTGTAAGAAATTTACATGTGAAGGAACAAAGACATTTTTGTCTTCATCAACATGAGCAATCCTAGTAAAATCATGATATAATTGATCTTGATCACCAGTATCTTCAAAACCAGAACTTGTGGAAACAAAATATCCATCCTTGGTCACATTGTCTATCATTTGATTAAACAAGGACTGTGAATTATTAATTATTTTCATAGTGTTATGTTCCATCTTGTAACGATTCATGGTTGATGTAGTACGCGACCTTATTTTCCAAGCAAACATCATGGATATGCCCATGAGTAATCCAGAAACAATTATTACCAATTTAAAAATAGTATTAGTCTTGTCATCTCCTTGTTTACCATTAATTTCTTGATGTAACATCTTAATAGTAGATGTTTTACGACGTCTTTCACTTGGTTCTTCATCATCACGTGTCATATATTTCTGAGAAACTTGGTATTTTTGATCATTGTAATTAATTTGACGACACATGAAATGAAGATAAGATTCTATGCAATAACGAAAGGTTTCGGCGCCTCCAGCAACAGATATCAAAATCACAATAAAATCAAAAATTAAAATATTATTTTTTTGTATCTGATATCGTGCCATATACTTACTATTCAGTACATGTAGACCATTACTGGATGATGATAAATTATCTAAATGTTTCATAAACTCATTTACAAACTCTTTTTGTTTCATGTTGCTCAAAGCCTTGACAAACCCATCATAACTAATATATGGACTTTTATCTTTTTCCTCCTCATTAGTATTATCATTGTCTTTTAGGACTTCAGTTGCTGTGTCATTAAGGATGTCACACATTATAGACTCTATCCAATTATACTGTTTAGTTGGATACAATGAAGACATAAAAGAATAATCTGGTTCAACATTCATATTTTTGGCAGTAATTTTCAAATGCTTAACAATGGCATCTTTCAAAGTAATATAAGTATCACTTAGGGAAGTAGAATCAGTGACATGTGAAACAAAATTTTCTAAAGTTGTGCTATAAAACCATTTAATATCATCCCGTTCATTCCATGGCTCTAATACATCTTTGTATGTTACTCCTAAATCAGTGGTAGTGTAAACATTTCCATTTGAATCATATAAGTACACCTTTTTTTTGCTTAATTTTTTTCCAAAACTAGCAGCTTGCATAAACATTTCCTTTACTTCAGCATTGTCTGTTCCTATTTTTATGTGGTGATTGTCATAAGGTCTTGCAAAAAATGTTGGTGTTTCACGTACGCTGTCCTGAGAGTAATAAATAAGAGTCAAATCAGATGCATCTGTAAAAAAATATGCTTTTGATTCTGAGGGATCATAATAAGCACATACTGACACTGTATCATCTAATAAAATGCTTAAAAATGTGTCATAGTTCATGTTCTGATAAGGAACATTTGTAAAAGAGAGTATGAGATCATGACGGATAATACATCCTGAAAGAGACGCCAATATTTTTTCTCTAAACGCTTCTTGTCCTGAAAGATTCTCTTCATAAAAAACATCATTTCCTAACATAAACTTTTCGAAATAGTCAATAGATGACTGGAGAGTCTGTGATTGCTTAATATTATCATATTTTTCTATTTTTTTCAAAAATACTGGAGATTCCTTGTATACTGTACCAGGAAACAAAGGATCTACTGCATGGTATTTAGTTCCTGGAAGAGTTGCTGCACAAGGAATATTATCATCTTGTATCAAATCTCTCAAATGCACTGTACTGGAACGCTCATTAAAGTTAAAAACTTTATTTTTGTCTAAACAATTGTATAAAGCCCCTGTTTTAGGCCAATCATCACTAGTAAAAGTATATTTTACATCTTGTAACCTGTTTTTTTTCAGAAAGAAACCCATAAGAGGGGTACATCCTTTGACTTTATATGATTTTAAACTTCTATCTGTAAGTCTCTGCATATTCATAAGATGATGAATGGCTGGTTCATTTTTAAACATGCTATCTATCTGGTAAGATTGTTTTGTAATCTCCATTTTGTTCTTGAAAATGAATACTCCTATTATAAGAGACATAGCGCTCACAAAAGTGATAAGAATCACAAAATATCCATACCTAATTCTATCAAACATGTTGTCCACATTAATGATCTTTTTGATAAACAAATAAGAACCAAATCCTAAGACAATGGCAGAAAATACTATAAACATGGTGAATAGAATTATTGTTATTGTGTTTTTCATGTTTTTTTCACTATTCAACAGGTCCCTAGCATTTTGTTGTTGTAGAAGCTGTTCTGACAAAAAAGATAAAAAACCATAGACCGCTGCTTTAGGAGCAGATTTGTCTGGTAGTGGTATGTCTGTCAATGCCTCTAAATAAACACGGTCACCATATTTTTTATTCAATTGCTCAATTTTTGCATGTATATCATACAAAGACGATATTAAAATATGGTTGTTCATCTTTTTGTCATACTCATTATTTTCATTGTAGGATGCTTATCAGCAGTTTTGTTTTGTAAAAAACTTCTACCTAAAACAAAAGAAATTCTGGTGAAAAAAGAAGATGTATATGCCATCATGATCACTGGCAAGACAACTGAACGCATATCAAAATATGCCAAAAAGGCGGTTGAACAATTTTTTCAACAAAAAGGGAATATGCATAAACATATGATTGTCATAAATCACTCTGAACCCTCAGTAAAAGCTTTGTTACCAACTACATTACAAGAACGTGTATTTGAATACCAGTTGCATCCAACTGCTCTTTCATTAGGAGAAATGAGAAATCTTGCATTGTCTTTTGTACCTCCTGGAAAATTATGGATTACATGGGATGATGATGATATCAGACATCCTCATTTTGTATGGGGTATGTTAAGTGCGCTTAAAAAACATAAAGTTGATGCTGTAGCTTTTTGTAAAAGATATGAATACAATGTCATTACAAATTTTTCGTATATGGCTCAGTTAGAGACTGGGTTTCCTATCATAATGTGCAAATCATCTCCTTTGGTAAAATACAGTGATTTATCAACAATGGAGGATCTAAATATTACTACACGTCTTGTTAAAGAAGGACTTACTGTACATATTATTCGTAATAATCCACCTCAATGGTATATTAGGTTAGTTCATGATGACAACACATCTTTATATGTTAATAAAAAGAAAGAAAAAGTCTATAAAGGTGCACTTAATGCAAAATATAAAGAGTTTGACATTCCCAAATCAGAACAAAAATGGGTCAAGAACTTACTTTTTTAGATATTGAATATCAAGAATGAGAATCATAATCCTCTTGCTTGGAATAGGGACAGTGATAACAGTTGCATTGATTTTACTGTCATCTCTGCTTAATAAAAAAAATGACAAAGAAAATTTCAGAGATAAAAGACTTTTTTCAGTGTCTCCACCTTCGCACAGAGATAATTCATTTGCCCCTCTAGTGCATGGCAATATTAACGTCTATCTTATTAACATGCGTAAAAACATGGATAGATATAAACGATTCAGAGAAACCTTTGCCAAATCTGATTTGAAGGATGTTGTATTTACACGTATTGAAGGAGTTAATGGAAGAGCCTTGGATTTAAGAAAATATATGAAACTTTCCGTTTACAAAGATTTGTTGGAATCAGAAAAAAATGGTTACAGAAAACATCATTACCAATTGACACGTGGTGCAGTTGGATGTTATCTGGCTCACATGAACTGTTATTATGCTATAAGACAACAAGCTGCTGATTATGCATTAATTATGGAAGATGATGTTCGTATTATGAAACCAGAATCTCTCTTTCAAGATATTCAAGAAATGGCTGAACAAATCCCTACTGATTGGGACATCCTGTTATTAGGATGTGTATGTTTTGTATGTGGTAAGTTCCGCAAATACTATGATGTCAATCGCTATTTCTTAATGCATGGATATTTAATCAAAAAAACTTCAGCTGAAAAAATAATTCATTTGCTAGAAAAAGAACCCATTGATCAACAAATAGATGCCAAATTTAGTGATTTGGCAGAAAAAGAACTTCTCAAAATATATTGTTTGAGAGATAAATTAGCCGTACAATGGGATATGGGAACTAATATTCAAATCCCTGTAAAAAATATTCAAGGAATTAATCCATTTGATCAAATGAATAATTTATAATTTGTATCTAATATTTTCCTATTCAACGCAATGCATCTTTTGCTAATTTATCTGCCATTGCATTTCCTTCCCAATCCTTTTCTTCCCCTTTAATTGGAGCATTTTGATGAGCCTTTACATGCTTAAAAGTTATATTATGTTCTTTTTTTAGATTGTATAAAAGTTTTAGCAAATCAATATTTGCAACAGGTGTTTTTTTTGATGTCATCCATCCATTTATTTCCCACTTAGTTGCCCAATTATTCATGCTTTTTACAAGATACTCAGAGTCTGTTAATATTCGTAATTGTCCATATGGAATATTCTTTATTGTACGAATTGCCATTAAGGCAGATCTCAACTCTGCAACTTGATTTGTTAATTTATCCTTGCTTTCAAGTTTGGAACATATATTACGAGGATCATTATGTCCAAAAAATACACCTATACCTGCAATTGCATTTTTATTTCCATTTCCGATACATGATCCATCTGTGTAAACATCCATATTAAACTTTTAAAAAATAAATATATTATTACAAAATCAATTTTCATACTATAATTATTCATTAAAATTAAAAAAATATTAATTATGGGATGAAAAATATGAAAAAAGAGATTTAGCCATATTGTGTTTTAATTTTTCACAATACGTTACCAAAGCTTACCACGGGGAGGTACTCTTAACAAGCTTCATGACGTTTTTTTTTGGTTTTTTTTTGTTTTTTTTGGTTAACTACAATCACACAATACATAACATTTCTACACACTAAACACTGCCAGTCTCACTACCACACTCGGTAGCACTAGGGTACTCTTTTCGAATCCTCACATAACCCCCATTAGGCGTTTCACACTCATGCAAGTAAGGGCACTGTGCGGTTTCACACTGTGACCCACCTTTGCACCTGACCATGTGAGGGTGGAAGAAGGGACAGCTTTTGTCACCAACCCCATGGCAATTAGGGCCGTGGTTGCAGTGCTTGAGTGTCCTCCTGTGTTCCTTCTGATGAGGAGCACTAGGAGGAACGAAAGCAGGGGCAGGGGGGACAATAGGCTGAGGAGGGAAAATAGGTGGCATACTTTGAGTCTTGTTCATGACAAATGCGGCCATGTTGATCAAGCTCATAATGATTTGACCAGCATAGCTGTTTTTGGGTACAATAAAATTTTGACCTGCGTCAATAATTTCAGTCACTTGCAAAGGAGAAAATGATGCCATTTTTAAAGTAAAGCAGAGATGCTCAAATTAACATGTATTAGTTATTAGTTGAAAGTAAATAAGTTGAGATAGTCAAATCAATTTTTTTGATTATTGTACAACACGTAAAGATCCAAAAATATCATGGTTTTATAATTCAGACTCGTAAAATCGGAAAAATCCAGATCTCACAGCCACTCAATAGTAGGGCCCTACTATTGAGTAGCTCCTAACCGGCACTGTCGGGTATAGACAGATCATCCACACCTTTTCGTTTGATAACGA
>Ga0306901_1000339_pt1 | contig 21618 bp, 18 predicted proteins | sample AntRauMFilla3767_FD_190431 | JGI IMG/M metagenome (GOLD analysis project Ga0306901, IMG submission 190431) | Saline lake microbial communities from Rauer Islands, Antarctica - Metagenome Filla 3 #767 (v2) (version 2) | ecosystem: Environmental > Aquatic > Non-marine Saline and Alkaline > Saline ... | reverse complement strand
TGGTCTCGTAACCAACATTCAGATCAGACGACAAGACACCCAAAGCATCGGTACCGGTGTATTCAACACCTTCCGTCAAGGTCGGGAAGTCTACACTGCCATCAAAATCATGCTCATGGGTCGTTGCCGTACCGCCTGTTGCATCAGGATCCAGCGTATAGGTATAAGAGCCGTCAGATTCAATCTGCAACGTACCGTAATCCCCGTCGATTGTCGCGGTGCCGGTTTCCGGCACAGCCACTTCACTACCACCGAAAGCAATTTTGGTGATCAGATTTGCTTCATCATTGGACAGATCATCTGCCGCGCCCGGGCCACCGTTTTCGCCGGTAATAACATTACCGGTCGCAACTGTGGTCACCTCTGAATCAAAGTTATTAAAGTCATCATCAGCACGCGGGCCGTCATCATCGACTTTAATGGTGATATGGCTTGCATCCGTATCACCATCATTATCCGTTGCCGTTACACCAAATTCCAATGTGATTGTATCATCATTGTCATTTGTATCTGGGTGATCCAGCGTCTCATACTGGTTAAAGGTGTAATCACCATTGGTATCTACAGTCAGATCAAAGACTGTCGCGCCATTGGCTGTACCGGTATAAGTGCTCCCGGCCAGCGTCACAATCACCGCCGCACCATTAGAGGTCAGTGTTGTGCTGCTGTTAAAGCTGCTTTCACCCGTTGCTGTAATTGCACCCGGGCCGTCAGTAAAGTAATCAGCGGCAACCTGACCCGAAACAGTTAGCGGATCAGTTGTATCAAAATTGGTCTCATCGACTTTTTTAGCATCCGGCTTGATAATAACCGGTACATCATCACGGTTGATAACCAGATCAAGCGTATCCGTAACGGTGGCTTCGTTATCAGTAAAATCATTTTCATCGCCGGAAAGATTTTCTTCCCGCGCGGTGACTTCAACGGTTAGCGTATAAGTACCCTCGGCAAGGTCATTTTCAGTGATAATCTGAAGACCAGACAGGTCTGATTTCTCAAGCTGCCAATCACCACCACCAAGATCGGTACCGGCAGACAAGCTGGCATCTGATGGCACACCGGAAATCAGCACATTCACAATTTCCTCGGAACCGTCAAGATCGGTAACGGCTGTGGTGATATCAAGATCAATCGCTGTTCCCTGCTCCCCATTCGCATCATCGGCATCCAGGGTTGGCGTATCAATCACAGCGTCGGTATTAACGTCGAAACTATCATTGGACGTACCACTGGTACCCGTCAAAGGATCATAGGCCGTTGCCGTAACCGTAAGACCGGTCATATCCGCATCGCTGTCTGCTGGTGGAGATACCGTTGGCCCGCCAGAGAAATCCTGTCCCGCTGGCAGGGTAATTGTCCATGTTCCGGCTCCAGAATCATAAGTACCGCCACTGGTTGATGTATCAACATCCCATGCGGCATCGAAACCTTCGACTTTTACTGTCAGTTCATCCGTTGCGGGGCCGGTCAGGGTTGCTGTGATATCAAGATCAACAGAACCATCTTCCTTAACCCAGACATCTTCGGCTGCCAGTTTAGGTGCATCGCCTTCCGGTGTTACTGTAACGGTAATCGTATCTGAAACTGTTGTTTCGTTATCAGTAAAATCATTTTCATCACCGGATAGATTAACCTCAGTTGCGGTAACATCGACTGTCAGGTCAAATGTTCCATTGTAATCCGTTTCCGGAATCAACTGCAGGCCGCCCAGATCTGCTTTATCAAGCTGCCACTGACCGCCACCAAGATCGGTACCGGCAGACAGGCTGGCACCGGCAGGAACGCCGGAAATAATGATGTTAGTAATTTCTTCCGAGCCATCCGTGTCTGTGACTGCTGTTGAAATATCAAGATCAATCGCTGTGTCTTCGGCGCCACTTGCATCATTTGCAGCCAGTGTCGGGGCATCAATCACAGCATCGGTATAGATATTCGCAGAGGTATCAGTCGTTGCTGAAAGTCCGTTTGATGTCTCTGTCGCAGTCGCGCTTACCGTCAAACCGGTCATATCCGCATCGCTATCAGCAGGTGGTGAGAAAACCGGACCGCCTGTAAAGCTGTTTGTGCCCGCCGGAAGATCGATAGACCATGTACCGGTTGCCGCATTATATGTACCGCCGCTGGTAGTCGTATCAACTCCCCAAGACGCATCAATACCAGAAATAGAAACCGTCAGTGTTTCAGAGCCATCTGTATCGGAAAGCGCCGCATCCACAACCAACTGGACAGATCCGTCTTCCTTAACCCAGACATCACCAGCCTCAACAGTAGGCGCATCCGGCACAGCTTCGACTGTAACAGTCAACTGGGCTGTATTGCTGTTCTGGTTATTACCAAATGTGACTTCATTATCAGTCAGATTGGTTTCTTCATTCTCTACCTTAACGGTAAGAGGGAAAGAGCCACTGTAATCATTTGGCGGTGTAATCGTAAGACCCGTCAGATCACCTTGGGTCACTTCCCAGTTTCCACCACCAAGATCAGTACCGGCCGACAGGCTGGCACCGGCAGGAACGCCGGAAATAACAATGCTGGTAATGCTTTCCGAACCATCCGTATCGGCAACCGCAGCTGTAATATCAAGCGGAATGTCTGTATCCTCGGCGCCCGTCGCATCATTTGCTGTCACAGGCGGCAGATCGGCAACCGCATCCGTGGTAATATAAAAAACGTCTCTGTTCGATGCTGTGTCACCCGTACCTGATTGAGTCGCAGTTACAGAAATGCCCAAACCCGGCATATCGGCATCGCTATCGGCAGGCGGCGCAAAATTTGGCCCCTGGGTCAGCCCCTGTCCTTCTGGTAAATCAATAGTCCATGTTCCGGCCACAGGATCATAAGTACCGCCGCTTGCCGTGGTATCAATGGTCCAACTTGAATCAATACCCGAAATCGTAATGCTCAGTGATTCATCGGCATTTGCAGGTTGCACATCAAATGCAAGGTCAACAGAACCATCTTCAAAAACAATCTGGTCGGAAATTGAGATTTCCGGCGTACCAACAGGATCTCTGCTCTCTTCTGCTGCTCCTGATTCCCCTTCCCGTTCAAACGTCCTATAATCCAAGGCTGTCGGGTTAATAACCCCGATTGCAGGCTCAGTTTCAAATGGCTGCGCAGTGAAAGCACTGCCAAAACCAAACCCGGTATTCGCAGAACCACCACCTGCACCCGGTCCACCGGCTGCCGGTTCGATCTGATCCATTTGCTGGGCGAGCGCAAGGAACTGCTCTGCCTCTGCAAGGCTAAATGGCGCGCCTGTTTCATTAAGGACAATAGCGGCATCTTCGTCTGCGTCGACAGCAGCACCGTAATTCGGAATAACCAGAACACCATTATCATCGAAAGTAATAACAAGTTGTTCGCCCTGCTGCTCTACAGACTGGAGCTGATCCTGACCAAAAGTAAACTGATATTCTTCACCTGGCTGAAGCTGAATAATTTCCTGCTGTCCGGCTGCGGGCGCATTAACAAGCGTTGCCTCGTCCATTGAGGTTTCAATCGAAAAGCTATCGGTGGCACTTCCGAAAGCATCCGAATCAATTACCTCAACCCCGGCTGCCGGTTCAATCTGCGCAACAGATTCAGAGGATGCAATTCCAAACATTTCGACACCCTGACCATCAGAGAAGGCAACTTGCCCTTCCCCGGAGCCCTTAAAAAGATGCTCGGCACTTTCGACCACAAGAACAGTTTGATTTTGAAAAACGACCACAAGGTCCCCGTTTTCGTTCAAGGCCATAGTCTCGACATCTGCGGGGGTAAAGTCTAGAACAAGATTCTGCCCTTCCGTCAGGGCGACTGTCATTGATTGATCGCCGGGATCCGCAACTGTAATTGTATTGTTTCCGCTCATTTGTGCCGTATTAGCCATAGTGTTTCATCCTTTCCAGTAATGAATCTTCTTTTACATCCGTACTTAAAGCTTCACAACAAAAAACATTGAAGGATACAGATCTAAGGTTATTTTATAAAAGCTTAGGGAAGGATACCCTATCCCGCTCGTTCCGTCAACAGTTATGTTAAAAATACGTAATAATTTCCCTCCGTAACTTAATTGACTATTTGCCTTTTTCTAACGCATCGGGCATCATAAAGTTCAAGGAGTTCAGGATAAATGTATAAGCTTAACAAAATACTACCAGCAGTTTTATTACTGACTGGGCTTGCAATGGGGCCGCAGATATCACTCGCGAACGGCGACTCGGTCATTACGGCATCCGATACAGCGGCAACTTCGACCCCTGTTATAGAATATCAGTCAACAGGACCGTTAAAGCTTTCGCCGAATATGGTCGAAATTATTGACCTTAAAGAAGATGCCGCCAGCATTATTCTTAGTAATCCGGCACATGCAGCTATTAATGTCGAAAATTCCAGACGTCTTATGATCCGGCCGGGCGCGCCCGGGGTCACGTCTTTGATCGTTATCAGCCACAGTGGCAAGATTATCTATAAACGGGATATCCTTGTTAATGAGCGTCAGGGAGACTACATCCGTGTACGGCGTCTCTGCGAAAGCGGCTCTGGTAGCGGTGACTGTCTGAACCGCGGTACATATTACTGTCCCGATGGTTGTTACGAAGTCAACAGCTCGTCCCGGCCTGCGGGCGGCGGTACCGGTGCTAGCGCTGGATCTGGCAGCTCTGTTAATCAGAGCGGTGCAAATCAACCGCAAATCGTTATTCAACCACCACCACAGGCATCAGGGTCACAAAATGATTTTCCCGAAGAAGGAACAGAATAAATGCGTAAACACGTTCTCATAACAGCAATGGTATTTTGCCTTGCCCTTGCGGGCTGTGAAGGCCATAGAAATGGCCCGGTTGTTGCCCGCGAAAGTGGAAACACCGAAACCACAAACGAGCGCCTCCATACAGCTGCCAAACAGGCAATTGCCGATGGCAATGCGGACGAAGCTTTGATTTTCTATGAAGAACTCTACCGCAAGGACAGTCGCGATCCGGAAACAGCATTGAATTACGCATATGTTCTTAGAAAAACCGGCAACGCCCAACGTGCCGTTCTTGTACTCGCCCCCTTTGTGAATGCCGAACATAAAAAGCAGGACGACAAAAAAGCCAAACCTGTTGATCCCCTCCTCTTGTTGGAACATGCTGCTTCGACATTGGAGATGGGTCGCTTCGAACAGGCCGACTCGCTACTGCAAGATATGCTTGAAGCGCCAAATACAGTTGACCTCGATCCCCAGATCCTTAACCTGATCGGCGTATCCATGGATGCCCGTGGCATGCATACCGTAGCTGAAGAATATTATCGGGAAGCCCTTGATGCCTGGCAGGGTCAACCGATTACGGTTATGAACAATCTGGCTTTAAACCTTACCCATCAAGGCTATTTCGACGAAGCTCTGAATTTGCTTCGTAAGGCTTATGTCATGGCGCCGGATCGGGAAATCATTGCCGCGAATATTGATCTTGTCACCGACCTTCATGATAGCATTCAGGCAAAACCAAAATCTCTTGAATAAACACGTGGCGGGTCACTTTTATGAACCCGTTATCCAGCATTCGAAAGGCAACACGTCAATTACGGATTTGGCGCTGCACCTTGTAGACTGTGAATTGTGTTGAGACACCACCACATGTTAAAAAGCACGGCCAGAACTTGAGTTTCTATCTATTGCAGAAAAGCCGGTCCAAGAATGGTAATAAACAATGCAGGTAAAAAGAACAGGATCATAGGGACTGTCAGCTTTGGCGGTAGCGAGGCTGCTTTACGTTCGGCCTCCGCCATACGGGCATCGCGTTGTTCATCAGCCAGAACGCGCATCGCTTTACTTACCGATGTACCATATTGTTCGGCCTGCAGCATTGCCGTTGAAAAAGAACGGGCAGCCCCGCTGCCTGCGCGGGTCGCAAAGCCCATAAAGGCCGCTTTTCTATCATTGAGCATACCAAGCTCGGCACTTAGAAGCCCCAGTTCCTCGGCCAGAACTTCCGAGTGATCGGCAACGTTATCAGCAATTTTATTGATCGCAGCTTCGATCCCGACACCGCCTTGCACACAAATCAACATCATGTCCAGAGAATCAGGAAAGGCAAAACCAATTTCTTCCTGACGTTTATCGGCCGTGTTCTTGACCAGAATCCTAGGCAAGTAAAAACCTGCAATACCGGAAAAAGACAGTATCATCAATTCAAGCCCTTCCGATAACTCGCTCTCCATACCGGATAAAAACATCATCGCCACCAAACAGAAGATTATCGGCAAAGCGATACGAGCCAATAGATAATATAACGGTGCTTTAGGGTTACGGATACCGGCAGAAAGCATAAGATTTCTGGCTTTGATACTGGCATTACCGGCTAATTTTTGTAGCCTGTACATTGTATTCAATGATTGTGCCGCTGTGCGGTCAACCGGGGCCGATCCACGGCGTTCTGTTTCCTCGCGGGTTTGTTTGAACAAATCACGACGTTTCTTTTCTATGACCGCGCGGTATTTTTGTTTTTTCTCCGACCGCAGCACAAGCGGTAAAGCAATAGCAACCACCGTAACAGCCGCCAACAAGGCGCTAAATACGATAATAAGCAAATCTGATGAAATACCGAACATCCCGTTATACCTTAAAGTTAATCATCTGACGCATAACCAGCACCCCCATTGCCATCCACATGACAGCTCCGGTTGCCAGAAGCTTGCCTTTCGGCTCTGTAAACAGAAGGGATATATAATCAGGGTTGACCAGATAAAGCCCCCCTGCGACCAAAATCGGCAAGGCGCCAATAATCATTGCCGATGCTTTAGCCTCTGACGACAAGGCACGGACTTTACGCTTCAAACGAAAACGGGCACGGATGACTGCAGCAAGGTTCGAAAGAACTTCGCTCAGGCTGCTACCGGTTTCAGACTGTATCTGAATGGCTGTGGCAAACATTTTGACCTCGGTAAGCGGCATCCGCTTTGCACAGCGTTCTGCCGCCTCGCCCAAAGGAATACCGATTTTCTGGTCATCATAAATATGGCGCATTTCTTCACCAATCGGCCCTTCATATTCACGGGAGACCATCGCAATGGCTTCTGATACCGGCATACCGGCCTGCAACAACCGGATCATGGCCTCTAGCGCATCGGCAAAATCTTCCAGGAATTTACGCTGCCGGCGGCCCGAACGCCATTTCAGGAAAAAACGTGGTAAACCGAAATAGGCGGTAAACTCCAAAAAAAGCTTTGCGATTGTTGGGATCCCCGTCGAAGAGATCGGGATCGTTATCAGCGTACCGAAAATCAGCGATGCAATCCAAAAACGGCTGACTTTCACATCGAAACCGGCTTGTAACAGCATCTCTTTAATGCCTGGCTTACCCTTTTTCCTGGGCTTGTCTTCGCCTGCATCTTTTAGTTTTCTGGCAATTTCTTCGCGCTTACGGGAAAGCTGCTTATCTTTGTTATCGCCTTTTTTACTTTCGGTTTTAGCGCTGCCCGTAATAACCGTCATCAACTGGTCACGGCGCTGCGCACGGGCATTCGCCTTGAGCGCAAAAACCGTTGCCGCCCCGATTATGGCCAGAACAATAACTAGCGTAATTTGAACGGTTACCGTCATCAGTTATAAGCTTCCTCCATCGCATCCAGAAGCTGCTTTTCAAGCCCGTATTCGCGTGCCCGTTCGTACAGTTTCGGGCGTAGACCGGACGATTTCTGTGTCCCGATAATACGGCCAAATTCATCTTCGCCTTCATATTCAAAGCGGAACAGATCCTGCATGGTTACGACTTCACCTTCCATACCGGTAACTTCTGTAATATGTGTGACCTTACGCGAGCCATCACGCAGGCGTTGAACCTGAACGATAACATTAACAGCAGACGCAATCTGTTCCCGCACGGCCTGAATAGGCAGGTTAAGGCCACCCATAGCAATCATGTTTTCCATACGCGAGATGGCTTCACGCGGGTTGTTGGCGTGAACTGTACCCATTGATCCGTCATGGCCGGTATTCATGGCCTGTAGCAGATCAAAGGCCTCGGGCCCCCGCACCTCACCAACGATAATCCGGTCAGGGCGCATCCGCAGACAGTTTTTAACCAGATCACGCATTGCCACTTCCCCTGCCCCTTCAAGGTTAGGAGGGCGGGTTTCAAGCCGGACAACATGCGGCTGCTGAAGTTGCAATTCACAGGCATCTTCACAGGTGACAATCCGTTCACCCAGATTGATATAGCGGGTCAAACAGTTCAGCATCGTCGTTTTACCGGACCCCGTACCGCCGGAGACCAGAATATTGGCGCGGCAAGCACCGATGATTTTCAGCATTTCGGCGCAGGTCGGCGTCATAGACCCAAAACCGACCAGTTTTTCAAGGGTCAGCTTTTCCTTGGCAAACTTACGAATGGTCATTGACGCGCCATCGACAGACAATGGCGGAATAATCACATTGACACGCGAACCATCCGGAAGGCGGGCATCACAAATCGGGCTGGATTCATCAACCCGCCGGCCAATGACACCGACAATACGCTGACAGACGGTCAACAGGTGTTGATCGTCGCGAAATTCAATATCTGCCGTCTGGATTTTACCGTTAAGCTCGATATAAATGGTCTTGGGACCATTGATCATGATATCGGCGATACCTTCCATTTCGAGCAACTCTTCAAGAGGCCCGAAACCCAGCATATCATCGGCGGCTTCTTTGGCGACCTGTACAAGTTCACCTTTGGTCAGATCCAGCGAGCGGAACTGGGCAATTTCTGTCACCGCTGACTGGATTTCTTCGCGTGCCGCTTCGGAATCCATGCGGGACAGCGATTTTAAATCAATCCCGTCGCGAAGATCGGCCCAGATCCTTTTTCGGGCGCGTTCAATGCGTGAATTTTTTCGGGGTCCCTCGGAAGCCGGTTTATCGGACGGCAAATCAGGCGCGGTAATTTTTTTTGGTTTTTCTGCGTTTTCCGTCTTGGCTGTTTCGGGCGTTTTCTTTGGATTTTCTTTGCTATCCTTAGAGGGTGCCGGTTTTTTGGCCGAGGACGTTTTTGACGGCGCTTCTGCCGGCTTTTCCGTTTTTACGGTTTGCTCAGGCTTTGGCGCTTTCGCGTCCTGAGGTTTTTTCTTATCGTCGTCTGCACCCTTTTTTCCAAACACGTCTTATCCCTTACCCCTTGGCCTTGAATCCCGCCAATAATTTATCCAGCACCGAACCTTCGGCTTTATCAGACTTCTTCTGTGATGATTTTTCATAGCCTGATGCATGTTCTGCAACATTCAGCAACCGCATTGTAACATCACTACCGCCCTTGGCTTCTGCGAGCGGTTTACCGGTAGCCTCGGTTTCGGTAAACACATCCGGCAAATAGGGAATATAGGCTTCCGGCTTATGTTCAAGCGCGGTTTCAATATCCGCCTCGGAAATCTCCTTTGCCCCGAACTGGCCTTTCTTGTTCACGACAAGATCAATCACTTCGTTTTTCTCGCCCCGCAATGCTTTGACCTCTGTCAATAAAGATCGTGCGGAACGCAGCGCGGTCAAGCCCGTGGTTGTAACAATTAGAATGTCATGCGCCCGTTCGATAATCCGGTGACGGACATCAGCCGGGGCGCATGACAGGTCCACAACAACAACTGGAAAAGTCTTCATAATCCGGTCTACGGCTTTTTCATACTGATCACCATCAACGGCATAATGGATCATATCATCACCACCGCAGGCAAATACGGTCAGATTTTGGGTCACTTCGGAAAAAATACGCTCGACATCTTCCTCTGTTCCATCAACGGCATTCTTGATACATTCGGCAAGCGTGGCAGTCGGATCAATACCCAGACTAACGCCAAGCGTGCTCCAGCCGCCAGCCGCATCCATCAACATGGTTTTTTGTTTTAGCTCTTCGGCAATATCCCAAGCGAGCATCTGGGCGATACTGGTCGTGCCCATCCCGCCCATAGCGCCGACAACAGCGATCAGACGGCTTTCCGATATGCCTTTTTTCTCAAACAAGGCATGGGCGATTACGCCAACCATATCTTCAGATTCAATCGGGCGAACCAGATAATCACGAACGCCCATCCCGACCAATTGCCGGTAAAGCTGGACATCATTTTCAGGGCCGATAATTACGGCCTCTGTACCTTCAATACAATGACCGGCCAACACACCCAGTTTATCTATAAAAGTGCTGCTGATGTCGTCAGTGCCTATAATCACCAGATCGGGCGAGCTATATTCCGCATAGCGATCAATCGCGGCATCTATACCATTGGATTCAACGTCAATCTTAACGCGGGCAAAACGCCAGTCCTCGCGCAGTTGCTTCATGATTTTCTGCGTATCTTCAGCATCCGCGAAAACATCAATTCTTGCTGTTGGCAGCAATACAGCGTCTTTCTTTGCGCCTTCAACCATTATTACTCCCCCACACCACTTGCAGATGTCGTTTCCAGCGCCTCGAACTGTTCACCCGTCCGGTAGCGTTCGACTATATTGCCGGCTCTGCGGCCATCACCATCACGCGTGGCAGACCGACCAAGAAGATCTTTGGGGTCACTGACCATTTTGCTGAAGCTGCGCATATGCTCGCAGCCGATTTCGTAGTCTTTAACGTCGTAAACACTCTCTGCACCGAAAGTTCCGGTGATCCGTGGACAATCTTCGGGCGCCACGGCTTGCAGACCCTTATAGGAAATCAGAACCCGACTATCATAAGATGCATGATTGGACGGTACCGTTGCAACGTCAAGATTATCAATGCCGTTACGCTCTAGAACATGACTGTATTTTTGGGACAACACGGTCGCTTCGGCTTTTGCGCCTGCAATATCTTCTGGATAAGACACAAGCACACGAAGGCCGGTTTCATCCGTTTTCTTGTAATCATCCGCAATACGACTAAGAACATTGGGCGTAATCTGACGACGATCCATGACACTTGTCTCGACAGTCTGATCGATTTTGATACGGTCCATACTGACCTGTGTTGGCGTTGTCATGGTACACGCCCCCAACATCAGGACAGAAAGACACGTTCCGGTTATAATTAAATGACGCATTTGATCCCCTTAACCTTAATCTATGAGATAGCCAAATTCAGGGCCGCTTTCCAAATCTTTGGGCAAACGGTTGGCATAAGCCCGGTTCATTGTAAATTGAAAGCGATCTGCCAAAGGATTTCCGTTTTGTTCAGGTGCGGCAATCTCCGCTTCAGCCTCTGCATAGGGCTTGACCAGGTATGGTGTAACGACAATCAAAAGCTCGCTTTCATCGCGGGCAAAAGACTTCGATTTAAACAGATGACCAATAACCGGCAGATCACTGATACCCGGCAAGCCATTCAAGGCATTGGTCGTCTCGGACTGTATTAAGCCCGCAATCATCAGACTGCTACCACTGGCCATTTCAACTGTTGAATTGGCGCGGCGTACCGTCAAACCCGGAATACTAACACCCTCACCCAAAGTTATACTGTCCTGTTGCGCCAATGCAGATACTTCCGCTGCCAGTTGAAGGCTGATCCGGTCTTTCGACATAACGATCGGCAGAAAATCAAGCGATACCCCGAATTCCTTAAAGACAATCTGAACACGCCCCTGATCATCTACGCCTGTTGGGACTGGAAACTCACCACCGGCAAGAAATCCCGCGCTTTCACCGGAAATAGCTGTCAGGTTCGGCTCAGCCAATGTATTAACCAGACCATCCCGTTCCAGCGCCCGAAGGTTCAGCCTTCCAAAATCACCATTATCCGCGACGAAAAGAGCGCCCTGTGCGAAAGGGTTTGCCGCTATCAGACCCGTTCCTGATGCACTATCAAGAAACCCGCCGACATTATCTGCTGCGATATCGCCTACACTAAAGTCCATATCAATGCCAAGCTCACGCAGGGTCGAGCGGTCAGCTTCAATGATTTTAACTTTCAACATTACTTGTTGCTCACCAGCAACTTTCATAAGGTCGATGATCTCTTCATCAGAATTAATCAAAAAACGACCAGTCAGATCACGCACCTTATTGGCAACAGCAGGTGTCGAAACCCGCCCCGTAAGGACGATATTATCGCCGACAGCCTTCACAGCGACATCTTCATCGGGGAAAAAGCTGCCAATTGTATCTTTCAAGGTTTTTTCATCAATACTGACATGAACAGAAATTTCGGCCAATACATTACCGGCATCATCAAAGGCCAGCACATTGGTATCGCCAATCGCACGGCCCACAACATACAGACGGTTGGAACGCAAAACCCCGACATCGGCAATCGACGGGCTGGCCACCAGAATATCTGAAACCGGCTGCGGCAGTTCAATGGTTTCTGCCTTGCCCGAGGTCAACTGAACAGTATGCCTGAATGTTTTATCCGGTCCGGCCAGCACCTCTGAGATACTGAAATATCCCAGCATTGCAAAGACGATCATCCCAATGACAATCGGTAGCAGGCCGTTATTCTGTTTTACGTTCATGGTTTCAGAGTCCATAGTGACCCCCTGTAAGATTTAGTTAGGCTGGTGTGCAAGCGGAACAGTAATCCGTTCGAATTCCCCGCCGCGATAGATGTGGATAGACGTCGTAGAAGCATTCCCATTAACGCCGCCGGGCGCGCCATCAATGCCTTGTGATTGCAATTCATTTAATCCTTGGAGTGTCCGGCTGATACCGACATCCGTTGTTGGTTTTTTATCTTTTGTATCGGCTGTATCGCCCTCACCCAGACGGCGAAGCGCGAGCGTAATATCACCCATCTCCATAGACAGAGCAAGAACTTCTGCGCCTTTTGGTGATACCTCCAACGTCACGACCTTGCCAATTTTAGCTTCGCGCTCTTCTTCTTGCGCGGTTTGGTCTACGGCCAGAACCCGGATATTATTCAGCACGGTTTCACTGGCATATTTCTGAACAAAGCCCTGTGTCCGCTGCTGGTCGCCGGCCGATATACGAAGATTATAGGTCAGAATAACATCAACATGGTCTCCCGGACGGGCAAAACCACCGACCGAAGATGATGGCGAAACCGGAATACTAAAGGCTAGCATGCCGGACGTAATCTTAGCCGCCAAGAAATTACCACCGCTTGCAGAGACTGCGACTGAGGCCAAAACAGGCTCGTCCTTTTCAACATCACGGCGGACAGCCTGATCAATAATCGAAAGTTCGCTAATTTCCATACCAGATGATTTAACGAACGCACCTTTCAAAACCGCGTTTGCCGGCCAATCAGCCCAGCGCAGCTTACCGGGCTCGATAACCTCACCCTCTGAAATTTTCTCGGCGGCAACAAGGAGCTGCGCCATTTTCATCGCATTATCGCCTTCTGTCGCCTCTTCAGGCGTCAGAAAAGCTTGCACGCTAAACGCTACGATAAAGGCGGTACAGATCGCGCCAACCAGGATAAAAACTACATTCTTATTCATTATGTTCCCCTAAAGAACAATTCCCCATAGACAGTATGGCCTCTTTCCCAACCGAAAGGCAATAGAAAAAATCAAAAAAATTTAATGCCTTACATTAAAGAGTTACAGCAAAAAACCCTATTGCGATTGCAACCCCATAAGGTACCGCACTTTTCCCTTCGTGCAGGTCGGCAATCCAACGGCTTTGCATGGTCTGCGATTTCAAATGCCCGCTCTTTTTAATATAGAGCGCAAAAATCCCCAGCAAAGCCCCTGATACCGTCATCCAAAGAATAAATTCAGGCAGTTCATTTAAAGGGATCCAAAAGCCAAGCGCAGCCAGAAGCTTGGAATCTCCCGCGCCCATAACATTAAAGACAAACATGAAAAAAGTGACAATAAACAGAATAAGCGCAGAGAAGAAATGCGCCGATATCGGAGCAAAGCTATCCGGTGCCCATAGCAATGCTACCGCAAAAACACCGATTATAAAAACCGGCACCTGATTTGGTATAGTCAGGCTGCGTAGATCAGATAGCGCCGCATATAAAAGAATAATCGATATATAAAACAGACCGATTGCTGCCATTATGTCTTCCCCGGAAAAAGCAAAAGCCCACAGAATATTTCTGCGGGCTTTTTGATAGACATATTAATAGCCTTAGCTACCTGCGCCGGCAATATCGTCAGACGCGCTTTGGAACATAGCTGTCAGCGTATCACCAAAGGTAAAGACCACAGCACTAATACCAACCGCAATACCGGCAGCAATCAAACCATATTCAATGGCCGTCGCGCCTTTTTCGCATTTGGCGTAAGCGTGAATTGTAGAAATAAGTTTCAACATATTAAACTCCCTTGCTTGTTAATTAGAGTGTACCCCACTCCATTTTATGCTACGTCATCTTCACTTAAAGTAAAGTTAATTTTAGAAAAAATATGGGGACGCACCCCTGAGGGGTGCGTCCCCAGTCGTATGCTGCGAGTTTGTTAAGTACAGAGATGAGGGCTTCAGGCTATAACTTTAAAAGCAAACTCGCAGCCATAGACCTCAATAAATCAGGTACCTGCGCCAGCGATATCGTCAGACGCGCTCTGGAACATCGCTGTCAGCGTATCACCAAAGGTGAAGACCACAGCACTAATGCCAATCGCAATCCCCGCAGCAATCAAGCCGTACTCAATTGCGGTTGCGCCATCAGTTTGGATTTTCCAAGCCTGGTATTTTGAAATAAGTCTAATCATAGTATCTCCCTCTTGTGAATTGATTTACCCTAACCTTATAGTTATAGAATATCGTCAATTGATTAACATTATGTGAATATAATTATTTTTTGTAAGACTTTTTAAATACAAATTAAATAAAATTAACTTTTATAGAATTTGTCTAAAATACGATGTTTTTTGATCCTTAGCCAATACTATCAAAAACAATTTAAACCCATAGTTTTCATGTAAAAAAACGGGCCATAAAGGCCCGCTTTTCTTGCTATAATCACCCCGCATTATTTACTCAGGTGCAGCCTGCTTAACTGATTAGCGATCGATTTGAACAGTTCCTCAAGCTCGGAATCATTTTCGACATGCTTATATAAGGATTCAGTGCTTGCACACTCCCTATAAATATCTTGTGTACTCTCATTCACATTTCCAAAGGTAATTGTATATACCGTTATATTCTTATCTTTCATTGCCATACAAATTTCACCGAGACGGTCGTCTAGGTCAGATGGCCTAACATCATGATCTGCGGTACGCCCATATGCTGAATACGTATTATTCATCGTATTGACACCATCGGTCATCATAATCACTGCTTTTTTCCATTCCGGATCGTCATAAGCAGCGCCCTCAGTAAAAGGCTCTTCCGGCGAAATCAGACGCCACCCCCAAAGCAAACCAAAGTTCCCCAGCGTGTTACCAACTGGATCAAGATTATCAATTGTATCTTGCAATAGCACACGGTCATGTCCTAAAGGCACAACCGGAGACGTTGTACAGGCATTATTGGGGTTATTATTGTAACTCCAGCAATAACCATACCAGCCGGATTGACACACTCGTGGATACCGATACATATCAAATGATACTCTCTCATCACTTACATCATCGGGGTATTCACCCGCCAGAACACAGCCATGCCAATCATGTGTGTTCTCGAGATCATATGTAATTTCTGATGCTGTTTTATAATCATCAGTCTCCGGAAGATCGATAAAGGCAGGGCCGTAATAACTACCGTCGGGATATTCGCCCCAACCATAAGAACCGACATTGATAGTATTACTATAAGGCGTAATACCGATCCGGATATATTCCGGGTCGCTAATGTCCTCAAACATAATATTTAAAAACTCGGTCGATGCCGACTTAAGTGCAGTTATATTTGATCCGGCCATTGAACCGGTTACATCCAGTACCAGAACCACCTCTATACCAGACAGTTCACGCGTGACTTCGCTCATGGCCGAGACGTTCAAATCCTCCTTGCCGAACATGCCCATAAACATCAGTTCGACATCCGCGGACGCAGATACCTGTATAACCTTATCATTGAACTGGACATTTAAATCGTAAGCTTGGCCAAGGCCACTTTCCCTGAAATTAACCGCAAAGAATTTTTGTGCAATTTCAGTAAGTTCTGCTTCCGTACCACTAGAATTCGCCGTTGCCAGAGCCGTTTTATCTAAAGCATTTCCCAGACGGTTTTTAACGTTATAGGCATTAGCAAGATCAACAGCAAGGCCACCGGCAGCCACCATAGCGGGTAGGACAATTGCAAAAACCAGCGCATTCACCCCCGAGATATCACTGATATACTCTTTAAAAAGCTTCTTTAAATCTCTCATTTAACTCTCCATCCCTATTGCCTTTCGACATATGGTGTATTGCGCCCCTTCACATAAGCAACTTCCCTCATCTCAATCTCACCTGTCAAAAAATTAGAAAAACGCGGACTATAGTGGTATTCTACAGTGACTACAATCAAGCCTTCATCTTCACTCCCCAGACCTTCACTGTTAGGGACTGCGTTTAAATTCGGGCTCATATTAAAGGTATCACGCCATTGTTCTGTTGCGACAGCCTCTTCCCCGTCAAAGCGGATACCGACAATATCAAGACCGAAATTCTCGCTTTCAAAATACGGGATCATTGCCGCCTCAGCTGCTAGACGTGCTTCATTAATATCACTATCTGTAACTGCACTATTCCGTGCAAGAAGATCAGAAGAAATCTGCGATGCTGATATAACTTTGGTATTAATAATAATGCCGGTGCCAATATCAACAATTCCAAAAAACATTGTCATTATAACCGGAAAGATCAACATAGATTCAATCGCCGCAACGGCTGAGGTCTCGTGAAGCCAGTTTTTAATTTTTTTAAATATCATCATCCCGCCCTCTTAAAACCGGTATGGTTCTGTGCGAAGAACCACCGTCGATGTGTGCAAGGCTGAATTTGTACCCGTATCATCGCCCAGATAAGGACCCAATAAGGGTGAAAAGAATTGGTGACGATAGGACAAACGCACCATAATAACATCCTCCGAACCTCCAGCGTCAAAGCCTGATGACACCATATTACCGTCAGAATCATAATTTGGCGGCGTAGAACTGGCACCGGTAAAACTGTCGCCCAGATTAATGGCTTCATACACAATTTCATCACAGCTTATAACCGCACCGGCCTTATCACACATGACCTGTTCGAAAGCAGATTGCGGATCAGCTGATTCTTGCGCCTGTCCGGTCCGGATCACACGTGAAGCTGACGTCGCCGCCCCTTCCAACATTACGCCGGAAGCATAAAACAACGACAACTCGATGGTCCCTAAAATAAGAAAGAAAAACGGCAGCGCCAGCAAACCGAACTCGATAGCGGTCGCGCCGTCCTGCTTTTTGACGTATTTTTTTATGGCTCTGTTTTTTAACCTTGTCATATAACTAAATCCCCAAACACAATAACAGGCCACTATAACCGTCTGTTATAATGGAAAAAACCCTGTCATTCTCCACCCTTTAGGATAGCAGGCAAAGCTTAATTTTTCGTTTAATATACATCACTGACTATGCTTCAGCCTCGTCGCTATTCTGTGAAGAACCGGGCTTTCCGGGCCTTGATGCAACCGAAGGCCCCCATATATCCTTAAGCTCATTCTGGCGCTTATCAATGCTTCGGATTCTCATACCCGCCCGCCGGCTAATAACCTTTGCCACCAGTGCTGTAACATTCATATAAAGGAACCAGCCAACAAAAGCCGCGCCATAGGAAATAAAGACATTTTGCGGATCCATGGCAATTTCCTGCGCTATGGCAATCCGGTGCCCTTGACGCAGCAATTCAAACCAGGCTGTAGAGGCTCCGGCAAGATTAAGCGCACCAATCGTCAATGCCAAGGTTTTAGGTTTATTGGCATCCATAACAGCTGCCACCAACGTCGGCAACATCAGGACACTAAGGACAATCGTGCTCGGCAAAAAGACAATAGCGACCAGCAACGGCAAAACAACAGCCCTTAAAATTGATAAAGTACTCAAGCCACCACTTTCATTGTCATTGGGTTTTTCTTTTTTCTTTTTATCTTTCGCCATTATAAACCTGCAAAATAAGTAATCGTGTTAATCATTAATGCTATAAAACCGACAACCATAGCCATCAGCATAGCCAGTTGGCGGCCTTTTTGTTGGCCATAATCCTTTTTTTTCTGCAAGGCATAGACCAACTGAATACCTTCTGACTCTATAGCCGCATATTCCGCCTGCGCCCCGACAAATTTTCGGGCATCATTCTGAATCATTTTTTCATTATCCAGCGCCTCAAGCAGGGCCCCCATATCGCCGCTGCCTTTCAGGGCGGCAACTTTTTTATGCATAGATTCTTTTAAACGCCGGTCATAGACACGTTCAATAGCCGGTTTGGAATTCTTAATTAACAAATCCCCTAAATGCGGCACGGCACCAACCTTTGTACTTTTTTGAATGGCCGCCAGGGTTTTGACAGTGCCCAAAAGCTGAAAAACCTTACTATTTGCATTCACAAGGCTAAGATGGGGATCAATTGTTTTAGGATTACGTACAGAGAGAAATGCGATCATATGGCGATCAAAAATCGGCAGGTCGAGCTGCCCTGCAGCTGCAAGTTTTTCAAGGCTATTGATAAGATGTTTACAATCATGAACAAAAAAACGGGATAATTTCGGGCTAAGACATGCTGCATGTTCCGAACGCATATACGCCACCCGTTCCAGACCATACCCACCAAGTTTTTGATTCAAAAACTGTCGACACCTGTCAAAATTAGAGGCCAAAAGCGCAGCATCCGGCGGCACATTTAACTGCATACTCAACCAGATAACATATAATTGATAATTTAGAATCTGAGCAAAAATCTGGACATCCTGTCCGGTTGCATAAGCATATGCCAGCGCATTACCAAACCCGCGCAATCCAATCGCACGTGTTTTAAAACGAATAGGCCCTGACGGATCAAGGGCAACGAACATTTCAGCCATATAACGTTCACCCGCCGAGCCCACCTTGGCCACGGACTTGTTCCGGTCTTTGACTGTTTCAACATTTGCGACCAGATTTTTATCATCAAAGTTTCGTTCAAACCAGTTCATGAACTTGCTACCGGTCAGCGCTGTCAGCGCATCACTTTCATGTCTGGAAAAGCCATAAACCAGATTACGTAGATACCAGTATTTTTTATCCCTGAAAGAAAAAGGCCGCGCGGCTTTTAGCTGGCTTAGCGGTTGACGCGGGCTCAGGCGACGGCCATCCACCCATTTTGCTACATCTTCAAAATCCCAGCGCTGTGAAGGCTCGTCATTCAGAACCCCCCTTAGAAATTCGGTAATACCGGCAGATAAGCGCTCCTGACCAATGACCAACGCATAAGAACCGCCCTCGATTTTTGCTTTAATAATTTCATCTTCACTCATATTCGCAATCGGATTAACGCCGCGGGCCAGCATACCTATACATATACCAATCGCATAAAGATCATCTTTTGCTGTGCCTAAACCACGCGCCTGCGGTTCCGCCATAGCGCGCTCCACCGGTTCAAACAACACATGTTGGGTAACCGAAGGCGCGATTGAAAGGCACTCCCCCAAAACCGCTGTATGTTCTTCGCCAATCTTTGAAAGATACATATTACGAAGATTAATCGATCCATGAACAATATCACTGACATTGAACTCCTTTAAAACTTCAAAAATCGAGGGTAAAAGCTGATTTAACAGGATATGCTCGGGCATCGGTTTAATTGATGCATCCCAAGCTGTTAACATAGGAGGACCCGGGGGCATTTCGTATATAAAAGCCCAGTATTCCCGCCCTTGTGCCGGTAGATCAACAACACCACTATCCACCAGTCGTAAAACGTTACGGCTTTGCATGAATTTAAAGCTTTGAATAAAATTAATCCGCGGCAAAGAAGACGGCGGTGCTAAAACCGCCATCAAATCCATTCTGGTTTCCTTGTTAAAGGCCCGAAATACAGGGTTAAAATCTGAATAGCCTTCCAACGGCGCATTAAAATCAATTACTATATGAGTTCCGAGACCGGCCATTTCTTCTGAATGGGGCGGCGCCGTTTCGTTAGAGGACGAAACATCCGCTTCCGGGGTTTCTGTTTCCGTTTCCGGTGCGATCACGTCATCATGGAGTGGGTTTTCTGTCAACTCAATCTCTTAGGTGGTTTTTCTTATTATATCTAAAGGTTAGCATAGAAGATCATAAGGCTTGATTAACATACGATATTAATCATCCTCTAAAACTGTATTGAAAGATATTTTGTTTCGACATATTCCTCAAGCCCGTATTTTGATCCTTCCCTACCAATACCTGACATTTTCACACCACCAAACGGCGCCTGCGGCGTAGATAACAGGCTTGAATTCACACCGACCATGCCATATTCAAGCGCTTCGGGCACCCGCCAGGCGGTCTCGAGATCTTGTGTATAGATATAGGCTGCCAGCCCATATTCCGTGTCATTAGCCAGTTTTACGACCTCTTGTGTTGAAGAAAACGGATACACTGCCGCAACAGGGCCAAAGATTTCTTCGTTAAAGCACCGCATGGAAGAATCTACATTTGTAATCACAGCAGGTTCAAGAAACTGCGGCCCCAAATCCTCCCGTAAATTACCACCATGTTGTAATACAGCGCCTTTTTCCAACGCATCATCCAGAATTTCTTTGGTCTTTTTGACAGCGTCCTGACTGATCATCGGCCCGATATCAACGGCGTCTTCCTGCCCTTGTCCTAGCTTTAAATCTGCGGTTTTTTTCGTAAAGCGCTCTAAAAAAGTTTCATAAATATCTTCATGGACAAATATCCGGTTCGCGCAGATACAGGTCTGACCGGCATTGCGGAATTTAGACGTCACAACACCGTCAATCGCTTTATCAAGATCAGCATCCTTAAATACAATAAATGGTGCATTCCCGCCCAGTTCAAATGAAACCTTTTTCACGGTGGTAGCGCACTGGGCCATCAATTTCTTTCCTACTGCTGTCGAGCCTGTAAAGCTGAATTTCTGTATTTCAGGATGCGAGGTCAAAACATCACCAACCGTCGCGGCATCACCCGTCACGATATTAAGAACGCCATTGGGTAAGCCTGCCTCCGCCGCCAGAACACCCAGTGCCAAAGCTGATAACGGCGTTAATTCAGCCGGCTTGATAATTGCCGGACATCCTGCAGCCAGCGCTGCCGAAACTTTCCGCGTAATCATAGAAGACGGAAAGTTCCACGGGGTTATCATTGCAGAAACGCCAACCGGCTGTTTTAGAACAACAATCCGTTGATCATCCTGATTAGACGGTGCAATATCACCGTAAATACGCCGCCCTTCTTCGGCATACCATTTGATAAAGCCAGCCCCGTTAAGAATCTCGCCTTTGGCTTCTTTATGCGGCTTGCCTTGCTCCAGCGTTAAAATGGCTGCAAGCTCATCGACATTTTCAACAATCAACTCATACCAGCGTTCAAGTATCTTTTGTCGTTCGGTCGCTGTCTTACCCGCCCATTCTGGAAAGGCCCTGACCGCAGCGTCAACCGCCTGTCTGGTGTCCTGCTTGTCAAAATCAGGCGCCGTCGCAATCCGTTCCTCTGTGGCCGGATTAAAAACGTCAAAGGTTTTCCCCGAAGCGGCTGACGCCCATGCCCCATCAACAAAGCATTCATTTTTAAAAAGACGCGACTGAGAAATGTTCTTCATGATATAATCCTTTTATAATCTGTTCTTTCCAATCTATAA
>Ga0306901_1000338_pt1 | contig 21686 bp, 27 predicted proteins | sample AntRauMFilla3767_FD_190431 | JGI IMG/M metagenome (GOLD analysis project Ga0306901, IMG submission 190431) | Saline lake microbial communities from Rauer Islands, Antarctica - Metagenome Filla 3 #767 (v2) (version 2) | ecosystem: Environmental > Aquatic > Non-marine Saline and Alkaline > Saline ... | reverse complement strand
CATAATAATGATGCGTTTAATTCAAATTGGAAGATGTTCGAGCAAATCTACAAATTATCACAGAAAACCCTAAATTAGGGGGTTCTGCAAAGCCCCCTTATACTAAGTTATTTTATGAAATAAGCTTTAAAGATCACCAAAAAGAGTTACTTCCAGTCCATAAGCTGAAAAAGAATCATTTTAAAGATAAGATTTATCAAATAAGTTGTTATGACGATGAAAGCCCGGAGCGGGTATTTTACCGATCAGATCTGAGGCCAAGCTTCTCAAAAGAAAGTGATAGGAGCTGGGATGGGGCTTACCATAAATTAACCAAAGATCTGGATGACATCGGGGCTACGGTGATGCTTACTAACAAAGGCTATCGGTATTATATGAATCTTAGTCCCGGCCGCTTGCATCGTTTAAGTTCTTCTTTTGCACTGATGTATTATCTTGGTTCCGTGGCACGATATCGGCCAACGCTATACCAGAATGTTTTACAAGGTGAGTATCAGCCCATTATCAACGAGGTAATCGATACCTGCCCGCGTCAATTTTATTATATGATGGTGAGTAGAATTACAAAACAAGTGTGTGCAATCCCGATGGCTAAAATTTAAATATTCATTGGCATAGCTGGAATAAGTGATACCCTTGCGTTCCAAATAATCGGGGTAACTTGTGCCAGCAAAAAAACTGTATTGTCCTTCAAGCCGGTCCAAGTTATAAACTTGAACCAGCTTGGGGAAGTGATTTTAAAAATATCAGAAGATCATGGATAAAATGATGATTTCGCTGGCTTATATCTGTGTTAGAAACAAGGAACGCTCAAATCAACCTACAAGTTGATTGGTATGAAAATAGTCCGTATAATAGTTGATTCGAAACCAACGCTTTATGCTATCCGGTTCTCTGATAGTGAATACAATGAGCTTGACAGAAATTTTGAGCTGTGGAACGATCAAGAGTATTTGCGGTCTTTTTTTAAAGAGCATGCGGGTGATTTAAGAAGTTATAGTCTGTTCCATAGTAAAGAGTATAGCACGGAAGCTGCAGTACGAAAAACACTCAGCGATGCGGAAAACCTTGAAAACAAACTATTAGATTTAGCAGAAGCTGGAGATGAATACCAGGTATTGCAAACCCTTTTTAAGCAATTAAATGATATGGAAACGGATTTATATCCGTTACAGAAAAGCAAAGGGAAATTAAAGTATCAAAGCTGGTTAAGAATCTATGCAATTCGTATTGACCGCGATCTGTATGTTATGACTGGTGGTTCCATAAAACTCACTAAAAAGATGCAAGAACGTAAGCATACTCAGGTAGAAATCAATAAAATGAACCGGGTCGTCGAGTATTTGAGAAGTGTAAACTTGGTTAATGAAGATGAATTTAAACGTTTAGAATTAGGGTTATAAAACTATGACAGACATTAGAAAAAAAATAGAAGAAATTGCCGTTGATGATGGCGGAAAATGGCTCAAAAAAGCCCGGTACAGAAGAGCAAACCGTGGCTGGTTGCGGAAATCTCAGAATATTGCTATTCGTGTTCTCAGTGTTCTTGATGAAAAAGGCATGCAGCAGAAGGAACTTGCAGAAGCGATGGACGTTTCTCCACAGCAGGTGAGCAAAATTGTAAAGGGCAAGCAAAACCTGACGCTGCAAACTGTTTCCAAATTGGAACAGGTACTGGGAATTTCGCTGTTTGAAATACCGCGGCCCTCCTTTACAACAAAAGTTGAATCTAAGAAGGGCATCACAGCTAATTTCGACAAGAGAAAAGAGCGTAGTTTTAAAACACAAGAACCGTTAAAAACGGTTGTAAATGGCTCCTACAACCCAGAAGAGCAAAAGAAAAGTCCTTTAAGTCTGGTAAAAGCATAATGAATGACGAACTGGCGCTGCAATTTCGCATCGCAAATATAAATACCCTCGAGTTTGCTGTACTTGAAGAGAATTACAACGAACCGGAAGAAGTTGGTCTGAGTACATCATTGGATTTTGGGTTTGACGAGAATAATCGTGTGCTTGGTGTGGATGTGAAATTTCAGTTTATGCAGGATGAAAAGGCATTTCTTATACTTAAAACCCGGTGTGAGTTTGAAATAGAGGGAGAAGCCTGGAATTCATTTATTAGCGAAAACACTATTACGGTACCGGAGGGATTTGCTTCCCATTTGGCAGTCATTACGGTGGGTACAGCGCGGGGAGTTCTGCACGAAAAAACGAACGATACCTCTTTCAACCATTTTGTAATTCCCACTATCAATCTTACGGCTCTTATTAAAGAAGATGTGGTACTTGATATAGATGCTGATTCAGAGGAATAGTTAAACGTTGGTTTAATAGGTAATCGCTAAAAGTAGTTGATTACGCTGAAGGAGTTCCGAGCATCAGAATAGAAATTGTTCAAATAGCTCCCTAAACTTAGACACTTTCTTGGACATAGCGTCCAACTTCATGTTAAAAAGATAGTAGCTTGAGACATTAATCGGGCCAAAATGTCCCGGTAGAATACATATTTTATAATAAAATGCTTTATCCCGACATTATTCAGGCAGCAATGTCGGGATTTGCTAGAATAGTTAATGGCAATAGAAAAGCCCCTCACACTGGCGCCCGAATATTCGGGGAACCAGTTGGGTATGAGACCACGCAGTTAAATTGAATTTTTGTGATGAGCCTCATCCCCAAAAGCAGGCAAACTCATCTTCCTCAACCAGGGTAATAAACTCCTCGAGCGTATCAACCTGAGGTACCGGTTCATAGATATGCCATTTCAGGTCAGCTCGTTGCCAATAGACTTTCCATATCTGCTTGTCTTTTAATCCAGGTTGTTTTAGCCACCATTTCTTTTATTTTTTCTTCAGGTTTGTCGAACTGCGGCCGAATTTCAAAGATTTCTATACTTTGGTCATTGATGGAGTATCCCAAGTCAACTTGGTCTCGAATTTTTTCCGGTGGCCGTTGCTCCTCAATGTATTGACCGACCAGGGTTTCCCATTTTTCGTGTTCTTCTTTGCTGAATGCCATAGTTTCGGATTAGGTGTTGATGGATTTTAAAAGGACAAAATAGTCATTTTATACTATTTTTGGTTGATTTTACTTACAAACCTTTCCTTAAATTCGTATTCTCCTATATGTAAGTCTTCCTAATTTCGTGATCAACGGTATTGATTTTTTAATTGACTTATATGTAGTTTTTAGACAAGTTAGTCTCCCTTTTATGAACACATGGTTTGTTTATATCATACGTTGCATAGATGGTAGTCTATACACGGGTTGCACGAATCATGTAATCCGTCGTTGGCACCAGCACAGGCAGGGCAACGGTGCTATATACCTCCAAGCTAATGAGCCAAAATCAGTAGTTTTTGTAGAGGAACATCCGGATCGCTCCCAGGCATGCAAGCGTGAGTACCAGATTAAACAGTTCTCGAAGCAGGAGAAGGAATCATTAATTACAGATAAAACAGCCTGAATACACCCAAACTGCCGGCTTGATGCGTGTACTATATCTGGTCCCGCAGCGGAGCGACGGAATCAGATATAATTTCATCCTTCTCCCTTAAGGGAGAAGGAAAGAGGTTGAGGGTGCCTATTCGTACCCTTCCGGATTTTGGGACTGCCAGCGCCAACTATCTCGACACATATCTTCGAGCGAACGCTTGGCGGTCCATCCCATCTCTTGTTCCGCTTTAGAGGGATCGGCATAGCAGGTGGCCGCATCGCCGGGGCGGCGGTCGGTAATTTTGTAGGGTACATCTTTCCCCGATGCTGCTTCAAACGCCTCAATAACATCCAAAACGCTGTAGCCTTGACCGGTCCCCAAATTATAGGTAACCACGCCGGGATCTTTCTCCAGCTTTTCCAGCGCCTTCAAATGACCCAGAGCCAAATCGACCACATGAATATAATCGCGTACGCCGGTGCCGTCGGGGGTATCATAATCATCTCCAAAAACAGACAGCTTTTTTAGTTTTCCCACCGCAACCTGGGTGATGTACGGCATTAAATTATTGGGCACATCATTGGGGTCTTCACCAATACGGCCGCTTTCGTGAGCACCCACCGGATTGAAATATCGCAGGAGGCTTATATTCCACCGTTCATCACTTATATGCAGATCACGCAGAATTTTCTCAATAAATAATTTCGTTCGTCCATAGGGGTTCAATGTAGAAGTAGGAAAATCTTCCGTGATGGGTACCGTTTCAGGATCACCGTAAACTGTTGCTGAGGAGCTAAATACCAAGTTAAAAACTTCATTCTCATGCATAGCCTCACAGAGGTTCAAGGTACTAATGAGATTATTTTGATAATAGGAGAGCGGTTCCGCCACTGATTCGCCCACCGCTTTAAAGCCTGCAAAATGAATGACGGCATCAATATCATGCTTGGAGAAAATGCCCTGCACCATATCTTTTTCAAGCAGATCTTCTTCATAAAACGTAACCGCCTTACCGCTTAGACCCGAGATACGTCGGATAGCTTCTTCATTACTATTTGAAAGATTATCGACTATAATAACTTCGTGGTCTTCATCAAGCAGCTCCACGCAGGTATGGCTGCCGATGAACCCCGCTCCGCCTGTGACTAATATTTCCATTGTGACTGTACTATTTAATTGAATTAAGGTTTCTTTTTGTCCCGCCCTGTGAAATCCCAGTGAATTTCACCTTCTATTCACGGGACAGCTACGATTTGAGTCTTTTTTTAAGGTACATTTTAGCCGGGATAACAGATCAATCAATCTTTTTACGAAACTCGGCGAGAATTTGATTGCACATACTTTGCATGTTTTTGCTTGCAGTTTTCAGCTCATCTAATAAAGCATTTTCCTTGAGTAATTTTTTGTCCGCTTCATATTGCTCCAGAATCTTATGAATCCCTAACATTTGGACAACCGGTTTTATGCGGTGTCCCGTTTTTTTGAGCGCGGATAGATCGCGATTAAGCATGGCTTGATGATATTCATCCCGATAACGTTCAAAAGAAACGTAGGCTGCTTCACAAAATTCTTGAAAATACTCCGGATCATTATCCAGCATATCTTCAATCTTTTCGAAGTTTATAAATTGTTTTTTTGTGTTCATTTTGCAGGCAATACTTATGAGTTCACTTCCTGAGTAATATCATGCGGTGCAGCATTTCCTTCATCATCCAGATGTACAAAAACAATATCATCAATTTTAATGATGGTTTCTTTGGTAAACTTGTTGCGCACCACGCAACGAACGGTGATGGAAGTGCGGCCAAAATTTTTGGTTTCCATGCCAATTTCAATGATGTCGCCCAGCTTGGCCGAGCTCACAAAATCTATTTCAGACATAAATTTCGTGACCACATTCCCGCGGCCCAGCTGACAATTCACAAAAATGGCAGCTTCTTCATCAATCCAGCTCAGTACGGTTCCCCCAAAAAGAGTGCCATGTGCATTCATATCCTGTGGTTTGATGAGTTTACGGCTATAAAAATTCATGCTAACATCTATTTAATATTTGCTGATAAATTTAATAAGGTTAAAAATATCAACCCCGGGATTCTCCAATCTTTTTGCGAATTGACCTATATTAACATCCATAGCACTTTGATACAATTCTTGAGTTAAAAATTTTAAAGACATGCGTTTTTTTTGAATCCGGTCAAAATGCTACAAATCAGTATCAGGTGTCCCATTAGAAGTAGAGCGTTTTTTTACAAAGAAATCCTTCAAAATTTGTTCACAATCTTCTTCCATGATGCCCTGGATAATCTCAATTTGATGATTCAGTTTGGTATTGGCGCCAAGATTAAAAATAGAACCGCAAGCTCCGGCCTGTGTATCGGCGGCACCAAAAACCACGCGATCAATTTTTGACCACACCAAGGCCCCGGTGCACATGGGGCAGGGTTCAAGAGTTACATAAAGCGTACACCCATGCAGGTATTTATTCCCGAGCGTGGCGTTTGCCGCCGAAATGGCAATCATTTCGGCATGGGCCGTAGCATCATTCAGCAGTTCGGTTTGATTATACCCGCGACCAATGATACGATCTTCTTTTACAACAACCGCTCCCACGGGAATCTCATCGGCCGCTTTGGCCTCTTGCGCCAAAGCAAAAGCCCGCCGCATATATTTATGATGTTTTTTTAGTGATGGGAGCGAAGCTTTCATGGAGTAATAATATTAAATTTCACTCAATAATATGGATAAAACCAGGATTTTAATTCCCCTATAATAAAGGGGGGGGATTATTTATTCGTGTATCAAAAAAAACTGTGAACGAACCACTAAACGCCTTAGCTGAATTTATTCACTAACAGATTTTGAGGCGTAAGCCAAACTAATTTTACCGACCTTGCATGTGTAACCGTTTAATACCTATACTCACGTGAAATAAGGAATTCAGAAAAAAAGGTACCTTGCAGGTTGATTGAAGGGCAACCCCTCAATACCCTCGCGTGGTAAAATTTTTATCAACTGCACAACATGAACAAAGTTAAACAAAGCATCACGCAATATCTTACCCAAAGCATTCGAAACATTCCGGATTTCCCTCAAAAAGGGATTCAGTATAAAGACATTACCACGCTACTGAAAGATCCTGATGCGCTTCAACTCACATCTAATTTACTGAAACGCCCCTTTATAGATGAGAAAATTGATTTTGTGGTAGGGCTGGAATCACGCGGGTTTTTGTTTGGTCCGCGGCTGGCCCAAGACCTGAATGCCGGCTTTATTCCCATTCGAAAACCCGGTAAACTGCCTGCCGAAACCATTTCGGCCACTTTCGAACTTGAATATGGGGAGGATACGCTGGAAATGCACACCGATGCTATCTCAAAAGGAGACCGCATTCTTATTCATGATGATCTTATAGCTACCGGCGGATCAGCCAAAGCAGGAACAGAATTGGTTCAAGAACTTGGAGGAATCGTCGTGGGATATTCTTTTATAACCGCGCTCAAAGACTTGGAGGGGCAGCAAAAATTACCGGATGGTGTGATTACTGACGTCCTTATGTGGTTATAATACGGTTGAATAAATCAATTTTTCGTTTCAAACCTTTCTAATTTTGTTTGTTTTATCTCCTTAGGAGATAAGCTGTCATCAAAATCATATAATGCCTGCTCCCAAGAGCCATAAACCGGGTTGGGAAGCACGTACCACTGGGTGCCAAAACGGTTTTCATGCTTTTCAACCAGCGCCAATCGCTGTTCATTGGTGATATCTTTTGCAGGAATAAAATCATTTAAATTATCACCGAAAAGCATCACAATGCGATAATTTTTGGCTACATGTTTCCGGCGGTTTACTTTGGCGGACGTCCAATTGGATTGTTCATTTTTAGTGAGCAGCACATCTACCCCTTCCTTTAAAGGAAAACCCATTTTTTGCAGATTATTAAAGGTGGCTTCTTCCACCGCGGCTTCCCGGTTCGTTAAATAGAAAATTGTGAATCCCTTTTGGGCTGCTTTCTTGGTGAAGTCCACTGCTCCGGCAATAGCATCGGCCTTTTCTTCGCGCACCCAACGGTTCCATTTTTGGGTTGAGTACGTTTCGCCCTGTTTTATAAGCCGTGCCTGGAAGGGCGAATTATCCAGAACGGTTTCGTCTACATCGAGAATAATGGCAGGAGGGAGGTTCTCAAAATCAGCATCCGTTTGCTCTAAAGATGCGGTAGGGGCATCTATTTCCAGGAGCGTATTCAGGTTATCACCGGCTGAGCGATAGACCATGGTAGTGAGGGCTTGGTATTCAGCCGCATTTTGGACCCATAGCGTTGCGCTGGTCGTTGGGTTATTCAGCGGTTCAGAAGTCGAACAGCTCATCAAACCTATTGAAAATACTGCTGCGAGATAGACAGGATAATACAGAAAATTAATGCGTTTAGTTTTCATCATTGAATAAATAAGGTTGAATGGGTGATTAAAAAAAATTAAAAGTGATCTAATAAAAAGTGATACCGAACATAAAAAATCTTATACTTCCTGTCGGTTTTAAACTGCTCTTAAAATATGACCAAAAAAGATAATACAAAAACTTTGCAAACGATTGGCCGTACCGAGCGAGCCGATATACCGGAATGGGAACTCTTTGATCTTAAGGCCAAAATTGATACCGGCGCATATACATCAAGCCTTCATTGCCATCATATTGAGCAAAAAGAAAAGGACGGACGCACCATGGTTTGCTTCAATTTACTGGATCCTTCGCACGAAATTTACAATGAAAAGCTTTTCGAGTGGCCCGTCCACAAATCAAAAAAAGTAAAAAGCTCAAACGGGGTGAGTGAAGAGCGCATCATCGTAAAAACAACCCTTAGGTTAGCCGGCCGGGCCTTCAACGCCGAACTGTCGCTTACCGATCGTTCAGAAATGCGCCACCCGCTGCTTATTGGCCGAAAATTTTTGAAAAAACGCTTTCTGGTTGATGTAAACCGTAAATTAGAATGAATATTTTAACACTTTTACCATGCATATAGTCGTCTTGTCGCGTAATTCGCGGCTCTATTCCACTTCGCGACTGGCTGAGGCCGTTGAAGAATCGGGCCATGAAGTAACTGTTCTTGATCACCTCAGATGTGATATTGTAAGCGAAGAAGATAATCCTTGTATTTATTACCGGGGCACCAAAGTAACCGGCGTTGATGCCGTTATTCCGCGCATTGGTTCATCCGTTACGTTCTATGGCTCGGCGGTAGTACGGCAATTTGAGATGATGAAAATTTTTACTGCAGTTGAATCGCAAGCACTGGTTCGTTCGCGTGACAAACTTCGAAGCCTGCAAATTTTAGCGCGGGCAGGCGTGGGCATGCCCAAAACGGTATTTACCAACTACTCAAAAGAGGTTGGCAAAATTATTGACAGCGTGGGCGGGGCGCCGTTGATTGTAAAATTGCTTGAAGGAACCCAGGGCGTGGGCGTAGTTTTAGCCCCCACACGCAAGGCAGCAGAATCTATCATCCAGGCTTTTCACAGCATGAAGGCCCGGGTTATTGTGCAGGAATTTATTGAAGAAGCCAGAGGAGAAGATATTCGCGCATTTGTGGTGAATGGAAAAGTGATTGGTGCCATGAAACGGAAGGGCAAAGAGGGCGAATTTCGATCCAACCTACACCGGGGCGGCACCGGGGAATTGATCAAGCTCAGTAAAGAAGAACGCCGGGCAGCCTTGGTGGCCGCAAAATCTATGGGGTTGTCTATTGCCGGGGTTGATTTACTGCAATCAGACCGTGGCGCGCTGGTACTGGAAGTGAATTCATCACCCGGCCTGCAGGGCATAGAAAAAGCCACACAAAAAGATATTGCGGGTATTATTGTCGAATTTATTACTAAAAAAGTAAAAGAGCGGCGATCAAAGAAATCTACCCGAACAAAAATTAAGAGTAATGCCTGAATTTATTTCGATAAATGATCACAATATAGGCCTGGGACAACAAAAAGAAATTTTATTAAACATTGCACGGCTGCCCACCTACACACCGATTGATCTTTCGGTTAACATATTTCGCGCGGAAGAAGATGGCCCGGTTTTATTGCTTACCGGAGGCTTGCATGGCGATGAAATTAACGGGGTTGAAATTATCCGGAGCCTTATTGCCGATGAATTAGTCGTTCCGGAAAAGGGAACGGTTATCGCCATACCTCTCGTAAATATTTATGGGTTCATCCAAAAAGAGCGGGACATGCCCGATGGAAAAGACATCAACCGCAGTTTTCCAGGCAGTAAAAATGGCTCGCTTGCGCGGCTGGTATCGCACACGCTGATGGAAAAGATTTTACCGCATATTGACTGTGGCATTGATTTCCACACCGGCGGGGATGCACGCGAAAACTTTCCTCAAATTCGCTGTAAATTTGAAGTTGAAGAAAACCTTCGGCTTGCAAGTGCATTTGAACCGCCCGTTACCGTGAATTCCTCGCTTATCGACCAGTCGTTTCGCAAAGCTGCCCAAGAGAAAGATAAGCAAGTCCTGGTCTATGAGACCGGTGAATCCAATCGTTTTCAAGAACATGGTATTCAAGAGGGAATTAACGGTACAATGCGGCTTATGAAAGAACTGGGCATGCGCAGCGAAGCACCCGAAGGCAATGATACCGATATTTTCGAGAAATCAACCTGGGTGCGGGCACGGTATGCCGGCATGTTTCAGCCCAAAAAAGAATTGGGACAGCATATTAACAAGCGGCAGGTGCTGGGTCATATTAGTGATCCGTTTGGACAGGAATGGTTCAAGGTCGTCAGCCCGCAAACCGGGCGTATAATAGCGTTGAACAATGCGCCCATTGTGCACAAAGGCGACGCGCTGCTTCACATAGCTTATAACAAATAATATTTATGCAACACGATCTGATATTCCACATTGTCGATAAAAAAGCCTTGAAAAAGTTTAAAAATGATGGCGTATTTAAACCGGAATCTCTTGAGCAGGAAGGGTTTATACATTGCTCCACCGGTCAGCAAATTAACGATACGGCCAACCGACTATTTTATAATCAAAATCATCTTTTATTGTTGATTATTGATGTAAATAGGGTGGCAGCAGATATTAAATTTGAAGAGGATGCTGACAACGGAGATTGTTTTCCGCACATTTACGGACCGCTGAATACCGATGCCATTATGGAAAAAATTACGATCAACCCGAACAAGGAGGGCGATTTTGACATTGAATTTACCTCAAACTGATGGATCCTGAAAATCGCGCTATCCAACATATTGTTGAAACCGCAAAAGTGCCATCCTTTAGCAGTTACGAAGAACGCCTTCATCCGTATATAAAAAATATTTTCAATGCCGTAGCCGGTGCAGAATCCATTGAAGTTGAGGGTAATAATTTAGTTTATCGGCTTGAAGGAACCGGCGACCGAACGATTGCACTTACCGCTCACCTGGATAAAATCAACCATTACGGTGTTGATGCCCCTGACGAATTACCGGTTCACAAAACTGAAGCCTTCATTGAAGGGGCAATGGATGACTGTGCGGGGCTGGGGATCATCTTGGCTGTTGCCGAAGCCGCCAGATATCATTCTTTTCCAAATCTTTTGTTTTTCTTTTCCGAAATGGAAGAGAAAAAGGGGTTGAAAGATCATCCCGAATTGTTAAAAAAGAGAGGGGAAGGCTATGAGTCGGGAATGGGCGCTCGAAGAATTTCCCGGCAATGTTTAGAATTGGGCATCATTCCCGATGAAATTATTACCGTGGATACAACCCCGCTTTTTAAAGGGAAACAGGGCATAGCGCTGTATTCTAACCACTGGGAGCTCAACGATATCAACCCAAGCCCGGCGCTTAAGCAACAGACCGAAAACATAAAGCAGCGCTTAAAAGCCATTCATCCGGACATTAAATTCGACAATAATACAAATGATTACCTGCATTACGGCGAAATATTCAATCAATCGGGTAAATATACCGTGCCTTCGGTAGCACTTGAGCCGGCCATATTCCCGTATCACCAAAAAGGAGAACGCGTATTTATTGATGACATCAAAAGAGTGTTGCAAATCTTAATGACCTGGCTTTCCAAAACGGCGTGAAAAAATGGATTAATATACAATCCTTTAACCCGGGAGAACAGATCTAAAAAATAAATACCATACGCTAATTTACTGATAGCCTAGTAGATAGCAATATTTACGAGGTTTATAAAAACCAGTCCATTACCGACTTGGCAAATAACCTTGAACCACATTCTGAGTGTATTGTTATCAGCACCTATTTGTGAAGAATTGAACTACCCCGAGGCAGAGCCGTCGAGGTATCGACAAGTTTGAAAGTACGCAAAAATGGTTTCTTCCATTATGACCCACCCCTGCGCCCCTCCAGAGGGGACTTTCCCATAGGGATGCCTTCGGCAAAGGATATTTTTGCGTATATCTTTTTATTAACTGTTCCGACCCAAGGGGCGGGGAATTAGACCACCTAATATATTAAAATAGATTTGGAACGGTTATTCAAATTTAACTACAAATTATTGATCACAAATTTATGATGCCTTAATCATGCATACCAAAAAGCAAGTTCACAAAGATTTTACAACGTCTTCGCAAAATCTCTTAGAAACACTAATTGAATTTCCTGAAGCCCATTTCAATGAGCAGCCGGAAGCCGTCAAGTGGTCGGCCGGGCAAATAGCCGAGCATCTCATCAAATCAGAAGCAGATGTTGCCAAATATTTTGGTAAAGACGCAGAATCTACAGACCGCGATCCCAAGCAAAAAATAGCGTTGATGAAAGAAAAGATGCTAAATGCGCAACAGTGTTTTTCGGCGCCCTCATTGGTAGCACCCGATGGTGCAAACGGAAATCGACAACAATTGATCGACACCCTCCAGGATATACGTCAACGCCTGGCCGGAATGATAGAAATTGAAGACCTGACCAAAACTTTATCCGCTTCCGACCATCCCGGATTTGGGTCGCTGAGGCGCATAGAGTGGCTATATTTTAATATCTATCATGCCGAACGACATGTGGGACAAATCTGGGATTTAGCGGCCCATTTTAAGCATTAGTCCTCTGCTTGACCAGAAGTTATTTTATGATCAATCCAGGATGCATTTCCCCATCCAATTATAGTTCCGTAAATGAGGTGTAACACCAGCGTTATAATCATGTATTTGGGGCCGGCTTCGAGATACAACGGGGCGGACGGATCAAGCGAGCTTGCCGTACCGAAACCAAAGAATCCCCATCCGATAATAGGGCTGTAAACAATCATCATAAACAGCCAAAGTAGCGAGGCTAATAGAACACCTTTTTTTATGCCTACCCGGGCCTTGTAAATTGTAAGCAGTAAAACCGACCAAAAGGCACCATAACCGAAGTGAAGAATTAAAGCAAGCGGTCCCGCATACAGCCCCATGCTTTTCAAAAAAGCGGCCGAGGGCGGCATATTAAAAGGGGCTATACCCGTCACCTTAATGCCTATCATCATAAGCGCAAACATTACCAAACTGCCAAGCAAACCGGCAGAAGCACTTTTAATCCATTTCATAGCGATAGAATTTTATTAGCATTAACATTATTTTTGATGATTTACTTCCCTCTATGCTTACCATCTAAGTATCTTGGAGGATTTCCGGTTCAGAATTTATCTGCTTATATAACTAAAGCTTATCCACAGCATAGCCGATTTCAATTGGAAATAGGGGCCAATCATAAAGACATTAGGGATTCAGACGTGCTTTTATACCCCAGTCAATTACGGCTATAAAAGTTTATGTTAGACGCAATTTTGCTTATATTTAGCGTTTCGCATTTAAGGAATTAATTCAGAGTCACACCGTGTTTTATATGTATAGAACACTAAAACTAATTTAGCACAACTAAAAAGCCCAATTTATGAGTGAAACTCAAGCAGTTGAATCGATGGTTGGAGGTGAGTACAAGTACGGGTTCACCACCGATGTAGAATATGAAGACTTCCCAACCGGCATAAATGAGGATATCGTACGCGAAATTTCTCGTCATAAAGACGAACCGCAATGGGTGCTGGATTTCCGCCTGGAAGCGTTTGAAAAGTGGAAAAAGATGGATGGCGAACCTGACTGGCCCAATATTGAATATGAGCCGATGGACTTTGACGATATTCAATTTTACTCTTCTACAAAAAAGAAGGCCGGCAAGGAAAAGCCGGAAAGCTTGGATGATATTGATCCACAGATTCTGGAAACGTACGAAAAGCTGGGAATTCCGCTACAGGAACAAAAACAATTACAAGGCATAGCAGTTGATGCTGTATTTGACAGTGAATCTATTTTCACCACTTTTAAAGACAAGCTTGCCGATGCCGGCGTGATATTTTCTTCCATATCTGAGGCTATCAAAGATCACCCGGAATTGGTCAAAAAATACATGGGATCGGTCGTACCCAAAGGCGACAATTTTTATGCGGCATTGAATTCCGCGGTATTTTCCGATGGCTCTTTTGTTTATGTGCCCAAAGATACGGTTTGCCCCATGGAGCTTTCCACCTATTTTCGCATCAATAATATGCAGTCGGGGCAGTTTGAACGTACGCTCATTATTTGCGAAGAAAATAGCCACGTAAGTTATCTTGAAGGTTGTACGGCGCCTATGTTCCAAGAAACTCAATTGCATGCAGCCGTTGTAGAGCTTGTGGCGTTAGAAAATGCCGAGATCAAGTATTCTACTATTCAAAATTGGTATTCGGGTGATGAAGAAGGGCAGGGCGGTATTTTCAATTTCGTGACCAAACGAGGCCACTGCCGCGGTGACAATTCCAAAATTTCGTGGACGCAGGTTGAAACCGGTGCTGCTATTACATGGAAGTATCCCAGCGTGATTATGCAAGGTGATGGTTCGGTCGGTGAATTTTTCTCAGTAGCGGTTACCAATAATCATCAGCAGGCCGATACGGGCACGAAAATGATTCATATTGGCAAAGATACCTCAAGCACCATTATTTCGAAGGGGATATCTGCCGGTGAATCGAACAACAGCTATCGCGGCTTGGTTAAAATAAGTCCCCGTGCAGAAGGGGCGCAAAACTATTCGGTTTGCGATTCTATGTTAATTGGCCAAACCTCTGGGGCACATACCTTTCCCTATATAGAATCAGCAAATCCTACGGCCAAGGTTGAACACGAAGCATCAACCAGCCGGGTGGGCGAAGAACAGATTTTCTACCTGCAGCAGCGCGGCATGAGTGAAGATAATGCGGTATCGCTCATCGTCAACGGCTTTTGTAAAGAAGTGCTCAAAGAGCTGCCTATGGAGTTTGCAGTAGAAGCCGATAAACTGCTCGGCATCAAACTTGAAGGCAGCGTAGGGTAAATCCCGGATGCCTGATGGCAGATTGCGGATACCAGAAATAAACAATTCTTAATTCAAAATTCTTAATTACCATAACGTGCTGGAAATAAAAAATTTACATGTAGAAGTTGAGGAAGACGGAACTAAAATCCTCAAAGGAGTTAATATGAAAATCAATGACGGAGAAATTCACGCCATCATGGGGCCCAACGGCAGTGGAAAAAGTACGCTTGCCAAAGTGGTTGCCGGTCATGAAGCGTATAAAGTTACCGGCGGTGATATTTTATTTGAGGGGGAAAGCATTTTAGAACTTGACCCTGATGAGCGTGCACATTTGGGACTTTTCCTCGCTTTTCAATACCCGGTTGAAGTACCCGGTGTGACCAATAAAACATTACTCCGTGAAGCATATAATACTATTGCCAAAGAACGCGGACGTGAAGAGCTCGACCCACTTGAATTTGAGGATTACATAAACGATCGGCTGGATATCGTAGAAATGAAAACGGAGTTTCTGGATCGCAGTATAAATGCGGGATTTTCGGGCGGAGAGAAAAAGCGCAACGAAATATTCCAGATGGCCGTGCTCGATCCAAGAATTTCATTCCTCGACGAAACCGATTCAGGACTCGATATCGATGCCCTTAAGGTTGTAGCTAAAGGCATCAATCACCTTGCGGGCGAAGACAATGCCGTATGCCTTGTAACGCACTATCAGCGTATTCTGGATTATATTGTGCCCGATAAAGTGCACGTAATGCTGGATGGAAAAATCGTGAAATCAGGCGATAAAGATCTGGCCGTTAAACTTGAAGATAAGGGCTACGACTGGCTTACCGACCTCGCATCCGTATCCGCAAATGGAGAACAGCAATAAGATTATGAGTATTAAAAAAACGAAAGAATCATTCTTACCTGATTTGCTATCGCGTGAAACATCGCTGAACGGCAAATCAACCATCATTGAAAAACTTCGCCTTGAAGCGCAAGAAGATGTTAAACAAACATCTTTCCCGGGTCGTAAAGACGAGAATTGGCGATTCATAAGTTTGCGGGATTTGTATTCCGAATCTTACATTCCGGCTTCGCAGGTTGATTATACCCTCCCGGATATCAGCGAATATTTTATCCCCGAAAGTGAACATGCCCGGTTGGTGTTTATCAACGGAGCATTTTCGTCCGATCATTCTTCAACAACGGATTTGCCGGATGAAGTTACCATCGGAAATATTGCAGATATCGTAGAAGATGATGGTCACTTCCTCGAGGATCACTTGAATAAATACGGTGATTTTGAAGATGATATTTTTAGCTCGTTTAATACTGCTATGTTGCAGGATGGTGCTTTTATTCATGTGCCGGAAGGGGTGAAGGTAGATACGCCTGTCCAATTTCTTTATATTCAAACAGACGCTGCAGAGCCTTATTTTACGACCTCTCGTTGTTTGGTATTGGCGGATGAAAAGGCGGAAATCACGCTGGTTGAAGATCATGTTGGCCTGGCTGAAAACAAATATTTTAGCGTTCCGGTGGTTGAAATTAACTTGGAACGAGATGCCTATGTGAAGCACACTAAAATTCAACGCGATAGTAAGCAAGCACTTCACATAGCACGAACCGCTGCTCACCTTAAGCAGCATGCCAATTATGAATCATACACCATCACGCTGGGAGCCAAACTATCGCGCAACGAGCCGCGCATCACCCAGCGGGAAGAAGAAGTAGAATTTACGGTTGACGGGCTGGTGCTGCTTGACGGTGATCAGGTTTCTGACACACATTCTGTGATGGATCATCGATTTTCACATTGTGAAAGTCACCAGCTACACAAATGTGTGATTAACGGAAAATCACACTCGGTTTTTAACGGTAAAATATTTGTTCGAAAGGATGCCCAGAAGATTGACTCTTTTCAGGAAAATCGAAATTTACTGTTATCGCGCAAAGGATTAGTCAACACCAAGCCGCAGCTTGAAATTTTTGCCGATGATGTGGTCTGCACCCACGGTGCCACGATAGGGCAGTTGGATGAGCATGAAGTATTTTACCTCAAAAGTCGCGGCTTGAATGAGCACCAAGCCCGTGAGCTTTTAACGTATGCTTTTGCTCTCGAAACTATTGAAAACATTACGGTTGATTCCGTTCAGGAATTACTGGTAGACGAAGTTCATAACTACACAAGTCGAACGCTTGAAAAACAACCGGTTAGCTAAAAAAGTATGCCCGAGGCATTAAACTCCATATCATCCGCGGTTGATTTTGGATCTATACGACGGAATTTCCCCATTTTAGATCGAAAAATTAATGATCATCCGTTGGTATATCTTGATAATGCAGCCTCCAGTCAGATGCCCAACCAAGTGGCTGATCGGATTGATTACTATCATCGCCATGAACACACCAATGTTCACCGCGGCATACACGATTTAAGCCAAAAGGCCACGGATGCCTATGAGGGGACGCGCGAAAAAGTGCGCGATTTTATCAATGCCCGCCATTCACGCGAAATTATCTTTACCACCGGCACTACCGATTCCATTAATCTTGTAGCTCAAAGTTTTGGGCGGCAATATTTGGGTGAAAATTATGAGATTGTTATCTCAGAAATTGAACATCACGCCAATATTGTTCCATGGCAGATGATTGCCAATCAAACCGGGGCAAGCATAAAAATTATACCGGTAAATGATGCCGGAGAAATTGAACTGGATGAATATGCGGCACTTTTAAACGAAAATACGGGCATTGTTGCCATTGGCCACGTTTCCAATGCACTGGGAACCATTCATCCGGTAAAACAAATGATTGCAGAAGCACATGCCCGGGATATTCCGGTACTTATCGACGGTGCCCAGGCCGTACCGCATACCAATGTAGATGTGCAGGAGTTGGATGCTGATTTTTACGCTTTTTCTGCCCACAAAATGTGTGGCCCCACGGGTTTTGGCATTTTATACGGCAAGGAAAATTACCTTAATGAGATGCCACCGTACCGGGGCGGCGGAGACATGATTGATAAGGTCAGCTTTGAAGAAACGACCTTTGCCAATTTACCGCACAAATTTGAGGCCGGAACACCACCCATTGCAGCCGGCATTGGTCTTGGCTCGGCTATCGATTATCTCCAAAATATTGGAATGGATAATATAGCCGACCGGGAAGCCGATTTACTTAAATATGGCACACAAAAACTTGCACAAATCGAAGGTTTGAAAATTATTGGGACAGCTAATGAAAAAGCATCCGTGCTTTCATTTGTTTTTGATGATATTCATGCCCATGATGTAGGCACCATTTTAGACAAACAGGGCATTGCTATTCGCACGGGTCATCATTGTGCTCAACCCGCTATGCGACGTTTTAATGTATCCGCAACAGCTCGAGCTTCACTCGCATTTTACAATAACAAAGAAGATATTGATCGGTTAGTAGATGGACTTAAGAAAGTGAAGGAATTTTTCTAACATATTCTCTTGTCATCCTGAACTCGTTTCAGGATCTCTCTGTGAATATGGATCTCTGACTACATTCGAGATAAAAATGTAGCTTTCCAAGAAACTAAAATTTATTTACATTCGTTCTAAACGACGAAGACATCAACCCTCAAAGATTAACTGATATGCCTAAGATTAAAGAAATTGAGCGCACCCCCAACCCCGATGCCATGCGTTTTGTACTTGGTGAAGCGCTGACAAATGGGGTCACAAAATCGTACGAAGGGGCCGAAGAGGCTGAAGGAGATGAATTTGCTTCGGCATTGTTTGCCATCGATAACGTTATTAACGTGTATTATGTAAATAAATACGTGACCGTTACCCAAGATGGTGATGCCGTATGGTCAGAATTGCTTCGGCAATTAGCCCCGCCTATTCGTGAGGCCTCACCGCAGACCGATATGCAGGAAGATGATGAGGTTCATGCAAGCAAAGAAGTGCAGGAATCGGATGATGAACGGCTCATTGAAATTAATCAATTGCTTGATGACCAGGTGCGTCCGTATTTATTGGCAGACGGCGGCGGACTTAAAATACTGGGACTGAACGGGAACCGCCTAAAAGTTCACTATCAGGGAGCTTGTGGAACCTGTCCTACCGCTACATCCGGTACGCTTTATGCCATCGAAAGCATGGTCAAACGCATTGATCCCGAAATAGAAGTTATCTCGGTTTAAATTTACGCTTATGTCTATTTCCGTCAGTAACAGAGCAGCGCAGCGAATTAACAAGCTGCAAAAAAAGCAAAATATTAACGGCGAGCCCAAACTTCGTGTAGGAGTGGTCAGCGGAGGTTGTTCAGGTTTAACCTACGAACTGGATTTCGAAAACGCTGAGGCCAATACATCAGATGAGGATAAAGTTTTTGAGGTGAACGGCGTTAAACTCATCGTTGATATGCGGAGTTTCCTTTATTTGTCCGGAACGGAGCTGGATTTCACAGAAGGACTTGAGGGCGAAGGATTTCATTTTCATAATCCCAATGCTACACGTACATGCTCGTGTGGTGAATCATTTTCTGTTTGATTTATGTCTACAACTAAAGAAGGCACGATTGTTAACAAAATAAAGCAATCCGATAAGCTCGTTACACTTGATTTACAAAAATTCTTTGATGAAACGCCCATCGCAGAGCTTGACATTAAACAGTTCCTTTACAAAGACCTCATCTTAAAAGAAAAATCATTTCGTGAAGCTTTAGAAGAACACAACTGGCAACAATATAAAGACGCCTATGTTGCAGTTTTCTGCTCGTCCGATGCTATAATATCCAAGTGGGCATATATGCTTGTTACTCAACATGCTATAAATTTCAGTGAAGACGTTTTCAAGGGAAGCAAACCTCAAGTAATAAATCAGCTTTACATCCAAAATCTTGAGGGTGTGGATTGGGAACAATACCAAGATAAATTTGTGATTTTAAAAGGGTGCAGTGGTAAAGAAAAACCGGTACCCGAAAGCGCCTACCTTTTTGCTACAAAAAAACTCGTCCCATGCGTAAAAAAGCTCATGTACGGAGAGGCCTGCTCCAACGTGCCGGTATATCGAAAATAATGGTTAGATAAATTGTTCTATGAACTTTGTACCTCAGCTCACGAATGAATAAAAGATCTGAGGCCCAAATCGATACGCTTTTCGGTACCGACAAACGTATAATAGCACTCGGCTTTGCCCGCATGGCTGATGCGATGGGCAACTCCTTTCTTATCGTTGTTTTGCCGCTTTATATAGCCAGCGGACATGTTACCGGTGATTTTTTGGGATTTTCTGAATCATTGATAACCGGTATCGTTTTAGGGTTATATGGGCTAATGAGCAGCATTTTTCAGCCTTTTGCCGGGCGCCTTTCCGACCGCCTGGGCAAGCGCCGATTGCTGGTTATACTGGGGCTCATCTTATTTACATTTGCCAATTACTCATTTGTACTGGCCGACAGTTACGTAATTCTTCTTGTTATACGAACTGCACAGGGGCTGTCCGCCGCGCTTACTATAACAGCCAGCATCGCACTTGTCAGCGAATTGAGCCGGCAAGACAGCAGGGGCGGTAACATGGGTATTTATAACTCATTCCGGTTGATAGGCTTTGGTATTGGTCCGCTTGCCAGCGGAGCCCTCATAGAAACAGCCCCCTACACGCTTCCTTTCGTGGGCACAATCGGCGGGTATGAAGCGGCCTTTTATGTAGCATCAGCAGCGGCCTTGATTAGCGCCATACTCGTTGCCGCATTAGTCAGTGATCCCGAGGATATACAACCAAATACTGAGCCCATGGTCATAAATATTAAGTCCCGGGAGCCGGAATATATCTTTGATCCTATATTTGCACTGGGCATCTCAACCTTTATCATGAGTACAGGCTTTGCGCTACTCACTTCTATTGAGCCTCAAGTCAACAGTCGTTTAGGACAAGGAGCTTTTCTATTTTCCCTTGAATTCAGTGCTTTGGTTGGTTCATTAGCTATATTTCAGCCGTATATTGGAACATTAAGCGACCGACACGGGCGCAAAATATTTATTGTCATCGGGATGATTTGCCTCGCACCTACAACATTAGCTCAGGGGCTGGCGACCGCTCCCTGGCACATGATTTTAGCCCGTTCGCTACAAGGCATAAGCGCTGCCATGGTTTTTGCTCCCGCGCTTGCACTGGCCGGAGATCTTGCCCAAAAAGGGCAGGAGGGCGCCCAGCTTTCACTGTTGACCGTTTCATTTGGACTTGGCATATCATTTGGAGCGCTTGTCTCGGGCTTCGCAATTAGATACGGCTTTCTGGTTCCATTTGCTTTTGGGTCGGTACTGGCAATACTTGGTGCGGTGCTGGTAAAAACACAAATTCCGGAAAACAGGTAATTAACAGATGTAAGTATATGGCCAAGTATTGTAAACACTTTGTATTTCAACCTGACTTAAAAATAAAAATATTAAATTAATAACCCTCGAGTTTCTGTAAGATTTACTTTTTTTGACCCACCCCCATCCCCTCCCTAATGATTTAGGGAGGGGTGCTCCGAAGGAGTGGGGTGGGTAAGTCTGGGGATTATACTCTTTTTTTTAATCATGAATTTCCTTGTGACTTCGATAATCAAATTTAAATCGAACTCTCATTAGCTTAAGTTCAAATACATCACAAAATCCAGAATTATGAGTAATCAACAACAATATGCTTTAGTTACAGGAGCATCACGTGGAATAGGCAAAAGCATCACCGAAAAATTGCTTGCCGACAATACGCGCGTATTAGGCACAAAAAGAAATTCAGAGTTCCCGGACGCTTTCATTGATAATCCAAATTTTGAGTCGTTGAGTATTGATTTAGCCGATCCCATTCAGGTTGAAGAATTATTAAAACCTGTTTTTAGCCGCCATGAAGCCCCGGGAATCGTTATTAATAATGCAGGTATTTTTGAGGAAGCCGGTATGGAAAAGGATGATGAG
>Ga0306901_1000337_pt1 | contig 21689 bp, 23 predicted proteins | sample AntRauMFilla3767_FD_190431 | JGI IMG/M metagenome (GOLD analysis project Ga0306901, IMG submission 190431) | Saline lake microbial communities from Rauer Islands, Antarctica - Metagenome Filla 3 #767 (v2) (version 2) | ecosystem: Environmental > Aquatic > Non-marine Saline and Alkaline > Saline ... | reverse complement strand
AGCGCTGAATTATGGCTTTTGTTAACCGAATTTCAACTGAATTATTTACGCCCGACAAAAAAGAAACCCCTGGCGAAGTTTTATTTTTTCGCGTATTTGAGGCTTTCATAATTGCCTATGTAATTAAGTTTTCTTGGCAATGGGGTACCTACATGATTCGCAACAGCGAGGTGGTGATGCCACTCGGCATAGCGAATTACGTTGATATTTCATTTATGTTCAGCCATTCACTGTCTTTAATCAACGCCGGGCTGATAACCCTGATTGCGGTAATCTCATTTTTTAGATGGGGCTCTAAATGGCAGTATTTTGTTACCGTTCTTCTGTTTCATCTGCAGTTTGTAGCTCGTTTTTCGCAGGGCAAACTTCCGCATGGTGCCAACCTCATCGGGCTTTCACTGCTGTGTATTAGCCTTGGGTTTATTTTTTTTAACGAGAGTAAAAAACGCCGGCGATTTATACTGGGAACCATCATCTTTTTTGCCGGTCTTGGATATGTAACGGCGGCCTTCACCAAATTAATAGGCACGGGGGTCAACTGGGCTGACGGTCATCATTTATGGCTGTGGATAGCTGAAAAAAAGACCGACATATTATCCCGTTCCGGTACGTATAATTACAATTGGCTTCAGCAATGGGCCCTTTACAGCTGGTCTGCAGCCACGGCTTTGCTCACGCTGGGATGGCTTACCGAACTTTCAGGATTTTTATTTTGGTGGCGAAGGCTGCGACCGTATATAGCAACAGGGCTCATTATCATGCACGTGGGCATCACGCTTTCAATGAATATTCGGTTTGATGCATTTATTTTTGAACTGATATTATTGGGGTATCCCTGGGCCGCATTGATTGATAACTATATTTCTTATATTCCCACCGGAACCGTTTTCAAACCTACAAATTCATCTACTCCATGAAACGTTATTTTTTTACTGTAACGCTGATAGCTTCTCTTTTTATACTGAGTGTGAATCCTGCGACGGTCTTCGCTCAAAAAACGTTCAATTATGGATTAGAATTAACCGGAACCGCCGGAAGCTCAGAATTTTTACCCTTTTGGCTGTATAGTAACCAGCGCGGAGAAATAGATCCCAATACAACCGGTGGAAACGCCGTACTTAATTTTCACAAAAACTTGACGAATGAACGATCCGGTTTTGATTACGGCTTTGGTGCGCGCCTCGTTAATCGTCTCAGTACAGATGAAACAATATTCTTCAATGAGCTTTACGCAACATTTTCATATGGTGCTTTTCAGCTCACAGGCGGCCGTTTTTTTGAACAAACCGGCACCGTTGATCAATCACTCAGCATGGGGTCGCTCACCACTTCACGTAATGCCACTCCGCTTCCAAAAATAAAAATAAGTATTCCTGAGTACACGCCGGTACCTCTTACTGATGATTTTGTTGAAATAAAAGGTGCATTGGCTCACGGATGGTTCGAAGAAGACCGGATTGTACGGAACCCCTGGCTTCACGAAAAATATTTATACTTTCGTTTTGGGGGCGATTGGGCTTTAAAACCGTATGGCGGACTCATCCATCAGGTAACCTGGGCCGGAGAAACAGATTTCCAGGGTGATATTGGTGATTCCTTTGCCGATTTTTTCAACGTTTTTTTTGCACTTTCGGGCGGTGAAGATACACCCTTTGGCGATCAGCTGTTTAAACAGGGCGACCATCGCGGCATATGGGATTTGGGATTTTATCTAACCCTTGATGACGTCAAATTCAATGTATACCGGCAGTTCATTTATAATGATAAAGACGGGCTCACCTTTGATGTACCGCAGGATGGCTTACTGGGTATAAGCGTGGATCTGCCTTCCCAAAAGCCCCAGCTGGTTACCGGGTTGTTGTATGAATTTCTGTACACCAAAAATCAAGGCGGCCCCGACTGTCCGGGCAACATGCGCGATGCCGCCGGCGGCTGCGATAATTATTATAATAATTTCTTTTATCGCACCGGGTGGGCCTACGAGAGCAAAACCATTGGAAATCCGCTGTTTGTGCCGGTAGGAGCTCCGGGCATCGATCAGGCCGCACTACCGGCCGGCATCGCTAATAACCGTATTATAGCCCATCATGTTGGTATGGAAGGAGCATTATCATCAAGCGTTGGGTACAAATTATTGGGAACCTGGAGCCGAAACTATGGCGTTTATGACGATATTTTCCCTTTTCAAGATCCCGGCCCCACCGATTTTGAGTCGAACCCCGAGCAATGGTCATTGCTGGCCCGTTTTAGCTACCAACCGGATGCATTTTCACTGCGATTTAATACCTCTTTAGCCGGAGATTTTGGTGACCTCTATGAAGATCGTGTGGGTATTATGGTAGGCATTGAGCTACTTGGTACCTCAGCTTTTTAGCGGTCCAAAATAGACGTTAAGCTAAGTAAATAATAGCCTGCCAATGGTATGCTGGCTGCAATGAGTAAAAAGCTTGATAATTCCAAATCAGACTGAAAGCCGCTATAAAACACATCAGCCAGCTTGAGCATCGCAAAAATTAAGCTTATTGAAATCACCGCCAGCAGCAATACGCTCCATTGTAAATCCCCACCCCATTTTTGCGCCACATTTTGGATTTTTTTATTAATCCATTCCCAGTTTAAAAATGCCGCGTAAGCAATGAAATTGGGCAGAAAAGCAATATTCATAAACAGCATGGTACCGGCGTGAAAAAAAACAGCCAAGCTTATAAAAACACGCGTACTTTTAGGGTTTATAATAGCGATGAGAAACCCAACTTCGAAAATCACGGTCGCATAATCGGCTACTTCCCACCAAAACTCACCGATGTAAAATCCATACGGTGCCCATAAATCCTGGCGGCCACTGCCAAAATACTGCGTTAAAAAATGTCCATACGAAGCTTGGGTGTTCACATCAAGCCAGCCGCCTAAAATCTTAGGGAATCCGGCGGTAAACATCATAAAACCTATTACTAATGCAAGTACCGGCAATGCCCATTGCTTATCTTTTTTGCTATCATCATTTAATCGCCACGCATCAACCGAATAGCTTTTTCCCCACCCGCTGAAAGCCATGAAAATGGGAATGACAACGAGAATTATGTCGTGATCTATTTTTCCAACACTGTATATAAACCCTTTGAGCAAAAGAAGTAGCACAGCTACGCCTAATGAAGCCCACCGCGTGTAGAATCCTGCTACGAGCAATATAAGTGCCGCAATAAGCAGATAATGCATCATTAAAAGCATCCATTCCGGGGGGAATCTCTCAAATAACATCATGGGACCGGGCGGCGGGAGAAAAAAATCGGTGGATAAATCACCCAGAAAAGCATACATGCGCTGCGACGGGAGCATAAAGAAAAAGACAAATAGCCCGTAAAATATGCGGTACAGAGCCCATCCCTGCGAAGAAGGTTGAAGTGAATCGTCCATCCATGACGAAAATGCAAACCGGCTTTTTTTATTTGAGGGCTTTGAAAAACTAAATAATTCTGTCATTCTGAACTCGTTTCTGAATCTAAATGTGGTTTGCGTGCTGAAAACACAGATCCTGATCCGCCAGCCGGCGGACAGGATGACAAGGGTAGTTTTGTGCCATCGGCATACCTAAGGTGTAAAGGCCTCTATTATTCATGCAGCGAAATAGTGAACTGATTTTGCATTTTTGTAACAATCGGCCGGGCCGTATTTTGGGTAGGGCTAAACATTTTACGTACCCACCGAATGGTCAACCTACAAATTTTTTGGTTTGACTGATCCTGCTTTAGCCGTTTTTTAAGCCACTGTCGGGTATTTGCGTTAAAAGAAGCAGTTGTCAATGAATCTTTGAAATGTGTTCGTAAAAATCCCTGAAGCTGTGATTTATTCACATCCTGAAAAAGAGATCCGGGATAAACTTCAATTAATTGTCCATTTTTGTTATTCTCTACGTAAAATTCCAGCTGATCGACATAAAGAAGATCATCGGTACTATACACACTTTTAAAGGCGGGAAGAACGAGCGCCGGCCACGGCTCACTTTTTTTGTATCCCACAATACCTACAACAGCATATTGAAGAACTAGAAAAATAAAACAAGAAATAAAAATCTTGTTCATTTTATTTTTGTAGTCACTCATTGTTGAAATATTAATCGTTTAAATCGATGACAAGTTGAAAGTTCTACACTATAAAAGCAATTTCTTAAATGCTTCAGAGACGTTTATTAAACGGCTGATTGTAAATCATCGCAGCGTTCATCCGGTTGCCATGTGTTTTAAAAAGCAAAGCTTAACCAACATTTGTGCAACAGATGCTGTACCCAAGGGCTTATCGAGTGTCGTTGACACTGTTTGCTTTCATCTTAATTGGTGCCTTCCTTTTTACACAAAAACAATTATGCAGCATCAGCCAGATATTATTCATGCTCATTTTGGGTATGATGGCTACCGAATGATCAAACCATCGCAGAAAACCAATATTCCTTTGGTGGTTAGTTTTTACGGCTCGGATGTAACACGACTACCCAACGAATTTGATTGGAAGCGCCGGTATCGTAATTTGGCAGAGATGGGAAATGCCTTTATTGCCGTTTCCGAATTAATGAAAAACAAGCTCATTGAATTGGGATTCCCGGAAGAAAAAATAACCGTTGTACGTTTTGGAATTGACCTGAATACCTTTCATTTCAATAGTACCTATTCCTCCGAAAACCGATTGATGATGGTGGGCCGTATGGTTGAAAAAAAAGGTTTTGAGTATGCTCTTGAAGCTGTTAAAATTTTAAAAGACCAGGGCCATTCCTATGCTATCGATCTGTATGGTGATGGAATACTGAAACCCAAACTTCAGGAAAAAGCAAAGAAATGGGGTATCAGTCATTTGGTGCACTTTTACGGACATAAATATATTAAAACTATCCGTAATGAGTACCAGAAACACAGCCTTTTACTGGTACCCAGTGTTACTGCTTCCGATGGAGATCAAGAAGGCATCCCCAATACACTTTTGGAAGGCATGGCAAGCGGTATTCCGGTCGTTGCTACCCGCCACTCTGCGATCCCGGAGGTTCTCACTCATCGGGAAAATGGTCTGTTGGTAGACGAAAAAGATGCTTCACAGCTTGCTGAAATGATTTCCTGCATCATAGAAAATAAAGTGGATATTTCATCGATGAGAGAAAAAGCGCGAACGCATATTGAAAAGCACTACACCATAGACCGCATGGTAACCAAGGTTGAAAACGTATATCAACACCTTATTGCCTGAAAAAACGCAAGCTGAGCCAATTTTTTAGGTCACGCCAATCCTTTGCAGTGATAATACCGGTCAGCGATCCCAGCCCGGCAAACAGCCCCAAATAGATTGTGATTCCCCACATCAACCCAACTAAAACCTGCTCATTGGTGAACAGGTAAAAACGACTGAGCCATACGGGAACCGCTACCACCAACGCCGCGCTCAGTACCCGAAAATAAAACCCAAATGGCAGTACTTTTATCGTCCTAATTTCCATGTGCGAACCGATGCGACGCAGCGTTAACACCCAGTTAAAAAGGTTGGCCAAGAGCGTGGCAAAAGCCGTGCCGGCAATGCCCCACCAAATGGTAAATGGTATGCTGAGGATAACGTTCACGGTTATCAAGTGAAGGCTCAAATAAAGCACTCCCTTCGTATCACCGAAGGCCTGTAAAATGCTGCCGTAATGCGTCACCCGCAACAGCACAATAAGATTATAAATTTGAAACGGCAGGATAGCATTGTTGTACGAGGTGCCTTGCGATTCTGCAATCAACGAAATTAGGTCGGGCGCAACAACGATGCCTAAGATGGTCAAAGGAATGACCAACAGGCTTACTTTCTCGATGCCTTTGTACCAAAGCTGTAGCAGCTCGTCTTTTTTAGATTCAAGCTGTAAATTTACATACCGGCTGATAAGCACCGAGCCCACCGCAAACGGAATGACCCGTACGATAGGCAATTCCTGGGCCCCCACCTGATATTCTGCATAAGCTGCAACCGGCAAAAGAACAGATACCACAATTTTGTCGGCATAACGATTCATTTTGCCGACCATGGATGAGGCACCCAGCGGAATGGAAAAGTTGAATTGATTTTTTAATGAAATTTCAGCCGCATTCGACAAGCGCCCAGGTAACACGGCCATCACCCAAATGATTGATCCTATAAATCGTATCACTGCGTATGCAACGAGCCCATATATGGCTATCGTCAATGAATAGCCCAGCACCAACGGCACCACCAGACAGCTGAAGTACAACAAGGTGGTAAGCATCTCATACCATGAGGCCTGCCGTTGCCGGTCGGTGGCCAGTAAAATATTGGTAACGGGCCAAACAGGCACTTCCAACACCGTGACCAATGCCATAAGTGGCAACAACTGCTGTATTTTTGCAATACTGGAAGCATCCCAGGTTTTTAACAGCGTAGGAATAAAATAGTTAATACCCAGAATAACCGCCCCGGCCAGGATACCCATGATCAACAATATGCCCGATGTTTGAGCCGCAAATGCTTTACGCGCCGTTTGGGTGATGCGCTCAAAATAATAAAAGATGCTTTCGGGAAAGCCCAACGAAGCCAAATTACGTACAATCTCATGCACCATCAGCAAATAGCCGATAATACCAAAATTGGTTTTATTGAGTATCTGAATGACGACGATAAGGATGGCAAAATCGAGGATGGTATTTACGACGCGGGCAAATACCATTACCCCTGCCTTTTCAGTTAAAGACCCTTTTTCTGCCATGAGTTATGTTAAATCATCAAAGATATGAGCCAACTTTTGTGTGGTAACATCTGCATCATACCGCTTTATGGCTTGATCATCAAATACCGTTGAAATGGGAAAAGAGCTATTCTCTGATTTAGCGCAAACACATTCCCTTAAAAGTTTAACCACAGCGGTTTGATGATTTGTTTGCAGCTGCACGCCGGTGCCTGTTTGTTGAAGAATTTTTTCTATTTCGGGATTAGGCGCCACCGAGAGAATGGGTCTTCGGGCAGCCAGATAATCCCACAATTTTGCGGGGATGATATTTTTTCGACCGGGATGGGTACTCAACCACAAAACATCCGCTTGCCGTAAAACAGGAAGGGCATTTTCGAGGGCAATGGGTTTAAAACTCACAAAATTTTGATAAACGCCCTTTGCCTTGGCCAACGATATTTCACGCTTGCTCAAGGTACCAAAACTATGCATGCGAATTTTCTGCCATTGATCGGGATGTTTCTGCTTCATTTTTGATAAAATCTCAATAAATGGAGTGGCCGGGGAAAGCGGCCTGAATTTGCCAAAAAATATCAGATTAAGATGTTTTTCATCAAACAACGCTTCCGCGTCCATTTCATCTTTAAATAAAGTAGAATCAAAACTGTTAAAAATGGTGTTCCCCTTCTCATTTACCGATGGGTAGTGACGCGCATATAATTTTTCGGTTTGATGGGAGGTAAAGGTAAGTGCTGATGATTCTTTGATGACCGATTTTTCCTGCTTTTTATCAATACCACGCACAAAATTGGCCCGCTGCTTTACCTTTAAATCACCCAGAGTCCACGGATCGCGGAAATCGGCTACCCATGGCAGATCATATTGATTAGCCAATTTTTTTGCCAGCCAGTGACTCGACCATGGATCCCCTGTTGACCAAAGAAGATGCGGATCGATAGTTTCTATGAATTTTTTAATCACTTCTTGTCGAAAGAAAAGAAGCGGCAACCACGTATCAATAGGAAAATGCTTATCTATCCAATTGAGAACTGGTTTAAATTTATTTTTTTTAGTACCGGTCTTTTTTAAAAGGGCGTAGGCATTGCTCCCATTGTATTCTAACTGCCGGCCGATTTGATGGGTAAAATCAATAGGTGATTTAATTTCATAGATAGGAATATCGGCTAAAAGGTCCGCTTCCCTGGCAGTCAGCGTTTCTTTTTTTTCCTGAATGGTGATGATGTGGGGCTCCCATCCATATTCTTGCAAGTGAATGGCAAATTTAAACGGCCGCCAAGAACCAACTCTCCTGCGAGGTAAAAAATAAGGGGCCAGCAGTACAACTCGTTTCAACAGAATGGTTTTAATTTGCAGATTTTTCCAATCGATCCTTAGGCTGCATTAGCGACTCAAACTTTTGCTCTTTTAGCGCATTCCAGGTACGCTCGGCAAATTCAAAAAAGGGTTGCTTTTCGTGATACCAACCAAAATGCAGGCAAAATGGGGTAGTACTTAAGTAATCTCCTTTACCGGGAATTAAAGAAAAAAGCTTGGTCAAAAATTTTCTGATCCAGCGAACCTTTATCCCTCTGAAATTATACACCAATTGATCGCAGTAATAGCGGCATTTAACATATTCGAAATCGGGATCATGGGAGGTGTAGTCGCTAACATAATCAAGCTGCGGACTGCTATGCCCCTGCAACCAGGGATAGACCGGCAAATCAAGTTTCGACATTGCCATGGCCATGCTCCATTCGCATGATTCTTCGCTGCGTCCCTGCTCCATGGTACGGCTTTTAAAATGGGTTTCATCTTTGCGCTCAAGCATGGTGGCAGAAAGCTGACACACTTTTTGGGTGAGCCCGGGATCTTGCGCATAAATCATGCCGGTTTGAACTCGGCTTAAATAGGTAAGCCCAAAGTGATTGAGTGTTCGCCGCCGTTTTTGTAACAGAATATCTTTAACAACCCCCAAATTTTTGGGTCCCCCAAAAAAGTTATCCGAAATTTGAGTACCGCTAATGGTAAAACCATGTGCTTTAAACGACATCCATAAGCGGTTGGGGTTTCTGCACCAAACAATGTCACTATCGAGATATAAATTTTTCTCAAAGAACATATATTCATGCACATTGTGCTTAAAGCCTACAATCGACGCTCGCTCGGGTGCAAGAATGTGGATGACATCAAACAGCTGCGAAAGGTTGAGATCTTCTAATAACGTTTTGTGCTTTTCAACACATACCAGCGCTACCGGGCGATCGGTATCGTAACGGCGCAGACTTACCACAGAAGCAACAGCGTGCTTTAAATATTTGGGGTGACCGTAGGTGTTGTAGATGTACCCCTCTTCGGCAAGTTTTTTATTATTGACCGATCGTAGCATAACGCGCTAATATAGAAATGTTTTGGGCAATATTTAAATTACCGGCTGGCCCGTTTACGCAAGTTATTCATCAATTTATCGAAACCGTCTTTACGGATGATGTTTTGGAACTGTCGTTGGTATGAATCGGCAGTCGATACATCATCAATGCTGAAGTCGATAACAACCCATTCCCCGTTTTCCTGTTCATAGTACAGTTTGTAAATAACCGGTGTGCGCACGTTTTTACGCTGTGCCATGGTGTTTGCAATCGCTTCGTTGCCATCCAGTTCAATGTTGCGATAGGTAACATCTGATCGGTAAATATCAAGCTGGTTAAGGGAGTGATCGCGAATGATGGTGGAAAAGAGGTCAACAAATTCTTTTTGCTCATCGGCCGAAATTTCATTGTACGTATCCTGCAGGGCATATTTTGCCATAGCTCCATAATCAATCACCCCGTTGATGATATCTTTTAATTCCTGCCGGTTTTCTTTGGTGTACTCTGTGCCTTCCGGACCCAACAGATCTTTAATTTGCCTGTCGCGCTGCTGCAGCAACTCTTTGATTGCTTCAGGGCTTTGTTGTGCATTCATGGTGTTTACAACACCGGATATGCCAAATACCAGTATAGCCGATAGTAATATGGATGTAAGTTTTTTCATGATCTAAAAGTTTGTGTTTAAAGATCCAACAGGCAAAGCAGAAACATCGTAGAGCTCTGCCATGTTTTTATTAAAATTAAAAATTTCGCGTTTGTATTGAACCTGTAATTGGAGTTTCTTCTGTATGGCATCAACCAAATCTTTGGTATTATTCATACCAAAATCATAGTCCAGTTGTTCCTGCCGCAACCACTTTTTGCTGGTTACAAGCGCCTCATCCCTTCGTTCAACTTTAATTTGCGAGAGGCTTGCTTCTTTATATTTGTCATTAACCTGTAGTACAATGCCATCCATAGCTGCATTTTTTGAAAACTCGGCCTTTCGCTTTTGAATTTTTCTCTTCTTAACATCAAACCGCAGGCTGAAAAAATCGAGATTTTGCCGGATCCCAAAGCCAATGCTGGCTGAAGAGTAGTTGGTACTATTAATAATGAACGGGTTGCTTTGACGAGGCCGATTGGGGGTAATTGCGTAACGACCCCGCAAGCCTAAAAACAACGAGGGATAATATTCTGCACGCTGAGCTTTCACCCCAAATTCGGCAACCTCTATGCCTGCTTCGAGTCCTTTAACTTCCGGACGCGTATTTACAGCTTTATTTCGGTAGTACGAAAGAGTTTTAAGCTCATTTTGAACGGGATCCAGAAACTGTTTTTCGGGTATGAATACCGTCCCGTCGGATGCCTGCATTACATAATTCCAGACGTTTTGAATGTATTTGGAATTTTCTTCAACTTCAGCCTTACGTACTGCAAATTCGGATTTAAAAACATTAAACTTGAATACATCCGAATCGTCCAAATCAGATCCTTCTTCATTCTTTTTTTCTTCAAGCTGGCCTCCAATATCATCAATCTGGTCTTGCGCTTCGCTAAGCAAACGATTCAGCTCCAGAGAAAGCAAATAACTTTGATAAAGCTTATAGAGACGCAGTTCCGTCTTGTTTTTTGTGATCTGGAATTTACTTTCAGCGGCTTTTGCTGCAGCTTGAGAAGCGGAAACAGCATTTTTCAGGCCTCCCCAAGTGAATATGGGTTGAATGAGATCTAATTCTGCGCGGGTGAATAACCCAATATCTTCAAAATCATTTTCAAGATTGGGGTCCAGATAAAATTCATTCGGGTCCAGGTCTTCCCGATCGCTTTTTACCCCCGGTATAACCCCATGCTGCGTATTGAGCTCAAAGGTAGGCACATATCGTTGCGATTGTGTCTCCCGAATACGATTCTGTGCAAGATTCACTTCCTGTCGTTCGGCATCTACTTCACCGGAGTTTTGCACGCCCTCCGTTATAAACTTCTGCAACGATACGCGTACCGTATCCTGGGCAAATGAGGAACCTGCCATTAAAGAAGCCAAACAAAAAAGAAGTAATGAAGCTTTAAGAATTTTCATATCAACTACCGAAGTTCTGTTTTGCACTGAGTATAACGATCATCAAACATATTTATTTAAAAAAAAGCCCTGCCTTTTTAAGGGAGGGCTTTAATGTCTATACGACACTAAAAGCGGAGGGAGAGGGATTCTCCCGAAGGGATTCCTTCGGAAGAACCCAATTCCGGAGACTCAGAAAGCCTCAACGGGTCCTCGCTAAATAATGCCATGTTCCTTCAAATAATTGTATCCATCAATGCTCTTGAAAAACCGCTCGCGCTGAACGGCTTCAGGTCGCGTTTCAAATTCTTCTGTATAGTGCAGTTTCCATGGACGACGACCCTTGGTGTATCGCACCTTGCCGGCATTGTGTTCTTTCAATCGCTTATCTACATCCTGAGAGCTCCCATAATAATAAGTGCTATGGGATTTACTCTGAAGAATGTATGCATAAAACATGCGGAGGGAGAGGGATTCGAACCCCCGGAGACTCAGAAAGCCTCAACGGTTTTCAAGACCGCCGCATTCGACCACTCTGCCATCCCTCCATTTAAAATACCATATCAAAAATTTTCTTAATTAATTATCAGTCATCTTACTTAAAAAGAGAGATTCCCCCAAATGGATGCCCTCGGCAGAACCTCCCGGAGACTCAGAAAGCCTCAACGGTTTTATCCGAAGGAATCCCTATGGGACAAGACCGCCGCATTCTTCCAAGGGAATGCCTTTGGCAGACCACTCTGCCATCCCTCCGTAATTCAAAATTTCAAATTGCAACTATCAAACACCAAACGAATTCTCGTATCTAAAATATTTTTTAGTATTTGCTTTTTTTTATTTCTGTAAATTTTTTTTATAAAAATTACAGTCAAGCATCTTCCAGCGCTTGCGCACCGGAAATAATTTCTGAAATTTCTGTAGTAATAGCACTTTGTCGCGCTCTGTTATATTCAAGGCGCAGATCATCTTCCATCTCTTTGGCATTCTCAGTAGCATTGTCCATGGCGGTCATGCGTGCCCCCTGTTCTGCGGCATTTGATTCCAACACGGCTTTCCACATCTGCATATTAATATGCAGAGGAAGCAGTTCAGTTAAAATGGAATCAACATCCGGCTCAAAGATATAGTCAATAAATTCTTTTTCCGAATTTTCATTATTTTCATCATTAATGACAGAATCTGGGTCAATAGGCAGCACCTTTTCAATCAACCGATTTTGAGAAATAATAGACACAAACTCGTTATATGCCAGATAAACTTCGTCATATTCTCCGCTTTTAAACTCGCTTATTACCGTCTTCATAATATCTGAAATCTGGGAAAAGGCAAGTTCATCAAAAAAGCCGGGAAAATCTTGTGCTATTTGATAGTCGCGTTTGCCAAAATGCTTGGTCGCTTTTCGGCCCACTGCAAGGATAGATAACTTATTTTCTTTGCGGTGTGATGCAAAATCAGCTTCGATGCGACTTTTAACCTTCTTAAATAGATTATTGTTAAAGCCGCCACATAGGCCGCGATCAGAACCAATAACAATAAAAAGTACGTTCTCGACATTTTCGCGCTCCTGGAGCAACACATTTTCATCACTGGCACTTTTAACCAACCGCGCCACTACTTCCTGCATTTTAGAAGCGTACGGGCGCGTTTCAATGATGCGATTTTGCGCTTTCCGTAACTTTGCAGCCGCCACCATTTTCATAGCTTTGGTTATCTGCTGCGTGTTCTGGATTGATTCAATCCGATTTCGAATGTCGCTAAGATTCGCCATAATTACGCTTCGTTATTGTCTTCCTGGGCAGCTTTAAACTGATCAATAATTGTTTCGGCAGTATCGATGAGCTTTTCACCAAAGTCATCACTTAGTGTACCGCTTTCAGCCAGGGCCAACATTTCTTCATCATACTTTACGTTGATGGTTTCTAAGAAATTTTCTTCAAAATCCTCAACCTGGTTAACCTTCAATTCATCAAGCAGTCCTTCATCATTTACTTTAAGTAGTGCAATTTGTTCTTGCACAGCCAAGGGTTGATAGACATCCTGCTTGAGCAATTCCACGGTTCGCTCACCACGTTTCAGCTGGCGTTTCGTGGCCGGGTCCAAGTCGGAACCGAACTTCGCAAAGGCTTCAAGCTCACGATACTGGGCCAGGTCAAGCTTCATGGTACCGGAAAGCTTTTTCATTGATTTCACCTGTGCCGAGCCCCCTACCCGTGATACCGAAGTACCCACATCAATAGCGGGACGAACACCGGAGTTGAAAAGGTCCGTGTCAAGGAAAATTTGTCCGTCAGTAATGGAAATTACATTGGTGGGAATGTACGCCGACACATCGCCCGCCTGCGTTTCAATAATAGGCAGTGCCGTAAGCGAGCCCCCGCCTTTAAGTTTTGGTTTGAGCTCTTTGGGCACATTATTCATTTGGCCGGCAATTTTATCGTTGTCAATAATTTTAGCGCCTCGTTCCAGCAGGCGGCTGTGCAGGTAAAAGACATCACCCGGGTAGGCTTCACGTCCCGGTGGGCGTTTCAGCAGCAGTGAAAGCTCGCGATAGGCCACGGCCTGTTTAGAAAGATCATCATACACTACCAATGCGTGGCGACCGGTATCGCGGAAATATTCGCCGATAGCGGCACCGGCAAAGGGAGCAATAAATCGCAGCGGTGCCGAGGAACTGGCCGGTGCAGATACAATAATCGAGTAATCGATGGCATTATTCTCTTCCAGCGCCTTGGCAATTCTTGCTACCGTTGAGCCTTTCTGTCCCACCGCAACATATATGCAAACCACCGGCTTATCGGTGTCTTGGGTTTCTCGCTGGTTAATAATCGTATCAACAGCAACGGATGTTTTGCCGGTTTGGCGATCACCAATAATAAGCTCTCGCTGGCCGCGCCCAATGGGGATAAGAGAGTCAATTGCTTTAATTCCGGTTTGAATGGGCTCGGTTACCGGCTCGCGATAAATCACGCCGGGTGCTTTTCGCTCAAGCGGTACGCGAATCGTTTCTCCGCCAATGGGTCCTTTGCCGTCAAGCGGCTTGCCCAGCGGATCGATAACGCGCCCTTGGAGCTCATCACCTACGTTAATGGATGCAATATCTTTAGTGCGGCGCACGGTATCACCTTCTTGCACAGCGTTGCTGCCTCCAAAAAGTACGATACCTACATTATCTTCCTCAAGGTTCAGCACCATTCCACTTACCGGATTGCCACTTTCATCTTTGGCATCGGGCAGTTCCACCAGTTCGCCGGCCTGCACTTTAGAAAGACCGTACACGCGGGCAATACCGTCACCCACTTCCAGTACGGTTCCCACATCGTACACATCGGCTTCGTTATCAAAACCGGATAGTTGTTTACGTAATATCGCTGATACTTCGTCTGGTCTAACTTGAGTCATTATAAAAATTCGTTTTCAATTAGTTACTATTTTACAGCGGTTGACAAAAGCTGTTCTTCAAGCTCTTGAAGCTTGTGTTTTACGGTCCCGTCAATTACGGTATCATCAATGCGAACGGCCATTCCGCCTTTTAATGACTCATCTTTATGTACCGATAATTCCACTTTTTTTGAGGTTAGTTCCTCTAATTTAGTATGGAGATTTTGGCGTTGCGTATCATCCAAATCATGCGCTACCGATACCTCAATCTCTACTATACCCGCATGCTTATTATAAAGTTCTAAAAATGCCGCCGTTATTTGATGCAAAATTTTAACCCTGGTTTTGCGAGCCAGCAATTTTAGAAATAACCGGGTTGACTCTTGCACATTCTCCCCAAAAAGCTCTTGGAGAGCGCCCTGTTTGTCATCAAACTTTACAATTGGGCTTCGCAGAAACAATACTAACTCACCGGAATCATCAAGTGTATTTTTGATGAATTGCATATCCTCGAGGATAGCTTCCACCTCATTGCGCTCTTTTCCCAGTTCAAGGAGCGCTGTAGCATACCTGCGGGCTGCTTTGGAAATGTGCATCTATGGCTGTTAGTTTTTTGAGATGTTACTGATAAAATTATTCACCAGCTTATTGTTCTTTTGCTCATCAATTTCGGAGTCCAATATTTTGGAAGCCGATAAAACAGCCAAACGTGCAACTTCATCACGAAGCTCCACAAGGGCCTGCTTTTTTTCTTGATTGATGGTTTGCCGTGCCTGCTCAAGAATTTGGGCCGCTTCCGCTTTTGATTTCTCTATGCGTTCGGTACGTAGCATTTCCGCTTCCTCGATAGCTTCTTTGCGAATTTTCTGAGCTTTACCCTCAGCCTCGCGAAGTGCCTTTTTGTTGTCTTTGGAAATTTTTTCGGCCCGCGCCAGCGCTTTCTCAGCGGACTCGAGTGATTCCTTGATGCGGTCTTCACGTTCGGAAAGCGAACCCATAATTAACGGAACGGCATACTTCCCCATCACCCATAAAAAGATGATTAAAGTAATTGCTACCCAAATTGCGAATCCGGTGTTAAAGTTGAGAATCCCTCCTCCACCGCTACCTGCTGCTATAGTCAGCCACATGATTTAAGTGATTTTGGATTAGGCGAAAAATACAAGAAGTATGCAAACGATAGCTGCGATAAGAGCTACACCCTCAATAAGAGCGGCGGTCAAAATCATAGCGCCACGGATGTCGCCGGAAGCTTCAGGCTGACGAGCAATACTTTCTACGGCACCTTTACCAATCATACCAATTCCAATGCCAGCTCCGACTGCTGCAATTCCTGCTCCGATTCCTGCTGCTAATAAACCCATAATTTTACCTTATTTATTTTTAGTGATGTTTGAGTTAATGGATATTTAAAAAAATTGTTATGCGTGTGCTTCAATTCCTTCTTCGTGATGTTCATGCTCTTCAGCCGCCATTCCAATAAATACCGCTGAAAGCAACGTAAAGATATACGCCTGTAACACGCCTACAAATGCCTTAAGAATATATAATGCTACTGTTAGTGGAACAACTAATATACTGGAGCCGGCTCCGAATATTGGGCCAAAAAATTCAGCAAAAATAAAGATCAGTCCCAGAATACAAACAATCATAATCTTGCCCGACAGCATATTTGCAAAGAGTCGCACTGCAAGTGCCAATGGCTTGGTGAATAATCCAAGGATTTCAATAGGTGTAAGGATGATACGCATCAACGGCGGTACGCCGGGAAACATAAATACGTGCTCCCAATGATCTTTTGAGGCATTCCATTGTGTAATTGCAAACGTAAATAATGCTAAAATTCCTGTTACCGTAATATCTGCGGTTGCGGTAACACCCCAGGGTAACAAGCCAAACAAGTTCATAAACGTGATGGCTATAAAAACAGCAAATAAAAAGGGCACAAATTTCTTGTATTTATCATCCGAAATGTTATCTCTTGCTATCTCATCCCGCACAAACACAAAAGTTATTTCAAAAAGATTTTGGAACCATCCTCGCGGTTCAGTCTCGCGGCCTTCTCCTCTTTTATACCTTCGGGCCATAGAAATTGTCAGCCATAAGGTTAAGAATATGGCAAACCAAAAATACATAAGGTGCGACGTAATAGACATATCCAATGCGATGGCACCATCGGTAGTAGCAACCAAACTATGATCAGGGTTTTCGATATAGTTGCCAGATTCTACTGCGGCATGGGTAGACCGGTACCACTGTGGAATGGAACTTCCTTCAACAAAAAGAATTCGCGGAAGCGGCAGATGATAGCTTGCCAGGTCCAAATAATAATGATCCCGAACCTCGCCGATTACATCAATAGGAATTTCTTTTTCAGATTCAGCAGCATCCTCTTGCACAGCGTTGCTTACAGGTACAAATAAGAATAGTAAAATGGCCGTTAAAGTTATACGGCGAAAAGCCTGTATCATTTAATTTTTCGTATCGGTTTCCAGAATTTGGGTTATAAAAATGATCTCGATTATAGAATGGCAAATATAAGAAATTATAAAACTAACTGTAAAAAAAATCTGATGATTATTTAGCAAATTTAAGCCGAGAATGATAGCTCCTACTACAGACAGAAACCGAAGCGTAAACACACCTCCAAAAATCCAAAAAAATTTGCGTTGATTTGGTGATTCAATGTCGCGTATCACCAAAAAATTGCTCCCCACAAAAATAAAACTGAGAACGTAAGCGGTGCTCATTATCATGAGCGTACCCGATGCCTGCACTACCGTAATGACAGCAGCAACAATGAATAAAATACCTCCCCACACCAAAAATTTTTTCGCATAAAAATCGGCTACGTTCTGCACGGCTCAAGATTCATTGTTAAGCTTTTTATTGAGCCGAAAAATAATCACAAAAACATTAATCATGCCCAGCAAGCAACCGGTAAGAACCAGCCACGGGCTACTGCCAAAATAATTATCAAGCCAGTAGCCTATAATTACAGGAAGCGCGACGCCCACAGCAATTTCCAAGCCGAGCGACAAGTATGGGGCGTATTTTGAAAGTGTATTTTTTTCACTCACGATGATACCGCTTTTGTTTTAGGCTCAGCGGTTGAGGTAGATACTTTATCATCGGTTTTAGGCTCGCTCTTCGAAGCGTAATCACGCATATGGCAGGCGCCGTTAAATGTGGCTCCTTCCTCAACCACCAGACTTTGGGCATATAAATCTCCTTCAACAACCGCCGATTGACGAATTGTAAGTTTACTGGATACGTGGATTTCGCCCTCTACACGCCCGGCTACGTCGGCGTCTTTAGAGTCGATATTGCCGTTTATATGGCCGGAAGAAGCAACAATTATTTTTCCCTGCACCTGCGCTTCTCCATCCACTTTGCCGGCAATGCGAATATCACTCTGTGTTTTAAGTGTACCAATTATTTCGGTACCCTCGCTTACCATATTCACCGAAGACAAGTTGTTACCCTGTGACTGATTTTTCTTCTGAGATGCTTTCATACCGGATGATCCTTTTTTCTTTTTACTACTGTTGAACATAATAACAATATTATGAGTTAATAAGATAATTTTCAGGGTCTTGTGGGATACCCTGATCCCAAATCTCGAAATGCAAATGAGGGCCTGAACTTAAAATACCTACATCACCAATGGTACCTAAAATGGTCCCCTTTAAAATGCTTTCTCCCACTGCGTGGGCTACTTCTGCGGCGTGCTTATATACACTCAGTATTCCCTCGCCGTGCTGAACTATAATTACATAACCGTAATTTAGGGTCCAGCCCTGGCTAACAATCACCCCGTCAGCAATAACGCGAAATGGCAAGCCGCTTTCAGCGGCAATATCAACCCCTAAATGACCATTACTGTAGTTAAAACGCCTTGTAGTGGTTCCATCCACCGGATAATTTCCCTCAATATTCGGCGTTCGCCCGAAGAGATTAGAGGTAACCAGCGCATTTTCGGGTACACGCGGGGTACTTGTTGATGCATCCTCGCTGCTGCCGGCTTCGTTTAACCCCGCTGCGGGCGGCAACGAGGCCATGGTGGAATCATCACCGGTTACTAAAATTTGCTTTATTTGTTGCAGCTGCGCATTACGGGCCTGCAGGGTATCTTGTAATCCTACCACTTTTTGCTGTATTGCTATTACTGATTCCCGCACATTTCCCTGATTATATACAAAACTGCCCAGCGGGGTGAATAAAAATGAACACACCACAATGATTACCGTTACGGCTAACACACTTAAGAAAAAAAGCCATAAATAAAAAGGTTGCAAACGGTGCGAGCTGGACGGTTTGGTCCCGTCATCATTCATAATAATGACCGTATGGGTACCATCTTGGGTAGAAAAAAGTTTTTTTACCAGCTCAAACATTGAGGAATCATATTAAATGATGTTGAACGCATCCTTATGCTTCGGCCGTGGGGCCGCGGTAACCAAAAGGTACATCAAACTGATCCTGACCTGAAATATCGCCGTGTTCGTTCTCAAATTTCTTAACATTATCACCCAGTGCATTTAAAAGCCGCTTGGCATGATCGGGGGTAAGAATCATTCGCTTAACCACTTTGGCTTTGGGAACGCCCGGCATGACGGTTAAAAAATCCAGAATAAATTCCGATGCAGAATGCGTTATCATCACCAGGTTAGAATACGTACCCGTGGATTCTTCATCGGGGAGCTCAATTTCCATTTGTCCCTGTTGGGGTGATTGGGGTTGATCCGCCATAATAAAATTATCTCCTAAATTAATTATAAAAGGTGATTTTACAGAAATCCATTTTCTTTCATCCATTCATCATTATAAATCTTTCCCGCATAGCGCGAGCCGCTGTCCGGCAGAATGATGACCATGACATCATCTTCACCAAAACTGTTTTCCCGCGCATATTCAAGGGCTCCGTACACTGCCGCTCCACATGATCCGCCCACAAAAAGCCCTTCATCTTCAGCCAGCCGACGGGTCATGGCAAAAGCATTATTATCATTCACCTGAACAACCGCATCCAGTAAATCAAAATCCATGTTTTTCGGGATGATGTCTTCTCCTATCCCCTCTGTTTTATAGGGCTTGATTTCGTCTTTACTAAATTCGCCCGTTTCAAAGTAATGTTTATACACCGAGCCCACGCTGTCAATACCAATCGACTGCACCGAACTGTTCTGCTCCTTTAAATACTTCGTCGTTCCAGAAATAGTTCCGCCTGTTCCCATTCCGGCAGCATAATGGGTAATGGATCCGTTGGTTTGCTCCCAAATTTCGGGTCCGGTGGTTTCGTAATGCGCCTGCGTGTTGCTTGGGTTATCATACTGATTGGGATAGTACGAATTCGGGATCTCTTCACTCAGCCGTTCGGCCACCGAATAGTAGCTTTGGGGATCATCGGGCTCCACATCCGTAGGGCAAACCTTTACTTCAGCGCCCATGGCCCGAAGGAGGCCAATTTTTTCTTTGCTCTGCTTTTCGGTTGTGGTGAAGATACATTTGTATCCTTTTACCGCGGCAGCCAGCGCCAGCCCCATGCCGGTATTCCCGGATGTTCCTTCAATGATCGTTCCCCCCGGTTCAATGAGCCCCTTCTCTTCGGCATCTTCAATCATTTTAATGCCAATGCGGTCTTTTACGCTCTGCCCCGGGTTAAAATATTCAACCTTCACTAAAATAGTGCCCGGTAAGTCAACGGCCACTTCATTGAGTTTTACAAGCGGCGTATTGCCAATGGTATCGAGTATGGAATTATGGTACATGCGCTTTAATACAGTTCAATTAAGCTTTTGATGAATCCAAATATAGCAAAATTGCTGTTTGTACTCGAATAAAAAGCTGGGTGGTTTTTAAGATGCAGCAGGTTTGATAAAACACCCGCCGCTTCCATACCCACCCCGTCTCCGCGAAACCACGGATCCCACTTCCCTAATGCTTTAAGGGCCCGGGGGTGGGTTTAATCACCGTGAATTGGCTTTTCATGCTCATCGAACGTATTCGAATCGTCTGACGAATTTATTGAGCGTATTCCTTTTTCCATATTTTCATCTCCTTAGGTGCTTATACGGCGGATGTTAAAAGCATCCTCTTAGCCCTGCTCATAGAGCAGTTGATGGAGATTATAGTTCGTTCTCATTCCGGCACTCTGCTCCGAAATTCTCTACCCTTTTTATTTAAGTCAGCTTTTAAATTTCTTGATCCATTTTTTGAACGACCAAAAAACGGATGTAAAAAAGTCGCGAAGAAAAGAACTCGAATAACGGTTAAAATTTAAAACTATGAAACACCTATAATCCGTTATTCTCAGACACCTTTTCTTCGATGAAACCCTTTTCATTTCTGAGCGTTGTTGAGAAAGGCAGTGCTACTACGGTACAAAAAGCAAAGTGAGGTAAAGAATAGAATTAAGGCAAATGAAACCAAAAAGTCCTTTCTTATCCTGGTGATTTCTTAAGCGTTCCACAGCTGAGCTATGGAACAAGAACTATTACATACTCTCAAAAATTAATTTTTTTGTTCACACAAGATGTATGCTATTTTATAAGGGCAATTTTTAACAGATCACCCAACTAAATGTTTGTTAAACAAAAGAAACCCAAAGATTTTGACTGCGGCTATAACTTAGATAAAATGATTGCCGCCCTGCCCCGCATCAACGATGAAGATGAACGCATGAAATACGCCAAGCGGGCTGTGGGCCTTATCAAACAGAGCCACCCAAGCTGGCTGGACGGCGAAGGAGAAAGCGAAGCCGCGTGGGATCATTTCTATAAACTGGCTGACTATGACCCCGAAGAACACGGCATTTATAATCCCTACAAATCCGGCAACAAAGACAAAGCCCGCTAATTAGCCCTCGGAAAAGTGTTTATTCAGCCATCGGGATCTACCCTACCATGGCCCCCGGGATCGCTCAAAATAACCTTACTGTAACGCGCTTCTCTTTTTTTTATACACTCTGTACGCACTCCTTATCAAATAATTAGCACCATACGATATCACTTTGGAATTATGGAAAAATAAATTTTCAATTTATATTGAAAGTTATGAAAGACATAGTTTCAACCGCCAAGACATCCGATAATAATTGTTCCGAGGAGATTTCCTTATCCGGTACTGTGCAGAAATCGGTTGATGAAGCGCGCTATAAGCAATTCCTGAAGTCAGCCTGTCAGCAAAATGGAGTCAAGCAAGTTGTTGT
>Ga0306901_1000336_pt1 | contig 21727 bp, 27 predicted proteins | sample AntRauMFilla3767_FD_190431 | JGI IMG/M metagenome (GOLD analysis project Ga0306901, IMG submission 190431) | Saline lake microbial communities from Rauer Islands, Antarctica - Metagenome Filla 3 #767 (v2) (version 2) | ecosystem: Environmental > Aquatic > Non-marine Saline and Alkaline > Saline ... | reverse complement strand
GTCACGCGCGGTCGACGGTGAGCAAGACGCCTGCGAGCACCGGCGCGACCAGCGCACCGATTGGTATCGTCGTGCCGGCGAATCCGCCGTCGAGGTTCAGTCGGACCGTCGCGACCAGCAAGAGCACTCCGGCGACGCCGATGAGGCCGCCGAACAAGCGGACCGGGTCCAGGGGCAACCTGTCGGCAAAGGCCGCTTCGCGGGCGTAGTAGACGACGCTGGCGCCGAAGGCGACGGCGAAGACGGCCAGCGCACCGAGCCAGGCGGGGCCTGCCAGCCCCGCGTTCTCCGTGAACTGGGCCGCTTGCCAGGCCCAGACGAAGTTCAGTTCGTTCGCGATGGTGATACCGTACAGATACTGGATTCGGAAGGGGAAAAACCGGAAGACGACGCCCGATATCTGGCCGGTCGTGAAGACCGAAACCGACCAGGGGGCGATGGCCACCAGCCACGTCGACAGCACTGCCAGTTCACCGGCGTACTCGGATTTGACCCACGCCATGCTGTTAGCAGGGCCACCGGCGACCCGGTAAAATCTACCGGTCGTACTGCCGGCTGTACCAAACTGAAATAATCCGCCACCGATCGGCGGCGGATTTTTGGCGAACTCACAGCCGGCAGTTTCAGGCCGCCGGTCCTGACAGTGCCGATACGTTCTTTGGGACGGCCATCCAAGCACCAGTAACCGAATGAGGCGCGACTACTTCACCATCGACGTCCGGCCGGAACCGGGAGACGACGGCATTCCGACGATCGCTATCGAGTACACGGGCCCGTCGGGCGGGCTCCGGGACCGCCTCACCGAGACGGCCGAGGCGACGCTGGAGTCCAGCGAACTGGACGTGGCGTTTCGCCACCAGGCCGGCTCCGGGGGGGGCGTCCTCTCGCTGACCGACCGGATGACCGGGGAGTTCATCTTCGAGGTGGCCGCACCCGTCGAGGCGGTCGACGCGCTCGTCACTGCGGCCCAGCGACACGACGGCGACGGCGAGTACGAGGTGCGGTTGACCGACAGCAACGGGAAGTCACTGGTGTACGAGAAGGAGATACTGCTGGTGTACGACGACGAGGGAAACCTCCTGCGCCAGCGGAGCCTCATCCCGGGCAGCGTCGAACTCTAGAGCCGGTCGGCAAGGGCCGGGAGCACGGTCGTCACGTCCTCGCGAAACAGGTAGTCCGCCGCGCTGTCCTGCGGTGTTTCCGCGAAGTTGACCACGGCGAGTGTCGCCCCCGCGTCGACCGCGATTTTCGGAAGTAACGACGCCGGCCGGACGGACAGCGACGACCCGACGGCCAGGAACACGTCGCTCTCGCGAGCCAGTCGCTGGGCGCGCTCCAGTACCGCGTCGGCGAGCGACTCGCCGAAAAGTACCACGTCGGGTCGGTAGATGCCGCCACAGTCACACCGTGGGGGGAGCGAGGCGGCGCGTGCCTCCGCACTCGCCCCGCCTGCCGCCCGCTCGAACACGGGGTCGGCGGGGCCGGTCGAACCGCACTCCTCACAGCGGACCCGTCGGTTCGTGCCGTGCAGTTCCACCACGCGCTCGCTCCCGGCGGCGGTGTGGAGCCCGTCGACGTTCTGGGTCAGGACGGCGTCCAGATAGCCGTCGGCCTCCATCGCAGCGAGGCCGTCGTGTGCGGCGTTGGGCTCGGGGTCGCTGCCGACCAGCGCCGCTCGAAGCTCGACCCGGTCGGCCCAGAACCCCGCCGGGTCGGCGTCGAGGCGGCGTCGATGGAAGGCGTTCGGGTCCCACTCGTTCCAGATGCCGTCCTCGCCGCGAAACGAGGGAATCCCCGAGGCCGTCGAGACGCCCGCCCCCGAGAGCGCGACGGCGGTGTCGGCGGTCCGGACAGCGTCCGCGAGCGCGTCGAGCTCGTCGTCCATACTGGCAGGGCCGAGCGGACGGGGCAAAACAGCGTCGCCGGAGAGCGGCGGCGGCGGGGTAATCTACGCCCGCAGACCTGTGGGAAAATTGGGGTTATAAGGTTGGGGAGCCAACATATCTGCAGTCCAATGAACCCCTCCAGTCGCGACACATCGGCGTTGACGAACGATTCCACGAACGACGGGCCACGGTACGGCGAGATAGCGACGTGTGAACTGTGCGAGAAAGAGCGCCACTGCACCGACCGGTGTGGGATGTTGACCTGCCGGACCTGTCAGGCCGACTTTCTCCCCTGAGCCGGCGTGGTTCCGTGCGAGTATTTACACTGGTGGCTGTACGCTCGTCCCGATATTCGCCACTCCGGGGTGGCGAATTACGTCAGTCTGGTACAGCCACCAGTATTAGGCGGTTCCGGACCCAAGCGCCGGTATGTGCTTCGACCGCCTGCGCGACGAGGAGACCGTCGAGGCCAGCCTCCCCGCGGTGCTGGCTGCGGAGTGGCGCTGTGCGCTGCGAAACGGCGCGATGGCAGCCGCCATCGTCGTCGCGGTCCTGCTCGTCGACGGGACGGCGGTGGGACTGGTCCTCGGGAGCGCCGCCGGGGCCATCGTCCTCGGAACGGTGCTCCACCAGATCGTCCTGCTCACCGGGTGGGGCGTCCTGCGAGCCAGAGCGCGCTGGCGTGGCGACCGGGCCGGAACGGCGACGTAACTCCACGGTAGTACCGACAGGCGGTCAGCGAGCTACCGGAACGTCCGATTCTGCACCGCATTTCTGTACGAATCAGTCGCGGTTACACCCGGCGGGTGCGTCCGCGAAAGACGGATTTAAACCGCCCCGTCCCGCCCTTCAGTATGATATGCGATTGCATGAATACCAGGCGAAACAGGTCTTCGCCGACGCGGGCGTCCCGACACCCGCGTCGTCGCTGGCCACGACAGTCGACGAGGCCGTCGACGCGGCCGAAGAGATCGGCTATCCCGTCGCTATCAAGGCGCAAGTACACGTCGGCGGCCGCGGGAAGGCTGGCGGCATCAAACTCGTCGAGGACGCCGAGGAGGCCCGCGAGGCGGCCGACGCCATCCTCGGGATGGACCTCAAGGGGTTCCACGTCTCGAAAGTGCTCGTCGAGGCGGCCGTCGACTTCGTCAACGAACTGTACGTCGGCGTGACGATGGACCGCGGCGAGGGCCGCCCCGTCGCCATGGTGTCGACGAAAGGCGGCGTCGACATCGAGTCGGTCGCCGAGGAGACGCCCGAGGCCATCGCCCGCGAACACATCGACCCGGCCTTCGGGATGCACCCGTTCCAGGCCCGGAAGGCCGTCTACGACGCCGGCGTCGACCGCGAGGTCGCCAACGACGTGGCCCGTGTGTTGACGACGCTGTACCAGCTCTGGGACGACCGCGACGGCGCGGACGTCGAGGTCAACCCCCTGATGATCACCAGCGACGGCGACGTTGTCGCGGCCGACGCCGTGATGAACATCGACGGTGACGCCCTGTTCCGCCAGCCCGAACTCCAGGAGATGGGCGAGGAAGCCGCCGAGGGCGACGAGCTCGAACAGAAAGCCGACGAGTACGGCTTCGACTACGTCCGGCTGGAGGGTAACGTCGGCATCATCGGCAACGGCGCCGGCCTCGTGATGACGACGCTGGACCTCGTGGACTACTACGGCGGCGAGCCGGCGAACTTCCTCGACGTCGGTGGCGGCGCGAAGGCCGACCGCATCGCCAACGCGCTCGATATGGTGTTCTCGGACGACAACGTGGATTCGGTCGTCTTCAACATCTTCGGCGGTATCACCCGCGGTGACGAGGTGGCAAACGGCATCAACCAGGCCCTAGAGCAGTTCGACGAGATTCCCAAGCCAGTCACGGTGCGACTGGCCGGGACCAACGCCAAAGAGGGCATGGAGATTCTGAACGAGGACCTCGTCACGGTCGAACACACGCTGGAGGACGCCGTCCAGCGGGCGGTCAGCTACGCGGAGGAGGAAGAAGAATAATGTCCGTTCTAGTCGACGAAGACACACGCGTCGTTGTACAGGGTATCACGGGCGGCGAGGGCAAGTTCCACACCGAGCAGATGCTCGACTACGGGACCAACGTCGTCGCCGGCGCAGTGCCGGGACGGGGCGGCCAGGAAGTCGCCGGCGTCCCCGTCTACGACACCGTCCACCAGGCCGTTCGCGAGGAGGACGCCAACGCCTCCGTCGTGTTCGTCCCGCCGGCCTTCGCCGGTGACGCCTGCTTCGAGGCGCTGGACGCCGACGGGCTGGACCTCGTCGTCGCCATCACCGAGGGCATCCCGACCCAGGACATGGCCCGGGTCTACCGGAAGCTCCAGGAGACCGACACGCATCTGGTCGGCCCGAACTGTCCCGGCCTCATCACGCCGGGGGTCGCCAAGCTCGGCATCCTGCCAGGCAATATCTTCTCGTCCGGTAACGTCGGCCTTGTGTCACGCTCTGGCACGCTTACGTACCAGGTCGTCGACAACCTCACCGAGCGCGGGCTCGGTCAGTCGACCGCCATCGGCATCGGCGGCGACCCCATCATCGGAACGGACTTCATCGACGCTCTCGAGCTGTTCGAGGCCGACCCCGACACCCACGTCGTCGCGATGTGTGGCGAAATCGGCGGCGAGGACGAGGAGGAAGCGGCCCGCTACATCGGCGAGCACATGGACACGCCCGTCGTCGGCTTCATCGCCGGCCGGACCGCCCCGCCGGGCAAGCGCATGGGCCACGCCGGCGCCATCGTCTCCGGTTCGGGGACCGGCACCGCCGAGTCCAAGATCTCCGCGCTGGAGAACAACGGTGTCGCCGTCGGCGACACGCCGAACGAGGTAGCCGAACACGTAGAAGACCTCCTGTAGGTCTGCGGCGCCCGCTGGCCGGTCTTGGCCGGCCAGCAAGCGGAGCCGCAGACGTACTCCTGTAAAGACGCGGCGCTCCAGACGGATTGCTGTGAAGCCTCGGCGCCCGCTGGCCGGGGTTATCCGGTAACTACGCGGACCTAATGTCTGCATGATATATACGGCCGACGCCTTCTTTACCTAGCTTTTCGAACTGTAATCGAATGAGTGAACGGGCTCCCGAGCGGCGGGTTGTAGTCACAGGGACCGAATCCGGCAGTAGCACGGGGTTGCCGGCGGCACTGGCCGAGCGTTCCTCGACCACCGTCGTCACAGTCGATGCCGACGGCCTGTCCGGCGAGCTGGCCGCCGCGGACGCCCTGGTCGTGGTCGATGACCCACCGGCGAGCGACGGCGTAGCGACGTTCCGGCGCGTTCGCGGGGACGAGTGGACGCTCCCGGTCGTGCTCGTCAGTGACGCCGTCGACCCGGGTCGCGTCGAGACGGCGCTCTCGGCCGGCGTGACCGAGTATCTCTCGGGGTGGTCGGACGACCGAGCAGCGGAGCTGGCGGCTCGCATCGAGGCCCACGTCAGGACCCCGGCCCTGGACGGCGTCGTCCAGGCGGACCGCTGGAAGACCATCGTCGGGGCGCTCGCTCACGACGCCAGGAACCCGCTGAACGTCGTCACCGGCCGGCTCGAACTGCTCGACGTCGACGAGACACACGGCGACGCTATCGAACGCTCCGTCGGGCGGGTGGAGTCGCTGCTGGCGGAGCTGTCGACCGTCGCGAGCGTCGCCGGTCCCATCGAGGGGACCGAACCGGTCGATCTGGCCGAGATGGCCGAGCGGGTGTGGCGCGAGGTCGGCGGTTCGACCGACCGACTCCGTGTCGAGACGACCGCGACCGTCCAGGCGGACCCGGACTGTCTGGACTGCGTCCTCGAACGCCTCTTCGAGAACGCAGTCCGCCACGCCGGGGCGGACGCCACCGTCACCGTGGGCGACACCGAGACGGGGTTCTACGTGGCCGACGACGGCCCGGGCATCCCGGCCGAGGACCGACAGCGCGTCTTCGAGCAGGGGTACGGCACGACCCGCGAGGGGGAGGGATACGGCCTGTTCGTGGCCGAGAGCGTCGCGGCGGCTCACGGCTGGGACCTCGTCGCCGGCGAGAGCGAGGCCGGCGGCGCCAGATTCGAGGTCCGTAGCAGGTAGGTACGGACGCCTGAAGTCCCGTCCCGGTACACCGGTCCGTCGGTAGGGTCACCGAACCGTCTCACGCTGGCCCGATAGACCGTGATTGCCGGTGTCGGAATTAGTAGAAAACCGCCCAGAACAGGCCGTTTTTGACGGTCCGTGACGCCGTTGTGAACGTTCCGGTGTAGCTATAAGGGCGGAATATGAACATTCGGATATGCCCCACACCTGCCGGAACTGCAAGCGGACATTCGGGACCGAACTCGAACTCGAACTCCATCTCGACACCTGCTCGGCGGGTCAGCTGTACTGTGACGAGTGTGGCGGACGGTTCACCGAGCGAGCGGCGACGGAGGACGGGTGGCACTATCGCTGCCCGAACGAAGACTGCGACGGGAGCGGAATCGACGACGACATTCACCAGGTATCTGACGCGCGAGTCGCGAAACAGTAGTTCTCGACGAGTCGCTGGCGCTCACTGACACTCACCGTCCAGCCCAGCGGCGGCCGAACCGATACCGGCACACGCCCGCCGGCAGACGGGCACGTAGCCGACAGCGGCCAGCGGGAGCTCGAAGCCGACGACGCTTCCGGCAGGGTGGGTCTCGACGAAGTGGCCGGTCGCGGGGACGCGAGCGACACGCCACGTCCACCGGTAGTTCTCACACGACAAGATCTCGAAGAGGAGCCAGACGGCCCCGAGCACACGGACCCGCCCGCGGCTTCCGGCACTGACGTAGCGGTCGGGCGACTCGACCGCGGTCCGTCGAACGGAGTGAGACGAACCACGTCGATCTGTAAGTTCGACGGCGGTGATAGACGGGCCCCAGTCGGGCCACCGTTGCGTATCGGTCAGCACGTCCCAGACGGCGTCGACCGATGCGTCGACAGCCAGTCTGAGGACGAGGCGACGGCCATCCGGCGTCCGTTCGACGGCGTAGTCGGTGTCGCCTACAGCGAGTGGCATTATCAGAACGGATAGAACGGTACCAAAGTATAGGTTAGTTCGGGCATAACCGCCGGCCAGATGATAGACGCCCGCGACCTTCGCAAGGAGTACGGCGATTTCGTCGCTGTCGAGGGGAGCACCTTCTCCGTGGACCAGGGGGAAGTGTTCGGGGTCATCGGTCCCAACGGGGCCGGGAAGACGACCACCCTCAAGATGCTCGCCGGCCTGCTGGAACCGACGGGTGGCACCGCCGAGATCGCCGGCATGGACACCGAGACGACGGAGATGCGCCAGCAACTTGGCTTTCTCCCCGAGGAGTCACCGCTGTACGAGGAGATGACGCCCATCTCGTATCTGAAATTCTTCGCGGACCTCTACGACGTGTCCGGCGACGTCGCCCAGCGGCGGATGCACGAGACCCTCGACGAGCTCCAGCTGGAACACAAGGAACGCAAGCTGGGCGACATGTCCAAGGGGATGAAACGCAAGGTGGCCATCGCCCGATCGCTCATCAACGACCCCGACGTGCTCATCTACGACGAGCCCGCCAGCGGGCTGGACCCGCTGACGACGAACTACGTCATCGAGTTCACCGAGCAGCTAGCGGCGGAGGGCAAGACCATCGTCTTCTCGGCGCACAACCTCTTTCACGTCGAGTCCATCTGTGACCGCGTCGCCATCATGAACGAGGGGCAAATCGTCGCTCGGGGCGACCTGGACGAACTGCAGGCGGAGTACGGCGAGACGCGCTATCACGTCTACACGACGGTCGAGGTGCCCGACGCCGTCCGGGAGAACGGTAACTTCCGGACACAGGTCGACAGCATGGACGCCGTCGAGGCGACACGGACCGCCGCGGAGGACGCTGGCGGCCAGGTCGTCGATATTCGCACCGAAGAGTCGAGCCTCGAAGAAGTGTTCCTCAACGTCGCCGAGGCAGGTACGCGGGGAACACGCTACGTCGGGGAGGACGGCGAGTAGATGCGACCGGCGAAGCTGCTGCGGGTCGCGAAGTGGGAGGTGACGAAGAACGCCGGCGGCGTCGACAAGCGGACGCTCGTCGTGATGGCGCTGGCCGTCCTCGCGATGGGCGCGGTCGCGGCCGTCGCCGTCAGTGGCGGCGGGCCGGGGCTGGACGCGGACATCTACCGCGTCGGGGTCGACGAGTCGAACCCCTACCACCAGGTCGCAAGCGAAGACCCGAGCTTCAGAGTCCAGGCGCCCGACCGCGAGGCGTTCGAGCGAGGTGATCAGGACCTCACGTTCTACAGTGCGAACCGGCTCAGCCGTCCACAGACCGAGAAGCAGTCGGCGGCCCTCGAGGCGCTCCGGAGCAGCACCGAATCGTACAACGACCGGACGATGGCCCGCGCCGACAACCAGACAGCGGCGTTCCCGGTGACCGTCACACTGGTCTATCAGGAGCAAAACGGGACCAGCACGCTGGACACCAGCACTGGCGGGGGCGATACGACCGCCGACGACGGGAACGGAAGCGATGGACCGTCGGCCGGCGGGAACGGAACCGACGGACAGACATCGGATGGGGCGACGGCGACCGGCGGTGGGTCCGGTGGCTCCGCCGGTGACGGAGGCAGTGACGGGAACACGGGTGGCGGGGAAGCCGCGGCCGCTGGCGGCGGGGCGAACCTCGGCGGCATCGGCGCCCAGCTGACCGGCGACGTCGAGAGCGGCACGCCCGGCGACATCTCGCCCCCCTTCCCGTTCGAGTCGCTCGTGCTCGCCTTCCTCTACATCGTCCCGATGAACTTCGTCATTCAGGCCTACGGCTCCTCGATGCTCTCCGAACGGCTGAACCGGCGGGGCGAACTGCTGCTCGTGACGCCGGCCTCGCGCGGGGATATCATCGGCGGGAAGACGCTCCCGTACTTCCTCGGCGCGATGGGTGTCGCGACGGCTATCACCGCCCTGTTGCGGTTCTCTGGTATCGCCCCCAGCGGGAGCCTCGTCGCGGTGGCCGCAGTCCTGCCAATCGCGTTGCTCTTCCTCGCAGCGACGTTCTGTGGCGCGATGTTCGCGCGGTCGTTCAAGGAACTCACCTTCGTCACCGTCACCATCACGGTGACGCTGACCTCCTACGCGTTCGTCCCGGCCATCTTCACCGACGTGACGCCCATCGCGCTCATCTCGCCGCTTACCCTGGTCGTGATGGACCTCACGGGCCGCTCTATCTCCCTGGGCGCGTTCGCCTTCTCGACGCTTCCACCGCTGTTTACCGCGCTCGTCCTGTTCGGGCTGGGCGCCGGGCTCTACCGCGAAGAGGACATGTTCACCCAGCGGTCGATTCCGCTGAAAGTCCTCGACGCGCTGGCGGGCCGAATCAAGAGCCGCAAGAGCGCGCTGAAGATGAGCGCCATCCTGATCCCCTTTGTCATCGTCGCCGAGCTGGGCGCCATCGCGTTCCTGTTCGTCCTCGATTCGGTGTCGCTGAACGTCTTCGGGACGAACCAGTCGCTGGGCATCGTGCTCGTGCTGGGCGTCGTCGCCGTCGTCGAGGAACTGGGCAAGAGCCTCCACCTCTACGCCGGCTACGCCCACGCTCGCTACGAGCGGACACTGCGGTCGGCTATCGGACTCGGGGCGCTCTCGGGCCTGGGCTTTTTCCTCGCCGAGAAGGGGCTGCTCATCGTCCGGCTGTCGGACCTAGAAGAGCTGCCTATCGGCGACGCCGCGACCCTGGGTGCGACCCCGCCGGCCGGCGTCCCGCTGTGGGCCGTGGCCCTGCTCTTCCTCTTCGCTCCGCTGGCCTTGCACGCGGTGACTGCGGCCATCTCCTCGGTCGGCGCCCGGCGGGGCCGCTGGGCGTACGTCGCCGGCGTCGGGGTGGCCGTCGTGGTTCACTTCGCCTACAACCTCACGGTGGTGAGCGCCCTTGCGTGACGACCGCCCCTGGTATCGGGACCCGCGAATCGTGGTCGCCCGCCGGGACGTGCGCTCGCTCTCCCGCGAGAAGACCATCGTGCTGGCACTGCTCATCCAGCTGTTCGTGGCCGGCTTCTCCTCCTTTCTCGTGGTGGGCCTTACCTCGCTGTACGACCCCGGCTCCGTCTCGGCCGGCGAGGTCGAGATGGCGGTCACCGGCGACGCCCGCGACGAGCTGCTGGCGGCTGGCGCCGAGCACGAGAGCGCAGCGATGACGGAGTTCAACGATTCGAGGGAGGCCCAGCTCGCCTTCGAGGAACGGCGTGTCGACGCCCTGCTGAACGCCAGTTACGTCGAGTCGAGCGACGGGCCGGGACGGAAGATATCGGTCACCGCTCGCATCCCGGAGGGGTCGCTTCGCTCGACGCTCATCGTCGTCAACGTCCGGCGGGTGCTTGAGACGCTGGAGCGCCAGGAACGGTTCGAACGGGCCGACTCGCTCGAGGAGGACCCGGTCCCGCTACCGCCCCAGGTCAGCGCCAGCCCGTACTTCGGGTTCACCTACACGGTGTTGATTCCGCTCCTGCTCTTTCTCCCGGCGTTCATCAGCGGCTCGGTCGCCGTCGACACCATCACCGAGGAGATGGAGCGGGGCACCCTCGAACTGCTCCGCGTGGCGCCGGTCAGCCTGCTCGACATCGTCGACGGAAAGGCACTGGGGATGGCGCTGCTGGCGCCCGCCCAGTCGCTGCTGTGGATTCTGCTGCTGTCTGTCAACGGCATCCGCGTGGCGAACGTCGCCGTCATCTTGCTGTTCGTCACGGCCGTGGCGGCGCTGGTCGTCACCATCGGTGTCGTGCTCGGCGTGGCGACCGGGAAACGACGGCCGGCACAGCTGCTGTACTCCGTGCTAACGCTCGTGGTGTTCGGTGCGGCCGTGGTGTTGCCCGAACACCCGGCGACGACGGTCGCCAAACTCGCCGTCGACAGCCCGACGCTGTCGACCTACGCGACGGTCGTCGGGACGCTGGCAGTGGCTATCCTGGCCTACGCCGCCGCCCGGAAGTACGTCGGCAGCGTCGACGCCAGCGCGTTCTGAGGCGGCCAACTTATTTCACGCCGTCGGTCGTTGCACGGATGTGTTATCCCGACCGAGACTCCGCCCAGGAACCGAATCCGACGTCCTGCACCGGCGGGCCGCTGCCGTCGTCCTCGACGTCGGGCTCTGGCTCCTGGTCAGTTCCGTCCCCGTCGTCGCCGACCTGCTGGTGTACACCAGCGAGTCGCCGACATCGCTGCGTTCAATCTCCTACGGCGGCCTGGTGTTCCTGCTCTACCTGGCGATCACGCAGGGTGCGACCGGCCAGACTGTCGGGAAGTATCTGCTCGGAGTCGGCGTCGGGGACACCGACGGCGGCCCCTGTTCGTGGCGTCAGGCAGCCGGCCGCTCGGTGCTCTTACTGGTCGATATCGCGTTGCTTGGCCTGCCAGCGGTCGTCTCGATGGCGCTGTCCGATAGCCGCCAGCGCGTCGGTGACCGCGCCGCCGGCACCGTCGTCGTCCGGGCCGAGCGGTAGCGACCTGCCCCTCGCCAGCGCGGGGCTACACCTTCGTCACTGTAGCGTAGCGCCCCCGTACCCGTCACGAGATTGTGACGTGTTTATATCAGTCGTGCTTAATACCTCGCAGAGCCTACGAGAGGTATGTACGAGGTCCCGTTCGAGACAGATATCGACAGGACGTTCGCCGACAGCGTGGTCAGCGCCGCCCGGACGAGCCTCGGAGACACGCTCCGGAGCGTCGTCTACTTCACCCCCGGAGCGATGGACGTCCTCTACGTCAGACAGGACCTCTACGCGTCGCGCCAGCGGGCCGTCGAGGCCAAGGCCAGACTCGTGGAGTTCGAGCGGGTCGGGTTCGCGGAAGCACCGGTCCGGACCGCGCTGTCGGCTCCGAACGTCGACGATAGCATCGGCGCGTACGACTTCACAGTTCGGGTCCACGGCGAGGGGTTCGTGGTTCGGGTGCTGGCCGACGACGACGGCGTGCTCCTGACGACCGACGACATGGACATCGAGGCCTTCGAGGAGGCGGCCGTCGCTATCCGGCGGTTCCTCACCGAGTCGTAGTCACGGCACGCCGACGTGCTGGTGTCGCCGGAGGAGGTAGAGCGGCGCCAGCACGACCGTCAGCGGCGGCAGAATCATCCAGTAGTACCAGCCCGACGGCTCCCAGTCGGACACGGCGGTGACGTAGCGCCGGTCGCGGTGGACCCACAGCGGCGAGCCCAGCAGCAACGCGAGCCCGACGACGGCGGTCGGGACCATCACTGGCGCCAGCGTCGCCGGGTCCGGCGGGAGCAGGGCCGATGCGACCCCCTGTACGAGCATGATGGCGACGATGCCGCCGATGGGGAGCCACCAGCGCGACGGTGGCAGGGTCTCGCCTTCGGTCGCTGCGCTGGTCACGGAATCCGGCCCCCCGCGCTACCGGGCTGGTCGGTCCCGGCCTGTTCGTGTGTGTGATGGAAAAAGCGGATATGCGGTTCGCCACCGTCGCCGACCGGTTCGAGACAGACCCGCTGGTAGCGGTCGTTGTCGCGCATATTCACCATCAGCCCCTCGTCGTGGACCGACACCGACTCGAAGGGCGCGCCACAGACCGGACAGATGACCGGCTCCGTAGGGCCGTCGGTTTCGGTCGCACTGTCGCTGTCGCCACCGCTGCCGGTCACGCCGTGACCTCCGCAGCGATTCCCTGCATCCGTTCGAACTCGTCGTCGTCGTAGGCGATGAGTGTGACGTCGGTGAGTGATTCGGGCTCGAAGGCGGCAATCTCCTCGCAGATGATGCGTCCACCCTCCTCGAAGTCGAACCCGGCGATACCACAGCCGAGCGCCGGCAGGACGACCGACCCACAGCCGAGCGCGTCGGCTTCCGCCAGGGTGTTTCTGGTCGCCGCCCGGATGCTCTCCGCTGTCGACTCGCCGGCGGCGGGCATCGCTGCCGCGTGGATAACGTAGGCGGCGTCCAGATCGTACGCGTCCGTCGTCGCGACCTCGCCGAGCTCGACCGGCCCCTTGGCGACGGCCTCGTCGTCGATACCGGACCCCGCCGCCCGCTTGAGCGCCCCGGCGACGCCGGACCCCATCCGGAGGTCGGTGTTCGCCGCGTTGACCAGCGCGTCGGCCGACTGGGCCGCGATGTCACCCTGAATCGCGTCGAACTCCATGTGAGTGCCTGTGACCGGGGGCGACAAAGGCTTACTGGGACGTGGTGACGCCTCTCACGCCAGTTCGATAGCTGCCCGGTCCCAAGCGAGCGTATGGATCTCTTGGGTATGACGTGGCGGGACGTTTGCTTTCTGCACTGGCCGGTCGAGCCAGGCGTCGTCGCACGGACCCTTCCCGACGGGCTGACCGTCGATATCAAGAACGGTCAGGCCTGGCTCGGCGTCGTCCCCTTCGAGATGGCCGACATCAGGCCGCGAGGGAGCCCCATCGGGCGCTCATTCGGCGAGCTGAACCTCCGGACCTACGTCACCGACGGCGAGACGCCGGGCGTCTACTTCTACAACCTCGACGCCGACGACCGCCTCAGCGTCGCGCTGGCCCGCCGGCTGTTCGAACTGCCGTACTACCGCGCGTCGATGGAGTTGGGTCGGACCGCCGACGGTGTCCGGTTCCAGAGTCGGCGGACCGACGACCGCGCGCCGGCGGCCGACTTCGACGCGACCTACGGCCCCGCCGACGGGGCCGATACCCGCGAGCCGGCACCGCGGTCGCTGGAGTCCTTCCTCGTCTCGCGCTACCGGTTCTACGTCGCCGACGACGCGGGCGGGATTTACTTCGCCGACATCGACCACGACCCGTGGCCGCTGCAGGACGGCACCGCCGAGGTGCGGGAGAACGGTCTCTTCGAGGCCAACGGGTTCGACCACCCGCTGGGCGACCCGGTGGTGTACTACAGCCCCGGTATCGACGTGACCGCTGGACGGCTGCGGCGGCTGTGAACGCGGCACCGGCACTACACTCAAGACGCCCGAGTCCTGAGAGCCGGTGTGTCGAGGAAGCCGCTCACGGTCCAGGTCGCGGACGTCTGTTTCTGTCACTGGCCGGTCGACCCCGGGGCCCTAGAACGGGCGATACCCGACTGGCTCAGCGTCGAGCGAGCGGCCGGCGACGCCTGGATAACCGCCATCCACCACACCGTCACCGGGGTCTCGGCCTTCGGCGTCGACGTGGGGAATCCGGCTCAGTCGGTCACGGTTCGGACGTACGTCACGGGCCCCGACGGCCAGCGGGGGCTGTATTTTTTCGCGGCCTTTACCACCGACCCCATCGCCAGCGCCGCCGGCCCCATCCTCCGGCTGAACTACCGCGACGGGCAGGTGACTCGGCGTGACGCCGACGGCGACCACCGGACCGAGCGGACGCTGGACGTGGACGGTCGGCGAACGCTCACGGTGCGGTACACGCCCGGCGACGAGCCCGCGTCGACGGCGCCGCCCGACTCGCTCCCGGCCTTCTTCGTCGAGCGGTTCCGCGTTTTCGGAGACGGGCCGCTCGGGTCGAAGTTCGTCGGCCACGTCGGTCACGAGCCCTGGGAACTGGGTCCCGTCGAGGCGACGGTCGAAGGGGACCTGCTGTCGGTACTGGCGCTGCCCGACGCCATCGGTGACCCGCTGGTCCACTACAGCCCCGGGAACGACCTCGGCGTCTCCCCGTTCCGGCCGCTGTGGCTGGACTGATACTGGTGGCTGTACGTTCGTAAAGACGTTCGCCACCCCGAGGTGGCGAATTACGTCAGTTTGTTACAGCCACCCCCGAACCTACAACAGGGAGCCAGCCGTTTGCAGCGCCCATGGACGGACTCTCCCGAGCGAGTCGCATCGCGGGCGTGGTCGCGGTGCTCGTCGCGGCGGTCGGTATCGCCGGTGCGATGCTGGCCTCACCCGCCTTCGCCGTCACCGGGAACGCCCTCTCGGACCTCGGCCAGCCCGGCAACCGCGCAGCGACGCCGGTGACGACGCTGCTGTTCGACGGCGGGCTGGTACTGGCCGGCGTGGTGGGGCTCCCGTTCGGCGCGACACTCTGGCGCGAGCGCACACACTCCCTCGAGGGAATCGCCGCCGCGCCGTTTACCGTCGCACTGCTCGGGATGGTCGGCGTCGGGCTGTTCCCGGCCGGGCGCCCGCTCCACGTCCCGGCCGCGCTGACGCTGTATCTCGCCTCGATGGTCGCGATGACGGTTCACGGCGTGGGCACCGCACTGGCCGGACGGCGACGCAGAGGCGCCCTCTCGCTCTCGCTCGCCGGGGTCCACGTCGCCGGCTGGTGGTGGTGGGCCGCCAGCGGCCCAGTGTTGCGGCCCGGACTGGCCGTCCCCGAACTGCTGGGCGCGGGCGTCTTCGCGATATGGGTGCTGCAGACGGCCGGGTGGCCGTTCCGGGACGAGACGCCAGTATCAAACGCGGCAACCGGGCCGAACAGCTAAAGGGGCGACTGGCCGGTAGGTCGGGATATGCCAGCTATCGAGACGACGGACCTGACCCGGCGCTTCGGCGAGGTGACGGCGCTGTCGGGGCTCACCCTCTCCGTCGACGAGGGCGCCCTCTTCGGACTGCTGGGCCCCAACGGCTCCGGGAAGACGACGACCATCGAACTCCTGACCGGCCAGCGCGACCCCTCCAGTGGGACGGCCACAGTCGTCGGCCACGACCCGGTCACGGAGCCGATGGCGGTCAAGCGGGCCATCGGCGTCCTGCCCGAGCGGGAAGACCCCCCGAGTTTCCTGACGCCCAGAGAGTATCTCACCTTCGTCGGTGAGGTGCGAAGTTTGACCGACACGGACGACCGTATCGAGACCTGGGCCGACCGCCTGGAGTTTTCGGGCGTGCTGGACGCGCTGGCGACCGGCCTCTCCGAGGGGGAGCGCCAGCGGGTGATGCTCGCCGCCGCGTTCCTCCACGACCCCGACCTGGTGTTCATCGACGAACCGCTCGTCAATCTGGACCCCATCATGCAGGAACAGGTCAAGTCGGTGCTCGCCGACTACTGCGAGCGGGGCAACACGCTCTTTCTCTCGACCCACTACGTCGACGTCGCCGCCGAGCTCTGCACCCACGTCGGCATCGTCGAGGGCGGCGAACTGGTCGCCGAGTGTGACCCCCGCGAGATGAGCGAGGACGAACTGCTGGAGTACTTCATCGCCGAGGTGGGCGGGGACGGCGACGGCAGCGGGGTGGAGGTACGGGCATGACGTGGACGGGAGTGCGAGTATGACGGTGCGGGAGGGTCGGACGTGACGGGGACGCTGTTCCGGTGGATGGTCCGCGAGGAGTGGCGCCTCCACAGCCACCTCTTCGGCGGGGCCCGCTTCGCGGCGTTCCCGCTCGTCGTGGCCGCCCTCACGGCGGTCGGGACGTGGCTGCTCCCGATGACCGGGACACCGATGGCGACCGTCGCGGGCGGGCTGGTCGCGCTCGTGGCCTTCTTCGGCCTGCAGGTCGGGACCATCGGGCTCGTCGGTCGGGACGCCCTGCGGGACGTGCTCGGCGAGATGACGCTGCTGGTCTTCTCCGCGCGCACCCTCCCGCTGTCGTGGCGCCGGCTACTCGCCACCTTCCTGCTGAAAGACGTCTGTTACTACACCGGGTTCGTCCTCACACCCGCGGTGCTGGGCTACGGCGCCGTAGCTATCGCCGCCGGAACCGCCCCGGTCAGCGTCGCGCTGCTGTGGCTCGCCGTCGTCGCGGCCTTCGCCTTCGGCGCCGCCCTGTCGCTCGCGCTCGTCGCCGTCGCGACCCGGAGCAGGCTGGCCTTCGCAGGTGGACTCGCCGGCGGGACCCTGACGGTCGTCGGACTCGGCCTCGACCCCGTCGCCTACACGCCCTACGCCCTCTATGCCGACCCGTCGGTGGCCGCAGCCGTCCGGGGCGTCGTCCCGACGCTCGCGCTCGCGGCGGTCGGCGTCGCGCTGTTCGAGCCGGTCGACGACGCCGGGTCGGCCCGCCACCGGACGACCGAGCGGCTCTTTACCGGCGTCTCGGACCCCCTGACCAGACAGTCGCTGCTGTCGGTCGCGCGCTCTTCGGGCTCGGTCGGCAAGGTCGTCTTCTCGATGGGCGTGCTCTTTGCCGTCACGGCACTGCTGCTCGGCCGGATTACGGCCGCGACCGGTATCCGCCCACAGCCCGGCGTCGCGTTCGGGACGTTGCTGGGGCTTGGCGCCTTCACGACCTACAGCTGGTTCACGCAGTTCGACTCCCCGCGGGCGTATCTCCGCTATCCGGTGGCCTACGCCGACGTGTTCGCGGGGACCCTGCGGGCGTATCTGGTCCTCTCGCTGTCGGCCGCGGCGGCCTACCTGGCCGTGGCGACGCTGTGGTACCCCGCCGCCGCGCTCGCGGTCGGTGCGCTCGTGGTCCCCGGGGTCGCCGTCTACGTCTTCGGCGTCGCGGCGTATCTCACCGGACTGTCGCCGAACGAACTGCTGTTCGATACGGCGCTGTTCGCGCTCTTTGGCGCCGCGCTGGCCGCGCTTGCGGTCCCGTTACTCGTGGCCGCGCTGGTCGTCTCGGTCGCACCGGTCGCCGCCGTCGGCGGCGCGATTGGGCTGTCGGCCCTGGCCGGCGTCGTCGGCTGGTGGCTGACCGGGCGGGCCGGTCCCCGCTGGGAGGGACGACTCCGGGAGTGATGACGACGAGCCGACAGTATTCCGTAGGTACAAGTGTCGAAGCGTGTTCGAATGGGGTAGACGAGTAGATTACATGGCCGAGGGAACTATCAGAACCCTGGTGGTCGACGACAGCGAGTTCTTCGCGGATATGACGGCGGAGACGTTGACCCAGGAACACGACATGGACGCGGTCTCGGTCCACAGCGGCACCGCCGCCGCCGAGCGCCTCGCCGACGAGGAGTTCGACTGCGTCGTCAGCGACTACGAGATGCCCGAGATGAACGGGCTGGAACTGCTAGCCACGGTTCGGGAGGCGGACCCGTCGCTGCCTTTCATCCTCCTGACTGGACGGGGTGACGAGGAGACCGCGAGCAAGGCGATACGGGCCGGCGTGGCCGACTACCTGCTGAAACTGGAGGTCGTCGAGGACAAGCAGTACGGCCGGCTGGCCAACCGCATCGAGAGCGTCGTCGAACAGGACCGAACGCGCAAGAAGTTCGAGTCGCTGGTCGCCAACTCGCCGGACGGTATCGCCCACATCACCCCCAAAGGGGTGGTACTGTCGGCCAACCACTCGCTGGCCGACCGGCTCGGAACGACCCCCGCGGCGCTGGCCGGCGAGCGCCTGATCGACGTGATGGACACCGAAATCGCCCGCCGCCGGATCGCCGCGGTCCGTGAGGCCATCGACGAGGGCGAGACGGTCGAGACGACGGACGCGCTCGACGGCCGCCACTACCAGAACCAGTTCGTCCCCGTCGAGAGCCACCGCGAGCGCGCCACCGCCCAGCTCGTCTCCCGTGACGTGACCGAGCGCGTCGAGCGCGAGCGGGAACTGGAACGGCAAAACGAGCGGTTAGAGGAGTTCGCGAGCGTCGTCAGCCACGACCTCCGGAACCCGCTGAACGTCGCCTCGAGCGCCCTGGAGCTGCTCGATGTCGACGACGACCAGACCGAACTGGTCGAGAAGATAGCGCGGTCCCACGACCGGATGGGCGATATCATCGAGGACGTGTTGACGCTGGCTCGCGAGGGGCGGGCCGTCGACGAACCCGAGTGGGTCGCTATCCAGTCGCTGGTCGAGGAGGCCTGGGCGGACGTCGAGACCGACGACGCGGCGCTCTCGGTGGCGGTGCGCGGCGAGATGGAAGCCGACCCCACCCGGGCGCGTGACCTCTTTGCGAACCTCTTTCGCAACAGCGTCGAGCACAACGACGCCCCCGTGACGGTGACCGTCGGCAGCCTCGAGGACGGCTTCTTCGTGGCCGACGACGGGCGCGGCGTCGAGGACGGCGAGGTGTTCGAGATGGGGCACTCGACGGCCGACGACGGGACCGGCATCGGGCTGGCCATCGTCGCCCAGATCGCCGACGCCCACGGCTGGGGGCTCGACCTGACCGACGACGCTGGCGGCGCCCGCTTCGAGCTGTCCGGCGTCCCGACGCGGGACTGATACTGGTGGCTGTACGTTCGTACCGATATTCGCCACCCCGGGGTGGCGAACTACGTCAGTGTGGTACAGCCACAGTATGAGGGGCTTTTCACTGCTGACTCCATATCGGTGGCCATGACAGTTCGGGGCGTCCTGCTGGACCTCGACGGAACGGTGTATCACGACGACAACCCGCTACCCGGGGCTCCCGAGGCGGTCGACCGCCTGCGCGAGCGGGAGCTGTCCATCTCGTTTTTCTCGAACAACCCGCTCCACGGCGGCCAGGAGTACGTCGAGCGTCTGCAGTCCCTGGGCATCGACGCCCGCCCCGGCGAGGCCTGCTCGTCGGCCGTGGTCACCCGCGAGTACGTCGACGACCACCACGCCGGGGACGAGGTGTTCGTCATCGGCTCGGCCTCGATTCGCGAGCGTATCGGCCGCGGCCGGGCGACAGTCGTCGGGGAGCCCCACGACGCAGACGTGTTGCTCGCCTCCTGGACCGACGAGTTCCACTACGACGACATGATCGATGCGCTCCGTGCGCTGGACGCCGGGACCGTCTACCTCGGGACGGACCCGGACCCGACGTTCCCCGGGCCCGAGGGCTATCCGGTGCCCGGCACGGGTGCGATACTCCGGGCCATCACGGGCGTCACGGAACGGGAGCCCGACCGCGTGCTGGGCAAGCCCTCCGACGTGGCCATCGAAGCGGCCCTCGACCGACTGGACCACGACCCCGGAGACATCCTCGTCGTCGGCGACCGCCTGGAGACCGACATCCTCCTGGGCGAGCGGGCGGGGATGGAGACCGCGCTCGTGATGACGGGCGTGACAGACGACGAGAAACTGGCAGCAAGCGACGTGAAACCCGACCACGTCCTGGACTCGCTGGCCGACGTGGACAGTGTCCTGTCGTAGCCTCGGCCGCCAAAAGCCGGTGGTCCGCACCGCCCGAGTCACCGGTCGAGCGGACCAGCAGCCTCAACCGCTGTCGGACCGAACGAGACCACTCGTGGCCTCGAACCGTCTGGCCCCCAGTAAACTCCAAACAACGGGAAAGTGTCCGGATGTCGAACGCTTTATTGGCTGGGTTGTGCAACGGATAAGACAACCAATGGCCGACAAAGCCGAACTCCGCGAGCAGTTCACCGAGGCGTTTCAGGACGCAGACTACCCCATCGCCAGCCCGATGGACCTCGTGCCGGCCCTGCCGGCCGGCCCGTCGACGAAGTTCGAGTCGGGCGACTTCTCCATGACGGCGATGGAACTCAACACCAAGCTCAACGGGGAGTTCCCCTACGAGACGGTCGACGATTTCGTCGACGACGTGATGGACTCACTGGAGTCCCAGGACCTCATCTAGGCGCGACGGCCAGTACCGCTATCGTGAGCGCGATACCGACCCCCAGCAGCGCGTAGTTCGCCAGCGTGTTGTCCGCCCGGCAGACGCCGAACGTGTAGTGTCGGTCCGAGACGGGCCAGAACGGCGTGATGCCCATCGGCGTGATGACGTCCGCGAGCAGGTGGGAGACGATGGCGGTCGTACCGACAGCGAACCCGACGGCGGCGTACTCGAGGGCCGTCCCGACACCGGCGTCGCTCCCGAGCACCCAGCCGACCCCACCGAGTGTCGCACCCACGGCCAGAGCGAATCCCAGCGTGTGTGTGACCCCGCGGTGTGCCACGCCGGGCAGTCGCTGGTCCACGTCCGGGAGCGACGCGAGCGCCAGCGAGACACCGCCGCCGACGACGGCGAGCGTGGGCCGACCGGCGAGCAGCAAAGCGAGTCCCAGCGGGGCGTAGACGACGAGTGCGGCCCCCTGATGGCCCAGGCGGTACATATCCAGCCCTTGGCCCCGATGGTTTCTAAACTGTCGGTCCGTATCGGTGGCGAGGCTTATGTGGCCGGCCCAGCAAGTAGGGCCATGTTACTGCCGTCGGTCGTCGAGACGCTCATCGCGACCTTCGGACCGTTCCTCATCCCCGCGACCCTGTTCGTACTGGGCGCTATCGGCTACCTGTTCCTCTATCTGGTGACCCGCGCCCGCCGCGAGACCTACGTCGACGACCGGTCCTGACCACCGAGGCCCGGTCGGAGACGGCAGTGGCGACTGCTTGGGTAGTACCGAAAATTTGTTTTGAAGCAGTACGTTTTTCAGTTAGACGAGTCTAAAAACGGCCATGTTGAGCGCGAAGATGGAGGACTACCTGAAGGCAATCTACCGGCTCGAACGGGAGGGCGAGCCGCCCGTAGCGACGTCCACCATCGCCGAGACCCTGGAGGTGACCCCGCCGACCGCGACGAGCATGGTCGAGAAGCTCGCCGACCGCGAACTCGTCGAGCGCGAGAAGTACAAGGGCGTCACCCTCACCCCCGAGGGCGAGACGGTCGCACTGGAGGTCATCCGCCACCACCGACTGCTGGAGACCTTCCTCACCGAAGAACTGGGCTACGACTGGTCGGAGGTCCACGAGGAGGCCGAGATACTCGAACACCACATCAGCGAGGAGTTCGAGCGCCGCGTCGCCGCTGCGCTCGACGACCCCAAAATCGACCCCCACGGCGACCCGATTCCCAGCGATACGCTCGACCCCATCGACGACATCCCGGCCTCGGCGCTGGCCGACCACGGCGAGGGGACCCGCCTGCTGGTCGCCCGCGTCCGTGACCGCGACCCCGAGGAGCTGACGTATCTCGACGGGGCCGGTATCCGGCCGGGCGTCGAACTCGTCGTCGAGGAGGTCGCCCCCATAGGGATGGTGACGGTGCGACTGGACAGCGGCGAGACGGTCTCGTTACCCGACCACATCGCCGACGCCATCCAGGTTCGCAACCC
>Ga0306901_1000335_pt1 | contig 21763 bp, 18 predicted proteins | sample AntRauMFilla3767_FD_190431 | JGI IMG/M metagenome (GOLD analysis project Ga0306901, IMG submission 190431) | Saline lake microbial communities from Rauer Islands, Antarctica - Metagenome Filla 3 #767 (v2) (version 2) | ecosystem: Environmental > Aquatic > Non-marine Saline and Alkaline > Saline ... | reverse complement strand
GCCAGCGCGCTGGACCGCGCCGCGCTCGACGACGACGCGGTCGCCACAATCGCCGAGTGGGCCGACGGCGACGCCCACGACGCGCTCGCGGCGGTGTTCGTCGCCACGGACCGGGCCGCCCGAGCGGAGCGGACGACAATCACCGAAGCGGACGTCGACGCCGCTATCGACCGGGTCCCCGGGGACTGCGTCTCGCTCGGCCGGGTGTTCGCGCTCCCGGCGAACAAACAGACCGTCCTGCGGGCGCTGGTCGACCTCGACCCGGCCGAGCGCGCGAGCGTCACCGTTGGGACGGACGTGATAGCCGAGCGGACCGAGCTGGCGGCGGGCACTATCAAACGGTATCTGTACGAACTCGCCGCCGTCGGCGTCGTCGACCGGGTGGGCGTCGACGAAAACGACGCGAGCGGGCGCCCGCCGAGCCGGCTCGAACCGACCTTCCCCCCGACGGTGTTCCGGCGGCTGTACGACCTGGAGGGGTAGACGGTACGGTATGGACCGAGAACCGTGATGACGGCGAGACAGTTACTAACAGTACAAGCGCTGATGCTTACAGCCAGAAAGCCCCCGCGTTCTGGCTGTCGGCAGCACTGCTCTTCGGTTCCCAGGTCCTGTACACACTACGAAAAACCGGTCCGCGAGGTCGACTAGTCGTCCGAGGAGGCGGCGAAGTCCGCCTCGGTCGCGTCGGCCGTCGGCGTGGCCGCCGCGGGCGGTTCGTTGCGCACGTCGTCGCGCTCGCGGTCGGAGATGACCTCCGCGTAGGCGTCGGGCATCACCATCGTGAAGTTCGCCAGTTCGTCGTCCCAGTCCTCGAGCAGCGCTTTCGCCCGCTCGGAGTCGGTGTAGGCGGCGTGGTTCTCCACGAGGCGGGTGATCATCCCGCGGTCCTTGGCTTCGAGGCTGTCGCGAATCGAGACCATGCCCGTATTCGCCTGCTCGGCGAAGGAGCCGTCGGGGTCGTAGACGTAAGCGACGCCGCCGGACATCCCGGCCGCGAAGTTCTTGCCCGTCTCGCCCAGCACGACGATGGCGCCCCCGGTCATGTACTCACAGCCGTGGTCGCCGACGCCCTCGACGACGCCCTTGACACCGGAGTTGCGAACCGCGAAGCGCTCGCCGGCCTGCCCGTTGACGTAGGCCTCGCCCTGGGTCGCGCCGTACAGCGCGACGTTGCCGATGACGATGTTGTCGGCGGCGTCGTAGGGCGCCTCGGTGGGCGTGTTGACGATGAGTTTGCCACCGGAGAGCCCCTTGCCGACGTAGTCGTTGCCGGTGCCGGTCAGCTCCATGGTGACGCCCTGTGCGAGGAACGCGCCGAAGGACTGGCCGGCGGTGCCGTCGAAGTCCACCCGGATGGTGTCGTCGGGGAGCCCGTCGCCGCCGTGGGCCCGACAGATACGGTTCGACAGCGTCGCACCGACCGCGCGGTGGACGTTGTTGATCTCGGTGTCGATGGCGACCGGTTCGCCGCCCTCGATGGCGGGCTCGGCCGCGTCGATGAGCTCCCAGTCGAGTTGCTCGTCGACGTCGTGGTCCTGCTCGCGCTGCTTGTAGCGGCCGTCCGACCCGGCCGGTTCCGCGATGACAGAGGATAGGTCGAGCTTCTTGGCCTTGGGCTGGGTGACGTCGTCGCGCTGTTCGAGCACGCTCGCGCGGCCGATCATCTCGTCGACCGTCTCGAAGCCCAGGTCGGCCATAATCTCTCGGAGCTCCTGGGCGACGAACGTCATGTAGTTGATGACGTGTTCGGGCTCGCCGGGGAAGCGGCTGCGGAGGTTCTCGTTCTGGGTGGCGACACCGACGGGACAGGTGTTCTCGTGGCACTGGCGGGCCATCACACAGCCCGAGGTGACCATCGAGGCGGTCCCGAAGGCATAGCCCTCCGACCCCAGCAGCGCGGCGACGGCCACGTCGCGGCCGGTCTTCATCCCGCCGTCGGAGTGAATCTCGATGCGCGAGCGCAGGCCCGTGGCCCGGAGCATCTGGTTGGCCTCCGCGACGCCGAGCTCCCAGGGGAGGCCGGCGTTCTTGATGGAAGTCTTGGGCGAGGCGCCGGTCCCGCCGTCGTGGCCCGAGATGTGGACCACGTCGGCGTTGGCCTTCGCGACACCCGCTGCCACGGTCCCGATGCCGTCCTCGGCGACCAGCTTGACGTTGATGTCGGCCTCGGGGTTCGCGGCTTTGAGGTCGTGGATGAGCTGTTTTAAGTCCTCGATGGAGTAGATGTCGTGCAGCGGCGGCGGCGAGATGAGCCCCACACCGGGGGTCGCATAGCGGACGTGGGCGATCATCTCGTTGACCTTCTTGCCGGGCAGATGGCCGCCTTCGCCGGGTTTGGAACCCTGGGCCATCTTGATCTGAATCTCCTCGGCCTCCGAGAGGTAATCAGAGGTGACGCCGAAGCGGCCAGAGGCCACTTGCTTGGTCTTGCACTCCTTCTCGGTGCCGAAGCGTTCCGGCGGTTCGCCGCCCTCGCCGGTGTTGGCGTTGGCGCCCAGCCGGTTCATGGCGATGGCGTTGTTCTCGTGCATCTCCGGCGAGAGCGAGCCCAGCGACATCGCTGCAGTCTCGAAGCGCTGGACGATATCCTCGATGGGCTCGACGTCCTCGATGTCGATGGACTCGCGCTCCGAATCCATCTCCAGTAGCCCGCGCAGGGTCTGGAGCTGCTCGTTCTGGTCGTTGATGAGCTCGGCGAACTCCTTGTAGATGGAGTAGTCGCCCATGCGGACGGCCTGTTGAATCTTGCCGACCGTGCTGGGGTTCCACTGGTGGTGGATACCGTTCGAGCGGAACTCGTACTCGCCCTGGCGGGGCATCTGGGGTTCCTCCTCGCTCCAGGCCACGTCGTGGCGCTGCAGCAAGTCTTCCTCGACCTCTTCGAGGCCGATACCCTCGGTCCGGCAGGTGGTCCCCTCGAAGTACTCCACGATGAAATCGGAGGAGAGCCCGACGGCCTCGAAGATCTGGGCGCCCTGGTAGGATTCGACCGTGGAGATACCCATCTTGGCCATCGTCTTCAGCAGGCCGTCCTCGACGGCCGTGATGTAGGCGTCGATGGCGTCGGCCAGATCCGCACCGTCGGGACCGGCGACGAGGTCCTCGATGGTCTGATAGGAGAGGTAGGGGTTGACCGCGCCCGCGCCGTAGCCGATGAGCGTCGCGAAGTGGTGTACCGCACGCGGGTCACCGGACTCGAGTACGAGCCCGACGTGGTTGCGCAGGCCGTTTCGAACGAGGTGGTGGTGGATGCCACCGACCGCGAGCAGGGAGGGGATGGGGACGCGGTCCTCGCCCGCGTTGCGGTCCGAGAGCACGATGATGTCGTACTCTTCGGCGGCGGTGGAGGCCTCCTCACGAACGTCCTCGACGGCCTCGCGCAGGTCGGTGCCGCGCTCGTAGGTGATATCGACGACCTTCGTCGACATACCGTTCTTATCCAAGTTCTTGATCGATTCCGTCTCCTCGTCGGTGAGGATGGGCGAGTCCAGCACGAGCTGGCGGGCGTGGGCCTGGCTCTCGTCGAGGAGGTTGCGCTGGTAGCCCAGCCGCGACTCCAGCGAGGTGACCAGTTCCTCACGGATGTAGTCAAGCGGCGGGTTGGTGACCTGTGCGAACAGCTGCTTGAAGTAGGTAAACAGGGGGCGGTTGAACTGCGAGAGCACCGACAGCGGCGTGTCGTCGCCCATGGAGCCGACCGGGTCTTTCCCCTTCTCGGCCATCGGCTCGATGAGGTGGTCGACCTCGTCGTAGGTGTAGCCGTACATGGCCTGCTGGCTGCGCAGGCCGCCGACGCTGTCCCGTGGGGTGTTGTCCGTCCGCTCGGCCACGTCGTCGAGGTGGAGCTGCTCTTCGTCGACCCACTCGCCGTACTTGTCGTCGGCGATGGACTCGAACACTTCGGCGTCGGGGATGACACGGCCCTCCTCGGGGTCGGCCAGGAAACACTGGCCCGGCTGGAGTCGGCCGCGCTCGGCGATGTCGCTCGGGTCCGACTCCAGGGCACCGGCCTCGGAAGACATGACGAGCGTGTTGTCCTCGAGGATGTCGTACCGGCACGGGCGCAGGCCGTTGCGGTCGAGCACCGCGCCGATGCGCTCGCCGTCGGTCGCCGCCACCAGGGCGGGGCCGTCCCACGGCTCGACCAGCGAGGCGTGGTAGTCATAGAAGTCCCGGCGGTCGCCGGCGACGTTGTTCATCTCGCTGCGCCAGGCCTCGGGGATGAGCATCCGGAGCGCGTGGGGGAGGTCACGACCGCCCTGGAGCAGCAGTTCCAGCGCGTTGTCGACGCTGGCGGTGTCGGACTGGGAGGGGTCGTCGATGATGGGTTTGATACGTTCGATATCGCCCTCGAAGGAGTCACTCGCGATGTCCGTCTCGCGGGCGCGCATCCAGTTGATGTTCCCCTGAATGGTGTTGAACTCGCCGTTGTGGATGACCCGGCGGTACGGGTGTGCGAGGTGCCACGCGCCCAGCGTGTTCGTCGAGAACCGGGCGTGGACCATCGCGAACGTCGAGGTGAACCGCTCGTCGGAGAGGTCCGGGTAGTAATCCGGGAGCTGCTCGGCCTTGAGCAGCCCCTTGTAGACGACGACGTCGCTGGCCAGCGAGACGATGTAGAAGCGGTCGTGGCCCGGCGGCTGTTCTTCTTTGACGATGTTCTCGAGGACGCGTCGGCCGACGTAGAGCTGGTTGTCCAGTTCCTCACCCGTGGCGCCGTCCTCGGCGGTGACGACGAACTGGACGATCTCGGGCTCGGATTCCAGCGCCGTGGCACCCAGGTCGCCGTTGTCGGTGGGAACGGTGCGCCAGCCCAGCACGTCGAGGCCCTCGCCGGCGAGTTCCGTCTCGACGAGAGCCTTCAGGTCCTCGCGGGCCTCGTCTTCGGGTGGCAGAAAGAGAGTGCCGACCGCGTACGCGCCCGGTTCGGGGAGGGCAGCGTCGATTTCCTCGGCGAAGAACTCGTGTGGAATCTGGAGCATGATACCCGCGCCGTCGCCGGTCCCTTTCTCGGCGCCGGTGGTGCCCCGGTGTTCGAGATTCTCCAGCAGTTCGAGCCCGTCGGAGACGGTGCCGTGGTCGCTCTCACCGTCGAGGTCCATGACGACCCCGACGCCGCAGTTCGACCGTTCGTCACTCGGGTCTGCGAGCCCGGCCTCGCCCACAGACTGGTCACTGATGTGTCGCTCAACCATGTGTGCGCGTGTCTAGAGGCGACTCCCATAAGAGGATGTTCATCAAGGGACTAGTGTTCCTAATCCCCCCATTAGGGGATATATATTGTCCACGATAGAGCACGCTGTATTGCGGTTGACGTGACTGGCGGGCGCCGGCCGGGACTGGCGGTCGCCGTCAAATTTGCCGCGATAGCGGCCCAGTTCAGGTCCACGCGCGGGTGGACTCGGAGTCGACGGCCCCCGCGAGATACGCCGTCAGGTCCGTCGTCGTCACCATCCCCACGACCCCCGCCGAGTCGTCGACGACGGGGACGTGGTGGATACCGTGTTCGATGAGCAGGGCCGCGACAGTCTCGATGGACGCGCCGGCCGTCGTGGTCACGACCTCGGTGGTCATATAATCGGCTACGGAGAACGCCGCCGCGGAGTCGTCGGCGGCCGCGATGGCCACGAAGTCCGTCGAGGTGAGGATACCCACGAGCTGGTTGTCCCCGTCGACGACGACCACGGAGCTAATCCCCTCCTCGAGCATCAGTTCGGCCGCATCCTTGGCCGGTGTGTCCGCCGGGACGGTCGTGACGGGCGAAGTCATCAAGCTGGCGACAAATATATCGTCCATGCTTGTTTCTCACATACACGTATCAATAAGCCTGTTGTTGTCCGGGGACCACCGGGCACGCAGTCGGGTCCCGCCCCCCGACGTGATCGGCGAGAAGAGTTGTCAGTCGGCGGAAAAAATCCGCCGCTGTCTGCCGGTTGTCAGCCTCGAGTCTGACGCCGATTTATATGGGGTGAGGAGAGAGTCGTCCATGGGGGCATGGAGAAAGTCACACGCTCCCTAAGCCCCATTCTATCCTTCGACGGGCTCTCTCAGAGTCGGAAACTACTGCTGGGTCTATAGGTGGTGACAGATAGTACGGTGGGGTACGAGAGACAGAGCAATGTCACAGAGCCACAATCCATCGGCGAGCGAGACAGAGTCGACACCCGGCCCCGCCGACCGCGACGAAGACCCCTTCAGCGACGACGACGTTACGGCCGTGCTCGATTCGATGTGGGACGACCTCACGTCGTGACCGGACGGCGGACCGATACGGTTTGTCTCGTCCGCTACGCGTATTTTTTCCTGCAGTAGAAATTCGTATATCAATCCCCTTCGAGTTCGAACTATGATTGAATACGTCGAGCGTCAGAACGCTATCGAGACGCTCATAACCGCTGCGGGCTGGCTCTCGATGGCCCCGGCACTGTTCGGCATCTACCTCGTCGTCGGCCTCCTGAACGCTGTTGGGACGTTGCACCTGGTCCTCGGGGTGGTCCCCTGGCTCGCGGCCAACGTCGCCGCCGCCGTCGCCTACCTCACCGCGGCCGACATTAGCGCGGGCCGGTCGCCGGCGCCGACCGGCCACTTCGGCACGGCGATCCGCCGGCTACCGGCGCTCATCGGTATCAGTATCGTCGTCGGCGTCGCCACGATCATCGGGTACGCCTTCTTCGTCCTGCCCGGACTCTACATCGAGATCCGCCTGGGACTCGCATGGGTGGCCTGCGTCGTCGACGGAGAAGGTGTCGGCGATAGCCTCTCGACCAGCTGGGACGTCGCCGAGGGGAATCTGGTGAAGCTGTTCGGCATCCAGGTGGTGACGTGGCTCGTCCGCGCGGGCATCGTCCTGACGTTCGTGGCCGCCAGCCCCGCGGCGGTAGTAGAGACCGGCACGTGGTGGCTGTTCGCCATCGCCCTGGGTATAGCACCGTTCATGGCGGTCCTCGGATCCATCGGCGAGCTGGCCCTCGGTCGAGTCTATCTCGAGAACCGCGGGACGGACTCCGACCGCACCGCCCAGCCCGATGACGACGACTGGACGGAGTAGGGCGCGAGCCTCGACCGCGACAGCGAACGTGGGACCGGGACGGCCGACGGGGACAAGGACGACGGATCAGGGGCCGCCGACTGGGACGAGTCGATCAGTTGGCCCGACGAGAAGGAGTAGCCCGCTCAGTAGCTCTTCGCGAAGTAGGCCGACCTTTTTCGTCGTCGGGTTTCCTCGCGAGCCGTTGGCTCGCTGCGGGAACCCTCCTTGAAAAACGTCGATGAAAAAGCCGAGTCCTCACTACCTTCGGACTCGGTGAAACGCCTCGCTCTCGCTCGGCGTATGCTACTTCAGTAGCTCTTCGCGAAGTAGGCCGACCTTTTTCGTCGTCGGGTTTCCTCGCGAGCCGCTGGCTCGCTGCGGGAACCCTCCTTGAAAAACGTCGATGAAAAAGCCGAGTCCTCACTACCTTCGGACTCGGTGAAACGCCTCGCTCTCGCTCGGCGTATGCTACTTCAGTAGCTCTTCGCGAAGTAGGCCGTCTCCTCGGCCGTCTCCCCGCAGATAGCGCAGTCCTCGTGGACCGGCTCTGCGTCGCGGTCGAGCGGGACCATCACGATTTCGGCGGCGATGGCGTCCTTGATGGGGTCTTCACATGATTCGTCGCCACACCAGCCACACTTGACGTAGCCGCCGTGCTGGCCGATGGTGCCCAGAATCTCCTCTCGCGAGTCGGCCTCGCGGATCTCGCCTTCCAGCGTCTCCTCGGCGCTGGCGTAGAGCTTGGCGTGGACGGTGTCCAGATGCTCGGAGACGGTGTCGCCGATGCCATCACGGTCGACGGTCTCGCTCTCGCCGTCTGGGCGGTGGACCAGCGTCGCCTCCTCGTCCTCGACCTCGTGGGGCCCGACTTCGACGCGCAGCGGGACGCCGTTGAGCTCGTGTTCGTTGTACTTGAAGCCGGGGTTGCGGTGGTCGCGGTCGTCGAGTTCGACCCGCACACCCGAATCTTCGAGGTCGACGGCGAGGTCGGCGGCGTACTCCTGGACCTCGGCTTTGGTGTCTTCCTGCCAGATGGGGACGACGACGACCTGCGTGGGGGCGAGGGCGGGCGGCAGGACGAGTCCCTGGTCGTCCGAATGCGTCATGATGAGCGCGCCCATCGCGCGCCAGGACAGCCCCCAGGAAGTGGTGTGGGCGACGTTGTCCTCCTCGTTCTCGTCTGCGTAAGTGATGTCGAAGGCCTCGGCGAAAGAGGTCCCCAGATAGTGGGAAGTCCCGCCCTGGACGCTCTTGCCGTCGGGCATCAGCGCCTCCACCGTGGTCGTCGTGTGCGCGCCGGGGAACTTGTCGTGTTCGGGTTTGCGTCCCTCCATGACCGGCATCGCCATGACCTCCTCGTAGAGCCGTTTGTACTGTTCGAGGCGGGTCATCGTCTCGTCCCACGCGCCGTCCTCCTCGGCGTGGGCGGTGTGGCCCTCCTGCCAGAGGAACTCCTTGGTCCGGAAGAACGGCTTGGTCTCCGTGGCTTCCCACCGGACGACCGAACACCACTGGTTCAGGCGCAGAGGGAGGTCACGGTGCGAGCGGGTCCAGTCGGCCATAAAGGGCGCGATGATGGACTCGCTCGTCGGACGCACGGCGAGGCGCTCCTCCAGTTCGTCGTGGCCGCCGTGGGTGACCCACGCGACCTCGGGGTCGAACCCCTCCACGATGTCTTTCTCCCGTTCGAGGAAGCTCTCCGGGATGAACATCGGGAAGTAGGCGTTCTGGACGCCGGTCTCTTTGAACCAGCCATCTAGATGGTTCTGGATTCGCTCCCAGACAGCGTAGCCGCGGGGTTTCGTGACGATAAAGCCGCCCATGGGGGCGTAGTCCGCGAGGCCGGCCTTCTGGACGACCTCGGCGTACCACTCGCCGGGTGAATGCTCCTTGCTCTCCGTGATGCCGAGTTCCTGCTCGCCGCTCATTATCGGAGACTGGCCCAGGGCGGTCTTAAAGTCCGCGAAGGGGCAGCGCCGAATCGACCGCGGCCCGAGTTCCGACGGAGACCCTACATCGGCCGCTCGTGCGCGTCTCACACAGGAGGAAGGTAGGGTTAATCCGACGTCTCACAAACGGTCTGACAAGCGACACCAAACATGAAAGAGCAAGCGATGGCGGACCTGCGGAAAGAGTGCAAACGTGGTAACGACCGGGCGTGCGAGACGCTCGAACGAAGCTGCGAGAGCGGACGGGAGACGGCCTGTCGATACGTGCCGACGTAGCGCCGAGCGGTTCTGGCGGAGTTCACGCGCCGATGGTCGTCAGCGACGCGATGGAGTCGGCGACCCGACGGTCCATCCCGGCGCCGGTGAAGGTGGGCGTCGGCGTCGCCCGGACCGCGTAGAACTCGTCGTTCAGGCCCCGGGTGAAGTCGACGGCGACGGCGCGGGCGCCCAGTCGGTCGAGGAGTTCACGGACCGAGGCCGCCAGCGACACGTCGACGTCGGTCCGCCGGAGGACGGGGTCGTCGTCGACCAGTTCCGTCCGGAGTTCGACGGCGCGCATATGGGTCTCGCGGCCGTCGTCGACCGCGTAGTACCGGTGGTCGACGGGCTCCGTGCCGACGGCCTCGACGTGGAACGGCGCGGGCGCGTCGAGCGCGGGCGGTCCCTCCCAGGCGTACCGCCGGCCGGGGTCGTGCCCCTCGGCTGGGCCGTCGAACCGGACCTCGGGGACGAGACAGCCGGCGGTTTCGAGCGCCTCCAGCGTGACCAGCCGGGCCGACAGCGCCACCGTCGTACTGAACCCGTTCCACGTCTGGACGCCGTTCGCGTCGGCGTACCGGAGCACGGCCAGCGCGGTCGGGTGGAGTGTCCCGGCCACGAGCGCCGACAGCGCGTCGACCTCGGAGGGGGTGATCGGGTCGGTCGGGCGGTGGAACTCGACCGCGAACCCGCGCGCGGCCAGTCGCTCGGCGACCGGGCCCAACAGCGGGTGGTCCGGGTCGCAGATGAACCCGATGCAGTCCATACCCGTCGCTCGAAGGGCGGCCGTAAAAAACTCCCCACGAACCGAACGAGTCACACTGTCGGCTGTAAGTACGTGGAGATATTCGCCACCCTAAGTGGCGAATTGTTCCGGGATGTTACAGCCGACAGTGTCAGGTGGGTTCGGCCCCTAGTTCGACCATGAATTGGCCGGGCCACGTCGGCGGCCACTGGGAGGCACTCCACGTCGACTTCACCGTCGTGCTCGCGGTCTCGGCGCTGACCACCGCGGCGCTCTGTCTGGCGGCCGTGACCGCCTACCGCCGCCGGGGCTCGCGCGCGTATCTGCTCGTCACGCTGGCGCTCGCCGCCCTCGTCGCTCAGCCGGTGCTGGGCGGGCTGGCGATGGTCGGCGCCGTCAGCCCCGCGGCCCACCACACGCTGGAACACGGCGCCGACGCCGTCATCGTCGTGCTGGTGCTGGGCGCGGTCTACGACGCCCGCCGGACCAACCAGGGACGGGAGGTGGGCCGGTGAGCGAGACGCGGGCGCGCATCCGCCGGGAGATCGAACGCGAGCCGGGCATCCACTTCCGGGCGCTGACACGCGGGCTGGAGCTGGCGACGGGCCAGGTCCAGTACCACCTCGGTCGCATCGAGGACGTCCGCGTCGAGCGGGTCAACGGCCGGACCCACTACTACCCGCCGGGGTACGACGCGTGGGAACGAGCGGCACTGGCGATGCTCCGCCGGGAGACGGCCCGGGACGTCGTCGCGGCGCTGTACGACGCCGGCGAGGCGCGGCCCGGCACCGTCGCCGACCGCGTCGGCATCGCTCGCTCGACGCTGGAACACCACCTCGACGGACTGGTGGCGGGCGATATCGTCCAGAAGCGACGCGACGGGAACCGGGTGACGCTGTCGCTGGTCCACCCCGACGAGACGGTCGCGCTGCTCGGGACGGTGGAGCCGAGCCTCGCCGAGCGGCTGACCGACCGCTTCGAGCGGCTGGTCGACAGCCTGCTGGACCCACCGGAACGGGACTGAGGAGGGGAGCCCGATGCGGGGCGTTCGCCGGGTGTACCAGAAACCAGTAGTGTGGTCAGTTCCTAGCGTGCGTCGATGAGTGACCGTGGTATCTCCAGACGCGAGTTCGGCAAGAGCGCCGTCGCCATCGGCGGGACAGCCGCACTCGCCGCCTGTCTGGACCGATTCGACTCGCCCGACATCCCCGAGGGGACGGACCCAGCGAGTCTGCCGGCCCGGCAACACGAGTGGAAGGAGTATCTGGAGGTCGACGACGCCGGCAACTCCCAGCTGTCGCGCCACCACGTCGTCCTGCTGTTGAACTACGACCGGGAGGGCACGCCGACCGACGGTGACCGACAGCAGGTCACCGACGCCCTCCACTCGCTCGAACGGGGCTACGGCTGGGAGACCGACGGGCTCATGTTCACGCTGGGGTACAGCCCGGCGTACTTCCGGCGGTTCGACGCCGCCCCCGCCGGTGTCGACCTCCCCGAGCCGACCGCGCTGGCCCCCTTCGAGGACCCCGAGTTCGACACGCCCGACGCCGTCCTCCATCTGGCCAGCGACCACGAGCAGGTCGTACTGGCCGCCGAAGAGGCCCTGAAGGGGAATCGACAGTCGGTCAACGACCACGAGATGGCGGCCACGTTCGACGGCGTCTTCAGCGTCGCCGACCGCCGGACGGGGTTCGTCGGTGCCGGGCTGCCCGCCGAAAATCAGGAGGTAAACGGTATCCCCGACTCCGAACCGGTACCCGAGGACTCGCCGTTGTATATGGGATACAAGGGCCGGTTCGACGGGAACCAGGCCACCGAGGATATGGTGACAATTTCCGAGGGACCCTTCGCCGGCGGCACAACCCAGCACCTCTCGTACATCCGTCTGCAGCTCCAGCAGTGGTACGAACAGGACTCGGAGGACCAGCGGGTCTCGAAGATGTTCTGTCCGGCCCACGCCGAGGAGGGGAAAGTCGAGGGGGTCGGTGAGAACCTCGGCGACGCGAGCGGCGTCGAGGACTGTGCCGACGACGTGGCCGAGCGGAGCCGCCGGGACGGCGTCGCCGGCCACGCCCAGAAGACCGCTCGGGCCCGCGAGGACGGCCGGCCGGTGATTCTGCGCCGGGACTTCGACTCGACCGACGGCGGACAGGCCGGGCTCCACTTTCTCTCCATCCAGCGCACTATCGACGATTTCGTGCGGACCAAGTCGATGATGAACGGCAGCGACCTGACCGAGGGGTCCGGGGTCAGCCAGCGCGTCAACAACGGGATTCTCCAGTATATGCGCGTCGAGCGGCGCGGGAACTATCTCCTTCCCCCGCGCGACCTGCGGGCTCTCCCCCCAGCCGACCCGGTCTGAGCCAGTACTACGGCCGAGCGTCTCAGTTACCGGCGACGCGCGGTGCCGTGGCCGCCTCGACGACGATCCGCTCGCTGTTCTGGACGGTGACGCGTGAGTCACTGAAGGTGAAAGAGACGCTGCAACTTCGACCGTCGACCCCGGTTTCGAAAAGCGCGTTCAACGCGTCGGCGTCCACGGCATCGTAGAGCGGCGGGAGGGCGTGAGGCTCGCAGTTCTCGAACGAACTGACCGCCTCGACCACCGCGACAGTCACCGACGTGTCTGGGTTCTTAGTGTACTCCATTGTTTACTCTCACCCCCTTTGGTGGCAATAAATCGACCGGTCGCCGTCGGTGTATTCAGTTACTAACTATCTGTTTCCGGGCTGGTAGCCGGCCGTATCAGCGCAGCCTGCACGAGACCGGGGCCGCGGCGTTCGTCAGCCGTACCAGAACCGTCTTTGAGCGAGGACCGCTAGCGCCAATATGAACCGCCGTCGTTTCCTCGCCGCCACCGGCCTCGCCGGTGCGTCGCTCGTCGCAGGCTGTGGCTCGCTGCAGGAACAGTCGACCCGGTCGCCGCCGCTGGTCGAGAACCGCCCCGACGCCACCTACTACCCCACCCACCGCGAAGGGATGAAGATGATCGGGATGGGCGACGCCGGCGACTACGTGGTCGGGCTGACGTACTCCTATCCACACCGCTTCTGGACGGTGACCGGCACAGACACCGAACAGGTCACTATCCAGAACGCCGACAGCGTCCACCTGATGGCGTCGGTGTGGGACCCCGAGACGATGATGGTCCTCCCCATCCAGTCGGGCGTCTCGATCACCATCGACGCCGACGGCGAGACGGTCGCCGACAAGCAGCCCTGGCCCATGGTCTCACAGAACATGGGCTTTCACTACGGCGACAACTACCAGCTAGACGGCGAGGGCGTCTACGAGATAACCGTCCGGGTCGACGGGATGACCGAACGCCGGCTGGGCGGGTTCGCAGACAGGTTCGGGAGCGCCGGCGAGCTGACCACCAACTTCGACTTTTCCCGCTCGGCGCGGGACGAGATCTCCTACGAGGAGTTCCCCGACCAGCAGGGGAGTCGGGCCGCGCTCGACCTCATGAACATGGAGATGATGCCCACCTCACAGGTCCCGGCACCCGAGGACCTGCCCGGCGAGCTACTCGGTACGGCGAAGGGCAGCGACGAGGTGTACGCGGCGACGTGGCTCACCGACGCCGACTTCCTTGAGTCGGGCCAGTCGTATCTGGCCGTCTCGGTCCGGACCCCGTACAACCGGGTGCCGCTACCGATGATGAGCCTCGACGGCACCGTCGAGGTGGGCGGCGAGAGCGCCTACGACGACGCCCTCTCGGCCGCCGTCCACCCCGACATCGGCTACCACTACGGTGCCGTGGTCGAAGCGACCGGCGACCCCGCCGTCACCGTCGAGACTATCGGGCCGTCGCAGGTCTCCCGCCACGAGGGGTACGAGACGGCCTTCCTCGGGACACCCACGGTCGAATTCTAGATCGCGAACGGACTCTCCCCCTCGGTCCAGGGCCACCCCGGCAGCCGGGTCTGGATACCCGCCGCGAGCGCCGCGTCGAGGTCGTCCGCGCCGGCCCTCTCCTCGGGCTCGCCGTGGGTGCGCACGTCCGCGACGTGGAACGTCGCCTCGGCGAGCAGCCGCAACGGCTGGTCACCGGCGAGCATCGCGGCCAGCTCCCGGCCCAGGAGCTCGTCGACCACGAAGCCCGGATAGTCGTTCTCGACGTCGAGGTCCCGGAGCAGACCGACCAGCGCCGCGACGTTCACCGCGCGGTCGCCGTCCTCGAACACTTCGTCGACCGCCCCGCGGTACGCCGACGCGTCGATACTGGCCACGTCGACGCCGAACTGCTCGCCCAGATGCGTTCGGGTTTCGTTGACCAGCGGGACCACCACGTCGGCCCGCCCGCGGACCCACTCGTATTCGTCGGCCACGACGGCCGGTGTCACGCGCATAAACCGTCATCGCGGGCCGTGACCTTTGGTGTGGCGGCGTCGTCGTCTGGCCCGACCCGCCGGAAGTGCGAAGAGTTTAATAATTCAACTGTGGAAGCTACTGGCACGTTCGGTTTTCCGGGCAGTACCGTCGGTGACACGCTCGACGGACACCTCTGGCGGTAGCGTCGGTCCGGGCCGACCCGCGACGGCGGCCGAAACAGGCCGCTGTCGGTTCTCCACTATGAGCACGGTAGACAAGCAACTCGAAAACGTCCGCGAAACGATAGACGAAGAGGTTCCCAGACAGATTACAGTCTCCGACGTGACCTACGAGGGGCCGGAGCTGGTCATCTACACCCGCGACCCCAAGGAGTTCGCCACCGACGGCGACCTCGTCCGGCGGCTGGCCTCCAGACTGCGAAAGCGTATCACCGTCCGGCCGGACCCGGACGTGCTGACGCCGCCGGAGGCGGCCGAAGACGAGATACGCGACCTCGTTCCCGACGTCGCCGACGTGAGCGACATCCAGTTTCTCGCCGACACGGGCGAGGTCGTCATCCGCGCGAAGCAACCGGGCCGGGTCATCGGCCGCGGCGGCGAGACGCTGCGGGAGATAACGAAAGCGACGGGCTGGACGCCCGAAGTGGAGCGGACGCCGGCCATCGACTCGCCGACGGTGGCGAACGTCCGGACCTTCCTGACACAGGAACGGGACGACCGCCGCGACATCCTCGAACGGGTCGGCCGCCAGATTCACCGCGACCCGATGTCTAACGAGGAGTGGGTCCGTGTGACCACGCTCGGGGGGTGCAAGGAGGTCGGCCGCGTGGCCTACATCATCTCGACGGCCGACACCCGAATCCTCGTCGACTGCGGCGACAAACCCGGTGAACGGACCGAACAGCCGTATCTCGACGTGCCCGAAGCCATCGGAGCGGGCGCAACCGCCCTCGACGCCGTGGTGCTGACCCACGCGCACCTCGACCACGCCGCCCTGGTCCCACTTCTGTACGAGAACGGCTACGACGGCCCAATCTACTGCACCGAACCGACGCGTGACCTGCTCGGCCTCCTGACGCTGGACTACATCGACTCGGCGGCGACGGGCCAGCAGCGACCCTACGGGACCGAGATGGTCCGCGAGGCGGTCAAACACTGTATCCCCCTCGAATTCGGCGACGTGACCGACATCGCGCCGGACGTGAAGCTGACGCTGCACAACGCCGGCCACGTGCTGGGGAGTTCGGTCGTCCACTTCCACATCGGCGACGGGCTGTACAACGTCGCCTTCTCCGGGGACATCCACTACGACAACAGCCGGCTGCTCGACGGCGCGGTCAACGAGTTCCCACGGGTCGAGACGCTCGTGCTGGAATCGACCTACGGCGGGCGCAACGACTACCAGACCGACCAGGGCGACTCCGAGCGCAAGCTCAAAGAGCGCCTGCAGGACGCCGCCGAACGGGACGGCACGCTGTTGATTCCGACCGACGCCGTCGGCCGGCCACAGGAGCTACTGGTCGTCCTCGAGGAACTCATGTCGTCGGGCGCGGTGCCGGAGATGCCCGTCTACTTAGACGAGATGATATGGGAGGCCACGGCGGTCCACACCAGCTACCCCGAGTTCCTGCGGGACGACATCGAGAGCCGGCTCCAGTCCGACGACGAGAACCCGTTCCTGGCCGAGCAGTTCACGCCGGTCGGGGACGACGACGAGCGTCGCGAAATTGCCGAGCGAGACGAGGCCAGCGTCGTCCTCTCGACCCCGGGAATGTGTACGCCCGGGCCGGTCCGGACGTGGCTCGCAGCGCTGGCGGGCGAGTCCGACAACACGCTCGTCTTCGTCGACAAGCAGGCCCGCAACACGCTGGGCAAGCGCATTCAGAGGGGCGCCGACTCCGTGACCCTCGACGGCGAGACGGTTTCGATGGACCTTCGGGTCGAGACGATCGACGGCTTCTCCGGCCACGCAGACCGCCAGGGCCTGGAGAACTTCGTGAAGACGATGCATCCCCGGCCCGAGAAAGTGCTCTGTGTCGACGGCGACCAGTCGGCCACGCAGGACCTCTCCTCCTCGCTGTACCACGACTACAACCTCCGGACATTCACGCCGGAGAACCTGGAGACGTTCCGTTTCATCTGAAGACCACTTTTTACAGCACGGGGTTTCCTCGCGCCGCTACGCGGCGCTGCGGGAACCCCGTACTCCAAAAACTTGGGGAAAAACGCGGGAATCTCGGTCTTCGACCTCGATTCCCGTGAAACCGCTCGCCACGCTCGCGGTATGCTACTGACAGCCTGCCCTTCCCCGTCAGCGCGCGACAAAGCGCGCGCCCGGCCACCACAGTTCGGTACAACGGCCGTTGGGATTGCCGCCTTCACCAGCCCTTTTAGCCGTCGACCGTCTGCCGGTGGCTATGGAGTACACACGACTCGGTTCGACCGGGACGACGGTGTCACAGCTCTGTTACGGGACCTGGCGCTTCGGCCGGGAGACCGGCGGCGTCGTCGAGACCGACAAGGAGCAGGCCCACGAACTGCTGGACGCGGCCTGGGAGCGCGGTATCAACTTCTTCGACACGGCGAACGTCTACGGTCATCCCAACGGCAAGTCCGAGCGCTACATCGGCGAGTGGCTCGACGACCGCGACCGCGAGGACGTCGTCATCGCCTCGAAGGTGTACTTCCCCTTCGACGGCTGGGGCGAGCCCGGCCCGAACGACTCCGGGCTGGGTCGCAAGCACATCCGCGCCCAGATCGAGGGAACGCTGGACCGGCTGGACACCGACTATCTCGACCTCTACTACATCCACCGCTGGGACGAGGAGAGCGACATCGTCGAGACCCTGCGGACGCTGAACGACCTCGTTCGCGAGGGCAAGGTCCACTATCTGGGCGCGTCGACGATGGCCGCCTGGCAGCTGACCAAGGCCCTCTGGAAGTCAGACGTCGAAGGGCTCGAACGGTTCGAGGTGACCCAGCCGCTGTTCCATGCGGGCTACCGGGACGACATCAAAGACTACCTCGACGTCTGTGCCGACCAGGAGATAGCGGTCTGTCCGTACTCGCCGCTGGCGGGTGGCTTTCTCACCGGGAAGTACGAGCGCACGGACGACGACGACCCGACGAAGTTCGAGGGGCCCGAGGGCGCCCGTGGCTCGCTGTCGGACCGCTTCGAGGACTTCTACCTCTCCGAGCGGGGCTGGCACGTCCTGGACGAACTCAGAGCAGTGGCCGACGAACTCGACGCGACCCCCCCACAGGTCGCGCTGCGCTGGCTCGTCGAACAGCCCGACATCACCTGTGTCCCCATCGTCGGCGCCCGTACCGTCGACCAGTTAGACGAGAACGTCGGCGCGACCGACATCTCCCTGTCGGACGAGCAGTTCAACCGCATCGTCTCGGCCCGCTACGCCGACGACGGCGAGCGGTGGGGCCACCGGGCCTGAATCACGCCGCGTCCGACGGGTCGACGACCTCGCCGCTCGCGGGGTAGACGCCGACCTGGTCACAGCGGTCGGCCAGCGGGCACGCCTCGGGGTCGTCCAGGCAGGCTGGTTTCCTGGCTTTGCAGTACTCCCGGCCGAACTGGATCATCGCGGTGTGGCCGAAGCCACACTTCTCGTCAGGGACGTCGCGCTCAATGTACTCTCGCACCGTCTCGTGGTCGGCGTCGGGGGGTGCCAGCCCCATCCGGCGGGCGATGCGGTGGACGTGTGTATCGACGGGGAAGACGCCGCCGCGGCCGCCGGCGAAGAGGAGGACACAGTCGGCCGTTTTGGGCCCGACGCCGTTCATCTCCAGCAGACGGTCCCGGACCACGTCCGGGTCATCGTCCCTGACGAAGGCGTCGAATCCCGCCTCGCCGCCAAAGTCCTCGCGAACCTCGTCAGCCAGGGCGACGATGCGCGCCGATTTCTGGTTGTACAGCCCCGCAGATTTGATGGTCTCGGCGAGGCTCTGCCGGTCGGCGTCGGCGAGGGCGTCGACGAGGTCATCCCCGTCGGAGTCGTACCTGTCCATCAGCGCGTCGTGTGCGGGCTGGCTCGCCGTGTCGGACGTGTTCTGGCTCAGAATAGTGCGAACGAGACACTCGAAGGCGTCCTGGCCGCCGTAGGTCTTCGTCCAGTACAGCTCTCCCAGGCGGTCGACGACGGCCTCGCCCCGCGTGCCTGCGGTGGCCGGGTCGAACCGCGCCTCGCTCCCGCCGCCCGACGTGCCGCCGCTGATGTTTTTCGTCGGCTCCCGGTCGGTCATGTGCGAGGCCAGGGGCGCGAGCGGCAAAAACACCGTCACCGCCGGCTGGAGAGCGTGCCGCCCCACCTCGCTTTTGACCGTGGCGGCCTATCCCTCAGTATGACACGGACCGTCCTCGTCACCGGTGCGACCGGCACCGTCGGGTCGGCGTTGCTGACAGCCCTGGCGGACCGGGACGCCACCGTCCGCGCGGCCGCCCGGGAACCGCCGGGAGACGGCCCAGCCGACGAGTGGGTGGCGTTCGACTTCGAGCGACCGGAGACCTGGGGCGCCGCGTTAGACGGTGTGGAGGCGCTCTTTCTCCTTCGGCCGCCCCAGCTCTCCCGGGTCGGCCCGATTCGCTCGTTCGTCGACGCCGCGGCGCGGGTCGGCGTCACCCACTCGGTCGTCCTCTCCGTACTCGGGGCCGAGCGGAACCCGTTGCTCCCGCACCGCCGTATCGAGCGCCACGTCGCGGCCTCGGGGCTCGACTGGACGTTCCTGCGACCCTCCTTTTTCACGCAGAACCTCCTCGAGGTCCACGGCGACGCGCTCCGCCGGGGCGAAATCGCGGTCCCGGCCGGCGACGGCGAGACGAGTTTCGTCGACGCCCGCGACGTGGGCAGCGTCGCCGCCGTTACACTGACCGAGGCGGGCCACGACGGCGTCGCCTACGACCTCACCGGCCCGGCGGCGCTGCCCTACGACGAGGTCGCCGCTGTCGCGAGGGAGGTGCTCGGCTATCCGGTCGAGTACACGAACCCGTCGCTCCCGGCGTTCGTCGGTCGGTCGCTTCGCGCGGGCCGACCGCTGGGCGTTGCGCTCGTGATGGCCGGCATCTACACGACCGCTCGCCTCGGGCTGGCCGGTCGGGTCACCGACGACGTCGAACGGGTCCTGGGCCGACCGCCGCGGGACGTCCGGACGTACTTCGAGGACTATCGGGACGAGCTGACGGCGGCCTGAGCCACCACGTCAGGCCTCGACAGAAAGAGTCAGTGTCAGGTCGGCACCGTCGGCCAGTGCGGCGACGAGGTCGCGGTCGATATCGCCGGCGGCGGCGTCGGCCCCGACCATCACTGTCCGGTCGTCGACGTAGTCGCTGGTCCGGATGACGTGACTGCGCTCGTTCTCGAAAGAGAGCTCCGGGTGGCCCGACCCCTGGACGACGGCGCGGTGCCCGTCGGTTTCGATGGTGGCCGTGATGGTCGCGTCGGCGGACTGGCAGGCGGTGACGAAGTCGTCGTGGAGGTCGGCGGGGACGGTGTCGGCCTCGATACCCAGGATACAGTCGCCGGCGGGCGTCAGGAAGTCGTCGCTCGTGACTTCGAGCGTGCTCCCGTGTTCGGCCGTGACGTGCTCGTGACCCTGTGCGTCGATGACGACCTCGTGGTTCATATCCGTCGTTTCCGACGGCCGTACTTAGCCGGACGGATTTCAGCGGGACGACCCCGGACGGGCGACAGTGACTGTCACCGCTCCGCAGGCGCACTCGTAGGCCTCCTGTCGGCCGGCGTCGGTCTCGAACACCAGCTGTGGTTCGGTCAGCGCCCGCTCGCAGCCGTCGGCGTCACACCTGGTCTCACCGCGGAGGTCCTGAATCATACCCCTTGCTTGAACCGGGGGCTACCTTAATCCGAGCCGTCCCCGGAGTGAAAGTGAAAGTGACAGCAGGCGGCCCAGTGCCCGGGTTCACTCCACGCCGGCGTGGGGGTAAAGGATATGCCCCCGGGGGACGGGCCACATGATATGTCGCTTTCGTGGCGCGGCGCGGCGGTAGCGCCGGACGAGGAGATGCCGTCCCCGGAGTCGTGGGAGTCGGTGTCGGTGCCGGGTCGGCCGACGCAGTTCGCCGGTGCGGACGCCGTCGCCTACGAGACCGCGGTCGCGGACCCGCGGACGGGCGCGGACGAGCACGTAGTGTTGGTCCTCCGGGGGGCGTACGCTCACACACGCGTCTGGTGTAACGGAAGGCAGATCGCCGAGTCGGACAGCTACGTCACGCCGCTTCGCGTCCGCCTGCCCGACGCCGAGGAGTACCGCCTCGTCGTCGAGTGTCGGGCCCCCGAGGACCGCTTTGGCGGCCTCCACGACACCGACCAGCTGCCGCCGGAGCGCTGTGTCCCCGGCATCTGGTGGGCGGCGTCGCTGGAGACGTATCCGGACCCCTACGTGCACGTGATGGGCGGGCGGCCGCGACTCACCGAGGGCGGAGCCGCCGTGGACGTACAGGCCGAGGTGGTCACGAGCGAGCCCATCGACGACCGGCTCACGTTCTCCATCCGCCCGGCGGGCGAGGTCAGGGGCGGCGGGATGATGGACCGCGCTCGCGTCGAGACCGACGCCGGCTCAACTACCGTCTCCCACACCGTCGACGTGCGCGACCCGTCGCTGTGGTGGCCCCACGACCACGGGGGCCAGCCCCGGTACGTGGTCCGGGCGAAAGTCGGCGACGCGGAGCGCTCGATGACCACGGGGCTGCGCTCGGTCAGCTACGACGAGGGGCTCCAGATCAACGGCGAGCGGGTCCGCGCCCGCGGGGTGACACTGCTGGACCCGACCGTCGAGGACGTCGAACGGGCCCTGTCGGCGAACGCCAACCTCGTGCGCGTCCGCGCCCAGGGGGTCCCGCCCGCGGTCGCCGAAGCCTGTGACGAACACGGCGTGTTGCTGTGGCAGGACCTCCCGCTGACCGGTCCCGGCGGGTTCGACATGGACCGGGGACGCGAGCTGGCCGAGTCGTTCACCGACGCGATCGGCCACCACCCGAGCCTGGCCTGGGTCGCGGTCCACGACGAGCCTGTCACACCCTACGCCGACGGGCTGGGGTCGGGTACGCTCGACCGGCTCCGCTATCGGTTCCGGGCCTGGCGGACCAGCTACAACGAGGCCCCCGCGAAAGCGGTGGCCGAGCGCGTCGAGGGCGTCCCCACCGTCCCGGTCGTCGGTCCGCCGGGTATCGACGCCGACGCCGTCACGCTGTACCCCGGCTGGCGTTACGGCTCGGTCGGTGACCTGGGGTGGCTCTGTGAGCACTACGACGTGGGCGAGGTGGTCGCGGGCTTTGGCGCCGGCTCGCTGGGCACCGACGACCCGGCCGACGGGACCGGGTTCGACAGGGCGGTCTACGACAGCCACGTCGGTGGCGACGCCGACGACTCACAGGCGTTTCAGGCCCGTCTCGTCCAGGCCGTCGCCGAGCAGA
>Ga0306901_1000333_pt1 | contig 21788 bp, 27 predicted proteins | sample AntRauMFilla3767_FD_190431 | JGI IMG/M metagenome (GOLD analysis project Ga0306901, IMG submission 190431) | Saline lake microbial communities from Rauer Islands, Antarctica - Metagenome Filla 3 #767 (v2) (version 2) | ecosystem: Environmental > Aquatic > Non-marine Saline and Alkaline > Saline ... | reverse complement strand
ATGTAAAGAAAGGCTAAAAAATGGATTTAAATGCTGCTAAGGATGAAAAAAGTAATTGGTCGAAAATAGATAAGTCTTGAATAATTGCACCCCTGCAATACTAAAAAAATAAAATTTGCAGGAGTGCAAAACATTTTGATTATCATCGTTTTTTTATATTACATCAAATACAACTAAAGCCGATTGAATCTTGCTCTTACTTCTTTTTCAAGCCTCTCCCGGTGATCGGGATGGGCAATGTCAATCAGGGCTTTGGCCCGCTGCCGCAAATTCTTGCCGTAGAGATTCGCCACGCCGTACTCGGTTACCACATAATGCACGTGCGCCCGTGTGGTTACTACGCCCGCCCCCTGCTTTAGGTGTGGTACAATCTTGGTCTCACCCCGTCCGGTGGTTGAAGACAGTGCAATAATCGGCTTGCCGCCCTCGCTCAGCGATGCTCCGCGAATAAAGTCCATCTGCCCGCCTACGCCCGAATAGTGATAGGTGCCGATTGAGTCAGCACACACTTGTCCGGTAATATCTACTTCAATAGCACTATTGATAGCGGTTACCTTAGAATTCTTACGAATGACCGCTGTGTCGTTTACATAGGCGATATCCAACATGGCGATCATGGGGTTGTCATCCACGAAGTCGTACAACCGGCGGCTGCCCATCACGAAACCGGCCACAATTTTTTCGGGGTGCGTTTTCTTTTTCTTGCCATTAACAACGCCTTTTTCCACCAAGTCCATCACTCCGTCGCTGAACATTTCGGTATGAATGCCTAAATCTTTGTGACCGTCCAAAGCCTTTAATACTGCATTGGGTATGGCCCCGATGCCCATCTGTAACGTTGCCCCGTCTTCCACAAGCTCAGCACAATGATTGCCAATTTGCTGCTCTAACTCACTTGGCTCGGGAATAATAAGTTCGTGCAGCGGTTTATCGGTTTCAACAAAAGCGTTGAAACGGCTGGCGTGAAAGATACCATCGCCGTGGGTGCGGGGCATGTTGGGGTTAACCAGCGCGATGGCTTTTTCCGCGGCCTGCAATGCGGCGCGGGTGGCATCCACCGAAACTCCCAACGAACAGTAGCCATGCTTGTCGGGCGGGGATACCTGTACCAGCGCCATATCAATGGGCAGAATATCATTCCTAAACAGGCCGGGCACCTCGCTGAGGAAAATAGGCAAGTAATCGGCGCTGCCTTCGTTTACGGCCTTGCGCACGTTGGCCCCAACAAAAAGCGCGTTGGTATGAAAGGTGTTGCTGTATTCGGGCTTCACATAGGGAGCGTCCCCTTCGGTATGCAGGTGGATGACTTCAATATTTTCCAATTCGGCAGCCCGCGCCGTCATGGCATTAATTAATGGCTGGGGTGCAGCCGCCACACTGTGAATAAACACACGTTCGCCGGAGTTAATAAGCTTTACGGCTTCTTCGGCAGTTGTGTAATCAGGTTGATAGGACATCAAATGTATAAGTTTTTATGTGCGTTAGGGTGTCAATTATCATTCTTAGTAAACAACTTTCATAACGATTAATTCCGATGTGTTGCAATTCGATCCCAATGGAGGCTGATAAATAATATCACTGATACAGCCTCCAATGTTCTTCCCAAAAAGCCCAGAAAAATATCAGAATGTAAAAACGTATCAACAATTATAAGAGCAATTCCCAGATTCAGACAACCTATCATACTATAAGCAAGTATACGACTGCCTCGTGGATTTCCTTTTATAAATCGGGGTAGTATCCAATAGCCGGTGCCCAAGGTAAACTGAATAATCCAGCCAAAAATCATCACTTCAATGTGAATTGGTAGCGCTACCCACAGCGCCGGATACATAGGATAAGCTTTTAACATAAGTAAGGCCGCACCAATGATCATACCTACTAAAAAATAGATCATAGAAAAACGGATCATCCAGCGGCTTATTGTGGGCATTAGTTGTTCCTCATTTCTTTGCGACGTTTCCGTTGCTGCTCTTTGGAAAGGATGCGGGGCCACATCTCAATCAAATAGGTAACTCCGGCGACTAATTGAGATACTGCTGAACCAACCAATAGAAGCTTCCATATTTGAGAAGTTGAACGTAGTACTTGAGGTTCCGCAATAATACGAAACAGCAGGCCCATATTGAGAAAGATAAACGTAAACCAGCCCCACTTCTGTGGCTTGAATCCCTCTTCGCGGGTACGGCCCGGAAACATCCACATGGACACGCCAAAAATAATTTGGGTGATCCAGCCCACCATGAGCATATGCCAGAACAACGGAAATAGTGCCGGCAGGGCAGCCGCATTAATTTCGATCAAAAGTCCTGCGATAAGCGAGAGGGCAAACCAGATCATTCCCACTTTAATGAACGTACGGCTAATAAACGGCATCAGTCCTCAAGATCTTTAGATTTACTGAGGTCACACTTTTTGCAGTTTAACCAATGGCCTATGTGTTCTTTTCTGCCCTTTTTTGTGGTTACCCACGGGCGCAGCTGCCACGGCGGATTGTGTCGTACGTGCTGAGTGTGACCGCATTCCAGTTCGGCGACCCAGTCGTTTTCTTCATCTTTATGATACCCGGTGATCGCTTGCTCCATGTTACCGTTCCTGCTGCTTGGCTTCAGTAACTATTTTTTTTATGTCCAGCGATTGAATGGCACCGATGGCTGCTTCTATTGCTCCCTCACTACACAATCCTCGCATGGAAGCATCCTGAAAGCCCTCTTTTGCCGCATGGATACAGGCATCCTTTACTTTTTGAGCCACACGCTTTTCATTTTTCAAATTCATGATAAGTTTTTATTTATTTGAGTAGATTGAGTTTTATACAAATCATTTCGAAACTGCTTTTAAGGAAACTTTTCTTATATTTTTAACACGTGATTTGTGAAAAATTAATTATAAAAGGTGCCAAAATGAGTTCAAAAGAAATTCTTAAGCAAGCATTAGAACTTAGACCCCGCGAGAAAATTATGCTTGTAGAACATCTGCTGCACAGTATTGATGAGCCAGATAAAAAAATAGATACCATTTGGGCTGAGGAAGCTGAAAAACGACTTGAAGCATATAGGAACGGACAATTGAAAGGGATTCCTATGGAAGAGATATTTAAAAATGAATAGATGGAAGTCATATTTTCTACATTTGCTAAACAGGAATTAGAAGATGCCGCCGACTTTTATGAAAATGAATTTGCCGGACTCGGCCTAAAATTTAAGCGCCAGGTTAAAGAAGCAACCTTACGCATTGTTCGCCATCCCCAAGCCTGGTCTATTGAACGTGGTGAAATCAGAAAGTACATTCTTCATTATTTTCCATATAAGGTACTCTATTCATTAGAAGATGATCATATTTTTATAATTGCTGTTGCTCATCAGCACAGAAAACCGGAATACTGGATTGATAGACATTTATCATAGAATCCAAAGTATTTTTTCCACCGCTTATTTACTCAAACATACCCTCCATCTCCATGCGGACAGCAAAAGAGGAGGCAATTTTACCGGCCATCTCTTTGACATAATCAGCTTTTTCACCCTTGAAATGTTTATCAATCGTTTCTTCAAATAAACCGTACCACCGGCCAAAATCTGCTTTTTCAATCGGCAATGGCAAATGTTGGCGAAACGGTCGCCCTTTATAACGTGATGTTTGAAACAGCAACTTCGACCAGAAATCCACCATTTTAGGCAGGTGGTGATCCCAGTTCACGTCGGCAACATCATTAAAGATATAACCCAGCCGTTCATCTTTTTCTACTTTATCATAGAAAGCATGAACAAAAGTTTTGATATCGTCCTCATTGCGAATATCCTGCATTAACTCTATTGTATTTAAATGTTTGCATTCGTACTAAGCTCCCGTTCCAATTCCAGGGCTTTGGGGAACAGGATGTTATTCTCCAGGTGCACATGCTTGTGAAGATCTTTTTCAAAAGCCTCCAGGTTTTCATAAAGCACGCGGTAGGTCGTACAGGCATCTTCCGGCAGTTTAAAGTTATTGCTGAGCTTTCGGATTTTAGCCATTACTTCTCCGGCTTCATCGTGCTCTTCTTCCATCATTGAAATGGGATGGGCGGCCATTCCGAAACCAGAAGGTTTCGATATTTTATTATTATCATCAGCTTCAACCAACTTCTTTATGTAAGGAAAGAGAACTGACTCTTCATCATCCAGATGTTGGATCATTTCAGCATACAGCTTTACCAGCTCATAGTATATTTCTTCCAATTCCGGATGATCATCACCATGAGCGCTTAAAACCTTCTTTGCGTAAAAATTGATTTCCGGCAAGGTTTTCCTGCAATATATATGATGATTATTGATGATGTAATCAACCAGAAAATCGAGCGACCATTCATCATATTGATGGTTTTCATTGGGTTGTTCAGCAAGATTGGTTAACGCCTTTTTTACGAGGGTGGGATCTACTCCCTTCGTGGCCGCAGCTTCATCAATGGTTTTATTGCCGCCACAGCAGAAATCAAGTCCAAATTCCCGAAATACGTGTGCAGTCCGGTAGTCTTTGGCTACTATTTCTCCTATGGCTTGCTCGCACTGTGTTTTCATAATCATATAATTAGTATTAAGAGTATTTTGTCCTATTAATTGATCAATTTTTAGAATTTTTGCATATATAATCTACGCTGGTTCTTTTTCTTGGTCGGTAAACAATATGGTTAGCAAAAGAACCGCATCTTCTTTCACCGTTAAGGAATGGGGAACCTTCCCCTCTAAAAAAAGCCAGTCCTCGGACCTTAAGTTTCGAACCGTATCCTCAATATTCAGTTGTATTTCTCCCTGAAGACACTGGATGGTTATTTGCCCATCCACACTGTGTTCACTCATCTTTTTTCCTTGGGGAAGCGCCATGCGAATGACTTCCATCTCTTCTGTTCTGATCAAGGCATGCGAGGCTCCCACATCCATATTCTTTCTAAGTTTTCCAAGATTTATAACTTCGCCTGAATTTATATGTCCCTTGTTCATAATATTGAATTCATTAGGTTTATGTCCACTCAAAATTGCCGTTGGCCGAAATGCGCAGGTTCCCCTTTTTTCCCTTGTTCGCCATATCAACTAAGGTGTTTGTCTCTAGCATTTCTCGGATATCATCGCGGGTAGTAGTCCAAATGTTATGCAACGGACACGGTTTTTCTCTGCCACATCCCGGCAATCCTATCACGCATTCCTGGAAAAGGTCGTCTCCGTCAATCGCTACTACAATATCTAATAAAGATATTTCTTCCCCTGGCTTGGACAAACGTACGCCCCCGTTCGGTCCTTTCAACGATTCCAGGAGATTAACGGCTGTAAGTTGCTGCAAGATTTTGGTAAGGAAATGGAAAGAGATATCAAGCTTGCCGCTTAGTTTTTTAATGGAAACGTATTCGCCATCTTGGTTTGATGCCAAAAATAACGTGGCCCGTAATCCATATACACATGACTTTGATAAAAGCAAAATCTGACAATTTATATTTAAGACAACTTTATCTTAAATATATTCTTTTCCCCCGACATGATCAAAAAATTATTGCAAAAAATATTAATCAAGCAGACCTCCACGGTTTTCGAAAAACATGGAGGTCTTTTCTTACCAATTATTTTTTTATATTTAGCCTCTCATAATCAGCAAAAAAAGACCTATCACATTGGATCAACGTAACTTTTATATTGAAACCTACGGCTGTCAGATGAACGTGTCTGACACCGAAATTGTCAACTCTATTTTGATGGAGCAGGGCATGCAGCCGGTACAGGAGCCCGAGCAATCCGACATTATTTTTATAAATACCTGTTCCATTCGCAAAAATGCCGAAACGCGCGTTTGGAATCGACTGAAAGAATTTCGATCCCTCAAAAAGGAGAAAGACGGCAACCTGACAGTAGGCGTGCTGGGCTGCATGGCCGAACGCATTCGCGAAAATATTATGGAAAAAGAAGAGCTTGTTGATCTGGTTGTGGGTCCCGATGCCTACCGCGACTTACCTAAACTGCTTGCCGAAGTCAACGATGGCCGAAAAGCCATCAACGTCATTCTTTCGCAGGAAGAAACCTATGCCGATGTAAAACCGGTGCGTACCAATGACAATGGCGTTAATGCCTTTGTTACCATTATGCGCGGCTGCGACAATATGTGCGCCTTTTGTGTGGTGCCCTTCACCCGCGGCCGAGAGCGCAGCCGTCCGATAGAAAGCATCCTGGATGAATTAGGCCGGCTCAGCGATCAGGGCTATAAGGAAGTCACCCTGCTGGGGCAAAATGTAAACTCCTATTTGGACGAGGATAATGATTTTACCAAGCTGATGTACGAAGCCAGTCAGGTTGATCCTGAAATGCGCATCCGATTTTCATCACCGCACCCTAAAGATTTCCCCGAAGAACTGCTGCACGTGATCGCCGAAAAACCGAATCTTTGTAATTATATTCACATTCCGGCGCAATCCGGAAATAATGCCGTGCTGGAACGCATGCGACGACCTTACACGCGAGAGCAGTATTTTAAATTGGTTGATCGCATGCGCGAAATCATTCCGGGCCTTACCCTTTCTACCGATATTATCACCGGTTTCTGTGGCGAAACCGAAGAAGAACACGATGATACCATGACCTTAATGGCGAATGTGCAATACGACTTGGCCTATATGTTTGCGTACTCAGAGCGCGGACGTACCCTGGCTCAGCGCAAATACGAGGACGATGTGCCCGAAGACGTTAAAAAACGGCGCCTTTCCGAAATCATCGAACAGCAAATGAATATTCAGGGAGAACTCAATAAAAGAGAAATTGGGCGGCGGCATCTGGTACTTGCAGAAGGGACCAGTAAACGCTCGGACGAGCAGCTGAAGGGGCGCACCGATACCAACAAAATGGTTGTATTTGATCGGCAGGATTTTGAAAAGGGTGATTATATTGAAGTCCAAATAACTGACTGTACATCGGCTACGCTCATGGGTGATTTAATTGGCAAGAGCAGCATTGCTGAATTTTCGAGAGAAAAAAAAGTCGTGACGCCTAAAGATGTTATTTACAATCTGTCGACCGGTACGGCCAACTTCACTCCTGCGCTGTAGTCTTTACTTTAACTCCTTTCATTGGTTGCCTATACTCCCGAGGATTACAGGCAGCCGGAAATATATTAGCCAGCGTTGATGCAAGCTTTTTATATCGAATTGACGTTAAATAAAAAAAGGCCTGCAATTCACTGCAAGCCTTTTTATGAACCATTCCCATTTTTAAATAAAAGTAGCGCTCCGCATTACTTTTATTGCTGAGCTACTTCAACAGTCCCAATGTTATTCGTTTCACCTACCATAACGGTTATATCAGGTACGTTTTTGTCCGCGTAAGTTGTATCACGAGGATTTACAGCTACCGTATAGGATCCGGCTTCGAGTCCGATGATTCTGAAATCTCCGCTGGTGGTATCGGCAATGGTAGAACCCACGGTATCCGAACCGGCAATAGCGTATACTACGGGTTCGGCCGCAGCCGGGTTTACCGTACCTGCGATATTACCGGTGACGGCTTCGTTGGTAGCTTTAATAACCGGTTTCAATAAGTACATACCGCTTCGTCCGGCTTCAACAACCGAGCGACTGGCATCAAAATCAAGCAGCAACACATAGGTAATATCGGCTTCGATTTCTGCGTTTACATTCAGCTTGATACCGGTCTGAGGGCCGCTTGGAACTGTTAAGTCAAATACATCCTCACCCACGACTACAGAGTGGCCGTCCGTACCTAAAATAAGCCGAATTTGCTGATAGATACCCGGCTCCAGCTCTTCTTCACCAAGTACTTCAAACGCACCGTTAGTCAATTCAAGTAAGTTATACGTCTGCTGTGGCTCGCTGATTACTTCCCATCCGCCTTCAGTGCCCTCTTCATTAACTTCTACACGCTCGATAAAGACATTTACTTCATCGGCACTGTCAATGGGGGCGTCGTACATGCGTATTTCCATACTTCCCATACCTTCTTCTGAGCCTGTTGCTCCATTATCGCAACTTATAATAAAAAGCGATAAGAGAAATATGAAGGGGATCCATGATGATATTTTTTGTTGTAACATGATATTTATATTAGGTTAATATTAATTGATAAATAAATTATGACTGTGCAAATAGGACGACTGAAAAGAGAAGGGGTTACATATTTCTTAAATCTTTTTAATAAATAATTATATGGCACTTATAGTACGTTCACTGCCCTCCGCGATTATTTCCCCGGCCATTGCCCCTCTTTTGTCGTTTTTCTAAACCGGGAGGGGTACCACCGGGCGGTCCTCCGCCAATGTTACCATCAAACAGGTTTTGTAAAATCTGTTGGGCTGGAACGCCGGCATTTAACTGGTGCGATATGCCTTCAATGACGTTAGCCGCCGGCAACTGACCGCGCTGCTGGGCCATCTTAATTGCCGCCGGTAGTTTCTGTAATTCTGATGCGTCAAATCCTGCTTTCAATGAACGGACTATCATACTCTTGGATGCGGCAGACTGTCCTCCGGCATCATCCAAATCCGATATAACACCTACTGCTGCAACCATGCTTGCAGGGCCTGTTTCTGAAAGCACGCCCTCTGTTTCTGTCTCATCCAGCAAGCTCGAAAATGTTTCGGCAGACACGCCCTTCATCACCCCTTTTGAAACGGCTTTAATCAATTCATTTCTAAACTTTGCTTCCGAAAGGCCTTGGCTCCGTGACCGTATCATTTCCTGTACATTCGGTTTTTCAATCCACGGATTCACCACCGGCCCCGCCTGACGGGTAGCGCTTTGCATGTTTTGCAATACGGGAATCATTCTGCTGCTCGAAACACCTTTTGAAAGTCCTTCCAGGGCTTTTTGTAATACCATCTCTGAGGGGAGGTTCTCTTTTGCCAAATCAACCGCCGGCTCAATAATTTGAACAAGTTCTTCATCGGTTATCGCGCGGCTCTGTGCCCGGTTCTGCAACTCCTGCAGCAGCTCATTTTCAATACCTTGTGAACGGGCTTCGTTAAGGACCTCCGTAAGCGTCTGAGTTTGTGCAAATATATCCACCGGCAAAATCATCACACCCAGCACAAGCAGATACGTGCTTATCTTTTTAAAAATATTGGCTAATTGTTTCATAATAGTCTCATCCTATTTAGTTCATTCTACCAAAAACATTGCATTTTCTCCGCCAAATCCATCATCAACGGTATAGGTATTGTTTGAAAAGGGAAGCCACTCTTCCGTGGCTCCTTCGACGTGCAGTATTTTATATTCATACGCGCCTACCGAAACGGAAACCTGTGCCGTGTAGCTATTTTTGGGTTGTTCAGTTAATGGGATACCCTCCCGTTTCCAGTTATTAAAATCACCCACCAGGTATAAACGTCCCCCGCCCGAATAATGTACGGTAACGGTTACTGTTTGATCATCTTTTTGCTGCCATTCCGGGGTAATAACACCTCTTTTTGGGCTTCCGACTTTAGGCTGAAACGAAAATCGGATCCCACCCGAAACTTTAAAATCACTGGTTTGTTCAGTAGTTGTTGAAATGGTTCGCCTGAGCCCTTCTATAGAAGTAAATATAGAAATCGATCGATTTATGGGGTAACGTCCGGTTAACCCTAATCGCCAGATTTGATCATTGCCCTGTGATGTTTCGGTTTGTGCAGGCGGGCCGCCCACCGGTGGGTTCCCCGGCCCTCCGCCATCAAACCCGGTCGTTGTAAATTGAAATTGGTACTGCTCAAAACCGAACCGGGCCGTTATTTTTGATCCGTTTAAAAAAAGATATCCCACCGATAAGGCCGATCGCAGCTGCTCTTGCGGTGCCGTAATTTTGTTCAGCTTTCCAAACACGGATGCTTTGAGCTGCCAATGGTAGCCAGGCCACGTCTCAAATTCAAGTCCGAACACCTCCGAACGGCGGCTGAAATCCGTGGTGTCAGCAAAATTTTGATACGATTGAAAATACGTTCCCGCCTTCAGGCGCAGGGACGTAAAGGGAGATGCAAACCACCTAATATACGGCTGTGCCCAGGCGGTTCCAGCGCTATGAAAACCGGTAAAGTAGCTGCCCCCGGCTTCAATGCCTGCATTAAAGGATGTGGTCAATTTGCGCCGATAATCGACCAAGCCCAGCCCGCCCCTCCATATACTCTGATTGTTAAAAAAGGGTTCGGCGACCAAACCGCCGGTAATTTCCAGGGCATTATTATTTTTGCTCCAAAACCCTTGCCCAAATATCGAGACAACTCCATACCCCGATTGCACGGCGGGATCCCAAACCGAAAAGAAGGGATTTAAATAAGTATTGCTGCTATACCCTACCCTGGTATCAACGGAAACCGATGTCTGCCAGTTTTGTGCATGCATAGTAGCCGGGATATAGATTATAGAAATTACAATTAACAGTGCTTTTAGAGTTTTTATCATAAATAGATAACAGCATTTTTATTCCCAAATCCATCGTCCTGCTGAATAGCTGCCAGTGGATCCGTGACCCAATTTTCTCCGTTCTTTACAAACATATAGCGGTGCTCACCGCGCTCCATTGCAATGAGGCCGGTCCATACCTGGTCACCGTTAATAGTTTGCAGGGTTAAATCCGCAGGATTCCAGTTATTAAAGTCGCCTGCTATTGCAATAGATTCCGCTTCATTGTCGATATAGACGAAGCGGGTCCATACCTGTTCTCTGGTCTCAGAAACCTGTTCAACAAAAGCGCCCGGCATACCCGTAGATTTCTCTGAGGTATCCCAATTGGTGTAAAACGGCAACGCTGAAACCATTAGGGCAATCAACAACAAACAGAGAGCATAAGCGGGACGGAAGCTGATTTGTTTTGGCATCCAAAGCGATCGGATAGCGGTCCGCAGCTTCTCCAAACTGTAATTTGAGGACGCTTCGGCTTGCCGGGCCTCAATGGCATCTATCACATTATTACTAAATTCCGGGGGCACTTCAAAAGATGCGGAATCACGCAAATTTTGACCAAACGTCTGAAATCTTTGCTCAAAATGCAGCATAGACCGCATTTCCGCATCATCGGCAATCGCATGAAGTGCGGCCTGTTCCTCTTTTTCACTCAATTCATGATCAAGATATTGCCTCAGTAATGTTTCTTTTTTGTTATCCATGATACTTTAGCTGTTTTGTTCAATAAAATGCTTTAATTCTTTGCGAGCCCGGTGTACGCGAACCTTCAGCGCACTGACTGATGCATCCAGCCGCCCGGACATCGCCTGGTACGACATACCGTCGCGATACTTCATCAAAAAAGCGGTGGCGTGGTTACTGTTAATATGCTCAAGTGCTTCAGCGAGAAGCCGGCTCCACTCATCAGATTGTACCTGGTGATCTGTTGATTTGCTTTCCGGCATTTGGCTTTCCAATTCATAGGTTTCCACTTCACTAAATCTCTTATTTTCGCGTCTGATATTTTTCGCATAATCTCTGCAGTGATTTTTAGCAATCATGTAGAGCCAGGATGAAAATTTTGAGCGGTTGTCAAATGATTCCAGCTTTTCATACGTTTTCACAAAAATTTGTTGTGCCAGATCTTCAACTTCATCTGCGTCATCAACGAACTGGCGAACAATGTGAAATACCATAGGAGCATAACGATTTACGAGCACACGAAATTTTTCGTGCTCCCCACTTAAGATATCTTCAATAAGCCGTGACTCTTCAGTTTTCAAATCCATTCAAGAGGCCTGTAATCTAAATTTAACGTCCTAATTTAGCCATCTTTGTCATCAAAAACTGGTTCCAATTTATCATCAGCTTATAGGTATGACGACTAATAAGGCGAAGGGTTACAAAATTTGCTGACGATCTGTTTTTGAAAAGAAAACAGATAGATTGTATAAGGGGTGTACATTAGTTGCAACTTCTAAGGGTATTATAAGAGCATTCCATTTTTAACTGTGAAAGCTGATTTTAGTTATGTATCAATGTGCCGATTTATTAAATTTAGGCCACTCAAATAATTATTAACAGCACTTTCTCTATGGATCGAGAAGCATTTCAGGAGCGATATGGGTTAATCGGTGAGTCCACAGCCTTAAAACAAGTGGTTGACAAAGTTAGGCAAGTTGCCACTACCGATATTACTATTCTTTTACAGGGCGAAAGCGGCGTGGGTAAAGACATCACCGCGCGGGCTATACACGGCACCAGTCAGCGCAAGCATAACGAATTAGTAATTGTAAACTGTGGCGCCATACCGGAAGGAATTATAGAAAGCGAGCTTTTTGGTCACGAAAAAGGATCTTTTACGGGCGCTCACGAAAAACGTGAAGGCTACTTTGAAAAAGCCAACGCCGGTACCATATTTTTGGATGAGATTGGCGATACGCCCAAAAATGTGCAGGTAAAACTGCTGCGGGTGCTTGATTCGGGCGAATATTTTCGGGTAGGCTCAAGTAAAGAACGCACCACCGATGTACGGGTGATTGCTGCCACAAATAAAGATTTATGGCAGCACGTACAAGACGGGCACTTCCGCGAGGATCTGTATTACCGCCTCGATACCGTAAAAATCAAGCTCCCTCCCCTGCGCGATCGTCCCGAGGACGTTATGCCCATATTTAAAAAATTTGTGAGCGAATTTTCGGCCAAATACGATTCCGTGTTCAAAGGATTTTCGGATGATGCCAAAGAACTGCTGGCCTCCTATCGCTGGCCCGGCAATGTGCGCGAACTACGTAATGTAGCCGAGCAGCTTGTGGTTCTTGAAAAATCGCAATTCGTTGATACGGATACGCTCAGGCAGTATTTAAAGGGCCGCCAGCATACCGGCTCGGCCGATAATCTGCCGGTACTTTTTGATCAGGATGAACACCGTAAAAAAAGCAATAGTGATTCATTTGACAAAAGTGACCAACAACTTATTTACAAAGCGTTGGTTGAGCTTCGCAGCGATATGGGCGATATGAAAAAAATGCTGGGCACTTTGCTGTATTCTGCTTTTTCGGGAGGTAATATGAAGGCGTTACCCAAGAACCTGCAAGATGAAGTGGAAAACAACTCGGTATCTGATTTTGACTTTGAAATGGGATCAACGCAAGAAGATTCTCAAGGAATGCCCTCTTTCACCGAGGCCGACATTGAAGAAAACGATGAAGAAGCGACAGAAAACAGCTTTGATCAGTTTTTTACCGGCGATGATATTCCCTCCATTGAAAACACGGAACAATTTTTAATTGAACAATCACTCAAAAAATACGACGGTAATCGCCGCAAAGCCTCCGAAGTGCTCGGCATTAGCGAGCGTACGCTCTATCGCAAACTGGATCAATACGGACTTGAATGATGGCTACCGCTAACAAAACAATCATCCAAAAAGTACAATGCCAAATATTAAGGGGTTTTAAAAAACCAGCTGTACACTCTTCGACTCCATTCGCCCGATGTGAAATCGGAACTCATTGCGCCCCTGACAGCTGTCGGGGCGTCATATTGCCTGTCCCGACTCATTCGGGGAGCGCAACGAAACCGCCGGCTGGCGGAGAAGTGAAATCGAAATATCTTACAATATTTCGAATCCCCTTAATACTATTACTGATGCCGTTTCTTTTGTTTAGCGGATGCCTGAATTATGGTTTTTCCGGTGCATCCATTCCGGAAGGGGTTAATTCTATCTTCATTCCATTTTTTGCTAATCAGTCATCCGCCGGCGTTCCCGATTTAAGCGGACAACTGAATGAGGTGCTCATCAACCGGTTCATCAACCAGAGCCGGCTGCAGCTGGCCAATAATCGTGGCAACACCGATGCGGTGCTGGAAGGCACCATTGCATCATACACAAATCAGCCTTTTAGCGTGACCGGTGATGACCGCGCCGAGCAAAACGAAGTGACTATTGTGGTGAGGGGCCGGTACCAATACACCGATGCCGAAGAGCCGGAATGGAACAAACAATTTACCGGGGCGGCTACGTATGACCCCAACGAAAATCCTATCGAAGGAGAAAATAATGCGGCACGCGAGGCACTGGAACAAATTGCCAATAATATGTTTAATGATGCGGTTAGCGGGTGGTAAATATTCAGGATTAAGGTTTAGGTTGAGATACAGAAAAACTAAATTATTTGATATTTAACCTCGTACTTTACTGATCTTTATATATTCCAGATAATCAAATTTCCATGGCTGAACTTCCGTTTGATATCCCCCATTCTCTAATGTCGTATTTGGAACAGTACGAATCGGCGCCTGTAAAAATATCTCACCGTTTGGAAAAACAGTTAAAAAAACGCGGGCCTGATGCGGTAGGCCATTTTTTATTGGGCTGGTTTTATCACCGCCAAGATAATCATCAAAAGGCTATGACCTGCGCTGTTAAAGCAAAAAGTTTTGCCCCCGGTAGCCCCTTTTTTGAAAAATTGCATTACTATTTTAGCCACCCTGAACTTTTTGAGGCCTGGTGCAGCGAATCCCGCGATGAGCTTACGCACATAAACCGCTCCGGGGGGTATACCTCGCAATCCATTCATGATTTAAATGTACTCATTGAGAAACTGTCAGCGCTGGAACCATCTCCCATGAAAGAAAATATGCAGAGCCTTGCGGATGACGACAACCCGGAAAAGAACAGTTTTGATGATACCGACGATATTGTCTCCGAAACCCTGGCCAAAATTCATGAAAACCAAGGTAAAAAAGCCGCTGCCATCAAAACGTATAACCGGTTAAAAGAGATAAACTCCGGGCAAGCGGACTTTTATGATGAGCAAATCAAACGGTTGGAAGCAGGAAGAGACAACCATTCTGAAGAGGAGTAACTTAAATCAACCCGTTAAAGGGTTGGAAATTATTTAATAACACGATCCTGAACCATGAGGCTATATTGTCAAATGGGTCATCCCCCTGTCCCCCTTCGAAGGGGGAAATTCACGGTGCTTTGTCCGTGAATCGGGGGATGATTGCGGTCATGTTGAGCTTTACCATCGGGTAAGAACCCACATGTACCCTGTTTTGGTATAAAATCTTAAGCCCTAAACGCGTTAAATCAGTGCCCTTCTACCTTTCCAAAATCACCTCAACCCTGCACAAATGGATTGGATTTTTTCTCATGCCCGATGCTCGTTTCAGGTCCGTGCCCGGGATATACCGTCGTTTCGTCGGGTAGCGTGTAGAGCTGCTCCCTGATTGATTTTTTAAGCACATCCATGCTGCCTTTGTATAAATCCGTACGGCCAATCCCTTCTTTAAAGAGTGCATCGCCGGCAATAACCACTTTGTTCTGTTCATTATATAGAGAAACATGATCCGGCGCATGGCCGGGTGTGTAGCGCACATCAAACGTAAATGAACCGAGCGACCAATTGGAAGTGACGGGAATATTTTCCGGCTCAAAGTCAAATCCTTCAGCCCGAAAACCAAACATTTGCGCCTGGGAAGCAAAATTATTCCACAAATAAGGGTCGGTGTTATTCAAATAAACCGGCACATCATAAAGATCTAAGACGGCTTGCAGCCCCAACATATGATCCACATGCGCGTGGGTAAGCACGATTCCAATAAGTGTGGCATCCGCTTCGGTTAACTTTTGTTGGAAGGCGTTCACTTCTGCGTTTTCATTAAAGCCCGGGTCAACCAGCAGGGCTTCGTCATCATTAGTTAATAGATAGGTATTCTCCTGAAATGGGCCTACCGTAAAGGTGTGAATTTGCATAAAACTATCAATCTAAAAAAAATGCCAAGCGATAAACGCTCAGCATTAATAGTATTAAAAAAGAGTGTACTTATTCTTCTTCCTGGTTACCGTATCGCTTGTTGAAACGATCAATACGATCGGCTTTTTTCTGCAGCTTCATGTTGTCGGTATAAAAGGGGTGATTTTTAGAATCGACCTCGCTTTTATAGGTGTCGTCACTCACGTCCATGGTGCTGCGAGTTGCAAATTCCGTTCCGTCACTTAGTTTTACGGTAATTTCTTTGTACTCGGGATGAATTCCTTCTTTCATTGCGTTTAAAACTTGATTTCTGATTGTCCTAATTCAAGTCGCAAATATACAGGTCTTTACCCCTTTTTCCAATTCATTACTGATCTAAATCATCCAAGTCATCCAACCCGCCCACCGAACCCAACATACTGCCCAGCATGTCGGTATACGAGCGTACGTTTTCAACATCTTCTTTGCCCAGCATGGAGTGTTGATGCAGCGCTTCCACGATCACATCCATCATAATGAGTTTTTCACTACTGCTTATTTTAGCACTGTGTTTGCTCACCAAATCTCGCAGGCCTTCAACACTATTCAAGGCATTCGCGTATTCACTATCGCTCATCTTGTCTGTCAGCTCCAGCTCATTGCCCGAAGCGAACCAGTTTAAAATGGGTTCATAGACATTGTCTTCTTCCTGCTTTTTTTGTTTTTGGGGATCAGGGAAGTGCTGCACAAAGCGATTTTTAATAGCTTTTCCCACGATATGCCGTGCAACATTGAGCGCTCCTTCCTGTTCACCCTCGTATACCAGTTCCAGCTTACCGGTAAGAGCCGGAACCACATGAAATAAATCGGTCACGCGTGCAACCGTTTCTGTTTCGCCGTTCACTATAGCACGCCGCTCCGCTGATGAAATGAGCTGTTCCATGGCCGTAATGGTCAGACGCGCTGAGACGCCGCTTTTTTGATCAATATACTCCGAATCGCGCGCTTCAAAAGCCGCTTGTTCAATAATCTCTTTAAGAATGGTCGGCACTTTTACGGCTGTCCCATTTCGCGATGACCACGCCTCCTGCTCGGTAATGTTCATCCCAATACCAATATCTTTGGGATAGTGTGTCATAATTTGAGAATCAATGCGGTCTTTAAGCGGAGTGATGATATTACCGCGATTGGTATAATCTTCGGGATTGGCCGAAAACACCATGGCAACGTCAAGGGGAATCCGCACATCAAAACCGCGTATCTGTATATCGCGCTCCTGCATGATGTTAAGCAGCGCCACCTGAATGCGCGGCTGCAAATCGGGTAACTCATTGATGGCAAATATGCCGCGGTTTGTGCGTGGTATCAGCCCAAAATTTATAACGCTTTCATCGGCCAGCGTACGCTTTTGGGTGGCGGCTTTAATGGGGTCAAGATCGCCAATAAGATCGGCAACGGTGGTATCGGGGGTTGCCAGTTTTTCGCCATAGCGTTTACTTCGGTGAACCCAGGCTACCGGTGTTTCATCACCCTTTTGTTCGACTAATTCACGCGCGTATTTGGAGACCGGATTCAGGGGATCATCATTAATTTCCGAGCCTTCCACAATGGGCATGTATTCATCCAGAAAATTTACCATCAACCGTAGCATGCGCGTTTTGGCCTGCCCGCGCAGACCCAATAAAATCACATCATGCCTGGAGAGCAAGGCGTGCTGCAGCTGCGGAATCACCGAATGCTCGTATCCCAGAACCTCCGGGAAAAGCGGTTCATCATCCTGCAATTTTTGAATCAGGTTCTGCCGCATTTCTTCTTTGACGGAAACTGACTTCCACTCGCTTTCTTTAAGCTGACCAATGGTTTTGACATCACTGTAGGTGTGACTCATATAATTATGCTAATTCCTTTAATTTCTTCACTACTTAAACCGAACTAAAACCATTTTCATTTCATTGCAGCTAAGCAAATGTATTGACTATCATTTGTCAACTGATTTGCTGAATAGATATGGCAATAAGTGATTTTAGAGATAAGATAGATCATGCACTCATTTTTATATAACCACTATGAAGAAACAATATGTGCTACCTGCAGTAATTTCTCATCCATTTCGGGGTTTTGCTTGGTAGCCTGCTCAAAATTAGTGTATACAATTTGCTTGTTGCGCGTGCCCACCATCACATAATGCTGCCCCTCCATTAGCGCTTCCACCGCGTTTACCCCAAGCCGGCTTGCCAGTACGCGGTCTGCACAGGTTGGCCGCCCGCCCCGTTGAATATGCCCCAAAATAGTAACTTTGGTTTCGTAGCGGTCACCGAACCGTTCCTGCACCTGCCGTTCAAGATCATACACATTACCGTTTTTATCACCCTCAGCCACAATTACCAGCCGGGATGATTTATTCCGCTTCGAAGTTTGCTGTAATGATTCAAAAAGGTGGTTGATGTTCCTGTTTTTCTCGGGAATGAGTATCTCCTCGGCCCCGGCCGCTATACCCGAATTTAAAGCTATAAATCCGGCATCGCGCCCCATTACTTCGATGAAAAAAAGTCGGCTGTGTGAGGTAGCGGTATCACGAATTTTATCAACAGCCTCAACAACGGTGTTGGTAGCCGTATCAAAACCCACCGTCTGATCTGTACCAAAAATATCATTGTCAATTGTTCCCGGGATGCCCACAATCGGGAAATTATACCGAGCTCCAAAAGCCATCGCCCCCTTAAAGGTTCCATCCCCTCCAATGACCACTAAACCGTCAAAGTCGATTTCTTCAACATTCTTCCAGGCTTTTTCTCTGCCTTCATCCGTCATGAATGCTTTGCTGCGGGCCGATCTTAAAATAGTTCCTCCCTGGTGAATAATATGTTTTACGGAACTTGCGTCCATCTTATAAATATCATTATTAATCAGGCCGTCATATCCTTCTCTAATACCGTAAGGTGTTATATCATTATACACACAGGTGCGTACAACGGCCCTGATTGCGGCATTCATACCCGGAGCATCTCCACCGGATGTCAAAACTCCAATCTTACGTACTTTTTTTTGATTCATAACTACGAATAAATTTACTGCTTCAAACTTAGTTTTTAAGAATATCTGTCATGCTTTTAAACAAGGAAAGTAAAAAATTAATTTATAAGCCTTTAAAACTCAGATTTAATCAAAGGGGTACTCAACAAAATTTTCAATTATGTTGGTCAGCGCCCGGGCTTTCAACCAGGTCTCTTGCCACTCGGCTTCAGGGTCCGAATCGCCCGTAATGGCGCCGCCTACGGCGTAACAAATCAAATCATTTTTGATGATAGCGGTCCGTATAACCACATTAAAATCGAAATTGCCCTGTGGGGTGATGTATCCGATAGCCCCCGAATAAATTCCGCGGCGGTAATTTTCAAGAGATTCTATAGATTGCATAGCGCTTATTTTAGGCGCGCCCGTCATAGATCCCATGGGGTAGCACGCTTTGATAATTGAGATCGGATCATGCACGTCCGTCTCGGCGCACACCGTGGAGACCATCTGGTGGACGGTGTCAAAACTCTGAATTTCAAATAGCTTTGATACCTCAACGCTGCCGGGCCGTGCTATTCGGCTTAAATCATTGCGGACCAAATCCACAATCATCAAATTTTCGGCTTTGTTTTTAGCCGAGTTTATCAATGATTTTTTTAGCGATTGATCTTTTTCCACAATGGGATCTCGTTTCATCGTGCCTTTGATGGGCTGGGAAAAAACGGTGCTTTCTTTTTTAGTTAAAAATCGCTCGGGCGACAAACTGCATATTGCGTAATCATCAAATGATATAAACGCTCCGAATGGCACCGGCCCTTGGGCGCGCATATCGCGATAAAGGGCGTACGGTGTTCCGCTAAACGTACCCTGTTGCTGATGGGAGAGATTTATTTCGTAATACCGGCCGTCATAGATATGCTTTTTTGCCGTTTTTATGGTGGAAAGGTACGCCTCTTTGCTTGTGGTTGATTGCAAATTTTCAACCGCAAAATCCTCCGGTTCGTTGGCTACCAAACCCGCACCGGGTTTTTCACCTTTTAGGACCGTGACCGAACCATCAGCTTCATCAATTTTAAGCAAAACGCCCGGCACCATAAAGAACAGATCCGGGGCCTCCAACGGATCCGAATTGTGCGAATACAGCTGTTCAATGCTGTTCTTTAAATCGTATCCCAAATATCCAAAAAGCCAATCACCCTGCTGCTGTCTAAATTTCTGCAAGGCTTCCCAGGGATCATCCTCAAAGACCCGTGTTGTTCCATTTTCCTCAACGGTAATGGTCTTTTCTCGGCTTTTAATAATCGCTTCGGGGCGGGCAGCTACATATGAAAATTCAGCGGCAGAATGCTCGGTAGATTGGGACTGAAGCAGCACTACCGATCCCTCCTTTGCAAAAGTCTGTACCCATCGGTCAATCTTTTGTTGCATCACACCTCCGGGGAATATCGGTTTTGAATATAGCTTTTAAAACCGGATTGCAGCACATCATAAAATGAATCGGTAGTTGGGAAAGAAGTTTTATCAAGGCGGGCCACCGGCTGTATTTCTTTTACCGAGTTGCAAACCCACATTCGATCAGCTTGTTTGCAATCATTAAGATTATATGCTCCCGTGTTTACGTTTACATCCATCTCATTTCTTAAAAAATTTATTACTGTGTTTCGGCTTACGCCCGGCAGTATTTCACATTTTTCCGATGGGGTGTACACCTGTTCATTTTTCATCCAAAAAACGTTGGCAATGGTCGTCTCAGAAATGGAACCATCAAGCGTTTGCATTAAAGCATCATCTGCGCCCTTTTGCAACGCTTGACGGGCAGCGGTGATATAATTGATACCGTTTGTAAACTTAAATTCAGCAGGTTGTGCTGAGGAAGGAATCCGACAAATGGGCACCGTGGCAAGGGTATAGTCTTTTTCTCTATTTTCATGTTTGCTTGCTATAATGGAATAGGATGATTCGGATGAATCCGTTGCATACCCGCGGCTGCCTTTTCTCCACACCTGCAAGCGTACCACCGCCCTTGTGGAGTATAAATTATTTTTGATGAGCAGTTTATCTATTAAATCACCCAAATTGGGCGACCGTAAATCCTGGGGATAACCAATTCCCAAAAAAGATAATCCGTTTTTCAGGCGCTGCAAATGCTCACTCATTTTAAAAAATTGCCCGCTGTATGAGCAGAAGGTTTCAAAACAGCCATCGCCATACATCAGTCCGCGTGAGGTGGCCGGCACTGCCGGTTGGTCGGCCTCAATGATATTTCCATCTACGATTACTGACAGTCCCGTCTTACTCATAGCGGATGATTTTTTGGAGGCTGTCCATGCGGGTTGAGTCGGCCGAGCCGGTAAATATACTGTGCAGCCTGCCGCCGGGGATATATACCAGCTGTGTGGGTACTCCGGGCACCCGGTAGCTGTTAAATACTTGGGTGCCTTCCACATAATGAAAGGGAAATTCATGGCGGCTGATATATTCATCAACATCACCGGCTTTATCCTGAACAACGGCCGCCAGTACTTCAAATGAATCGGGATACTGCTTTTTTAAATCAGTCAGCTGGCTATGGGCTTTGCGCGAAAAGGAGGCGGTCCAGGTGGCCCAGAAATCGAGGACCACAAATTTGTCGGGAAAAGAGGAAACACTCAGGCTGTCATTGCCCGAAATAAGCGGCATCTTTGCTTGCTGCAGTGAATCTTGCGAAGCCATTTGATTTTGAAAAGCCTGCTGCTTGCTTTCCCTGTTACTGATCGTAAAAAAAGTAATAACGATAGCCGTACCAATGGCCGTAATAGCTAAGAAAGGCACGAAATATTTTTCGTCTAATTTCATTGTTTCTGTTTTAAGAAACCTTTCAGCGTCCGCAGAACCTGAAGGCGTTGGGTTTAACACGCTGACAGGATCCAGCAAACTCACTGGAGCACTGTCAAATGCCGATTATTTTTAAAGGCCTCCAGAATTTAATTGAGCTCATCAATAAGCCGGCGACAGTCTTTACGCGCCTGAACTTCAATTTGTGCTTTGGCCTGTTTTTGAAGCCCCGTTTTACATGTTCCAATTGCCTGCTTCTCCATATCCAAATCTTTATAAATATTGGCTAAATCATAGTAATACAATGCATTTTCCGGGCGTAGATCTATAGCCCG
>Ga0306901_1000332_pt1 | contig 21823 bp, 17 predicted proteins | sample AntRauMFilla3767_FD_190431 | JGI IMG/M metagenome (GOLD analysis project Ga0306901, IMG submission 190431) | Saline lake microbial communities from Rauer Islands, Antarctica - Metagenome Filla 3 #767 (v2) (version 2) | ecosystem: Environmental > Aquatic > Non-marine Saline and Alkaline > Saline ... | reverse complement strand
AATTGTCGGTAAAGGAATGTTGTCTAACCATCTACAACCGCGGAACAAAGCCACTGAATCTCACAACGAGAGTCATCAGTTTATACTATGCCCTCACACATAAAAACGGCGCCTTTCGGGCGCCGTTTTTATTACCTTCTCCCTCCTACTGTTCAGACTGCATCTGCTCTATCATCTTGTACTTATTACTTCCCTTGAAGCCTGAACCAGCTGGGATAAGTTTTCCGATGATAACGTTCTCCATCAGACCAGCCAGATTATCGCTGCTTCCCTTCACCGCTGCGTTAATCAGCACTCGGGTGGTGTTTTGGAATGATGCTGCTGAAAGGAAACTTTTTCGGGTCAGTGATGTCTCGGTGATACCAGTGATTAAACGGTCTCCCTTAGCAAGTTCTTTTCCTTCTTCTTTGAGGCGAGCGTTTTCTTCTACCACAATCCATTCTTCGATTACTTCTCCGATCGTAAACTTACTTTCTCCGCGATGGGTAATCTTCACTCGTGACATCATCTGCTTCACAATCAATTCGATGTGCTTGCGGGCAATGGTTACCCCCTGCAGTTCGTAGATTTTGTTTACTTCAGAAATTATGTAGTCCTGAGTCACTTCTTGACCACCAAACTTGAAGAGTTCTGGAAGCAAAGCTGAACCGTCAGTCAAGAGCTGCCCAGCAATCACTGAGTCGCCCTTTGATACTGTCTGTGTTCGACGGTAATCTACGTCGTATTCGTTGTTATCTTTCTTCTTTGGTGCACCTTCGGCGGTCATGTCTGGTGCCACGACAATGACTCGGTCACGTCCATCAGTTCGGACATCAGTCACTACTCCGGTGTATTTACACACAATCGCGGGGATTTTTGGTTGTCGTTTTTCAAAGACTTCTTCTACTCGAGGCAGACCTGAAGTCACGTCACCTCCGGCAGACGCAGCACCTCCGGCGTGCTTCGTGTTCATCGTCAGCTGCGTTCCTGGCTCACCAATCGCTTGCGCGGCCACGGTTCCTACTGCCTCTCCAATATCCACTAGAGCGTTGGTAGTAAGATCGATACCATAGCATTGCTGACAGACTCCTCGGAGCGTCTTACACGTCATTGGTGATCGTACGACTACTGATTCGCAGGTAGTTGCTTCTACATCTATTGCTTCTCGTCGAGTGAGTAAGTGACCTTTCTTGAAGATAACGTTCCCTTTTGCATCAACCGCGTCTTCAGCTAAGATTCGTCCCTTAATGGCTTTTGAGAAAGCGATTTCGATTCCTGAAGCTGACACTCGAGAGATGTTTGTGCCTGCTTTTGTTTTACAGTTTTCCTCAGTTACAATCGCGTCTTGTGCAACCACAAAGAGTCGACGAGTCAGGTACCCGGCTTTCGCTGTTTGGAGCGCTGTGTCAGCCAGACCTTTTCGTGAACCGTGAGTAGTGTTGAAATACTCGATAGGCGTCATTCCTTCCTTCATAGAAGACAGTACGGGGAACTCAAGTGTTTCACCTCGGGTGTTTACAATCAGTCCTTTCATACCGGCCATCTGGGCAATCTGTCCGAGCGAACCTCGAGCTCCTGACTTCCACATTTCAAATGCAGAACCATCTTCACTGAGGGTTTCTGGAAGTACTTTTTCAATTTCAGTTTTTGCTCCGTGCCAAATGTTGATTACCAGACGTCGTCGTTCTTCACGTGAGAGCAATCCTTCGTCATACTGAGACACGATGTCTCGCACCTCAGCTTGCGCCGCGGCAATAATAGCTGGCTTTTGTTTGGGCACAACTACGTCGTCAATTCCCCACGTCACACCGGACACTGTTGCGTACTTGAAACCAAATTTCTTTAGTTTATCAACGATGACTGGCACTTTGTCAGCTCCTCGATCATCGATAATATCAATCACGATTTGGAATAGTGTTTTTTGCACCACAACATCGTTGATGAAGCTATGGTCGCTCGGGAGTACGGAGTTGAACAAAAGGCGTCCTACCGTAGTTTCAAAGATGGCTCCCTCATACTGCGCGTACTTTGGTGTGTCTGTAGCGAGCACTTTTACCTTCGCTCGGAAGTCGATGATTCCGTAATCGTAGGCATTAATAGTGTCGTTTGGTGAAGAAAAGTACTTTCCTTCTCCTTTGGCACCCTCTACTATCTTGGTCATCCAGTATGCTCCCAGAGCAATATCTAGAAGTTTTTCTGATACCACTGGTTCTGCTGAACCTGGCTTGAGAATGTTTTTGTTGGCTGAAATGATTTCTCGAGCTTCCATCTGGGCTTCGTCAGACAGTGGTACGTGGACCGCCATCTGGTCACCATCGAAGTCGGCGTTAAACGCACGACACACCAATGGGTGCACTTGAATCGCATTTCCTTCAATCAATACTGGGCGGAACGCTTGAATACCCTGACGGTGAAGTGTCGGTGCTCGGTTGAGCAACACGTACTTGTATTTGATGATGTCATCGAGTATTGCCCATACTTCCGGCACTCCGTCTTCTACCAGTCGTCCTGCTCCGCGGATGTTGTACGCCAACTCTTGTTTTAGAAGCTCCGCAATCACGAATGGTCGAAAGAGCTCAAGTGCCATGTGCTTTGGCAGACCACACTGATCAAGTGCCATCTCGGGCCCAATCACAATTACAGAACGTCCTGAGTAGTCCACACGCTTTCCTAGTAGGTTTTGTCGGAAGTATCCCTGCTTACTCTTCAAGTAATCTGAAAGAGACTTCAATGGACGTCGTTGCGCTTGACTCATTACTGAATACGCACCTCCTCCATGGCGGATGGAGTTGTCAATCAACGCATCGACAGCCTCTTGCATGATTCGCTTTTCGTTTCGCAGAATCACGTCTGGTGCTTGGATGTCAATCAGCTTTTTCAATCGATTGTTTCGGTTGATTACTCTTCGGTAGAGGTCATTGAGGTCAGAAGATGCATGTCGACCCCCTTCGAGCGCTACCATCGGGCGAATCGCTGGTGGTATCACCGGGATACGAGTGAGGAACAACCATTCTGGTCGTACGCCAGCATTGAGCATCCCTCGGATGAGCGCGAGGCGCTTATCAAGCTTTGCTCGCTCCATCGCTCCGGCTTTGGTATATCGCTCTTCGAGTTCGTCACAAAGCTTTCCAAAGTCTATATTTTTGAATAAATCATAAATAGCTTCTGCACCAATGCGAGCCTCAAACAGCGTACTGTATTTAATTGAGAACTTGTGGAAGGTCGCTTCATCCAAGACCGTTCCCTGCTTGATACTTTCAATTTCTTTCTTCGTTTCGTCGGCTCGCGTCTTGAGCGCTTCTCGAGCTTCTTCGTTTTGCAAAGTTTTTAGTTTTGTCTTGAACTCTGTATCGAGTTCAGCCAAGATTCGCGCTCGATCGCTTTCGCTCACGGAAGTAACAATGTATCCAGCAAAGTAAATCACCTTCTCAATTGATGAAGCAGTCAGTCCAAGAATCATTGCGATTCGACTCGGCACTCCACGAAGAAACCAGATGTGAGAAACAGGCACACACAAATCAATGTGTCCCATTCGATCACGACGTACAATAGCTCGAGTAATTTCTACTCCACATTTTTCACACTCGATTCCTTTGTATCGAATTCCACGATATTTCTTACAGGAACACTCGTAATCTTCTACCGGACCAAAGATTCGTTCGTCAAAGAGACCGTGTTTTTCTGGACGCTGCGTTCGGTAGTTGATTGTTTCAGGCTTAGTCACTTCTCCCCATGACCAGTCAAGAATAGTTTCTGGTGAAGCCAGTTTCAAACTCACTCCAGTGTAGTTTGTCGGGATCATTGGTGGCTTCTTAAATTCTGTTTTTTTGAATGTTGATTCGTTAGACATAGGCAGAAGATTACGCTTCCTGATAATTACGTCGTGGTCGTTCTTCGCGTTCGAGAGTCACATCAAGAGCCAGACCGCGCAATTGATTTAACAGCACGTTGAAGGCTGCTGGTGTGTGTGGGTGAGAAATTTTCTCGCCTCGCACAATCGCGTCAAAGGCTGCACTTCGTCCGATAATATCGTCGGATTTGATAGTCAACATTTCTCGCAGTGTATAGGCAGCTCCATATCCCAAGAGTGCCCACACTTCCATTTCTCCAAATCGCTGTCCACCCACTTGAGCCTTTCCACCCAATGGCTGTTGCGTAATAAGAGAGTACGGTCCAATTGAACGCATGTGGATTTTGTCTTCTACCATGTGGTGTAGCTTCAAGATGTACATGTATCCAACCGCAGTCTTCTGAGCAAACTCTTCACCCGTCCAACCGTCTCGTAGTTGAATCTTTCCGTCAGTCGGGAACCCGGCTTCTACCAATTCTTTCTTTACATCATCTTCGTTGGCTCCTGCAAATGGCGGCACAATTGCTTGATACCCCAGGGTATTCGCAGCCATCCCTAAGTGTAGCTCGAGAATCTGACCGAGGTTCATTCGTGACGGCACACCCAGTGGGGTTAGTAGTACATCTACTGGAGTTCCGTCTTCGGTGTATGGCATATCTTCTTCCGGAAGAATTCGTGAAATAACTCCCTTGTTTCCGTGCCGTCCAGCCAACTTGTCTCCCACCGAAATGTTTCGCACTTGCGCAACCGTAATCAAGATTTTCTTGATTACACCGCTGTCGAGCTGGTCACCATTTTCTCGTGAGAAAATTTTCACACCGATAACTCGACCTTTCTTTCCCGCCTGTAGTCGCAGTGAAGTATCTTTCACATCTTTGGCTTTTTCACCAAAGATTGAGCGAAGCAGTCGTTCTTCTGGTGTTAGTTGAGTCTCTCCTTTTGGAGTTACTTTTCCAACCAAGATGTCGCCGGTTCGTACTTCTGCTCCGATTCGGATTACTCCAGTTTCGTCGAGGTTGCGAAGCTTTACTTCCGATACGTTTGGAATATCCGGTGTTGTCACCTCCGGTCCAAGCTTCGTATCACGCACGGCCACTTCGAGTTCATCGAGGTGGATTGAAGAGAACTTACTCTTCTTTACGAGTCGCTCTGAAATAACAATCGCGTCTTCGTAGTTTGCTCCATTCCATGACATAAATGCCACCATCGCGTTTTGCCCTACCGCAATCTGTCCGTTGTCGGTTGAAGTAGTGTCAGCAAGCAAATCTCCTCGCTTTACTTTATCCCCCACAGAAACTGCAGGTCGATGCTGAAACGCAGAGAAGTCGTTGGTTCGTTGGAGTTGTGAGAGTGGATATTCGTGATTCTTTCCGTCTTTCATTTTCACGATAATCTTTCGTGCATCCGCTTCAATTACCTCACCTGGTTCTTGTGCGTAGAGCACTCGTCCCACATCTTTGGCAGCCATTCCTTCGATTCCCGTAGCCACAATTGGTGCTTCTTGAATCAGACAAGGGGTTGACTGCTTCTGCATGTTTGAACCCATGAGTGTTCGGTTGGCGTCGTCGTGATTCAAAAATGGAATCATTGAAGTCGCTACTGAGAACGGCTGGTTCGTTGCAATGTCGATGTAATCCACTTCGTTTCGAGCTACTAGTCGTGGCTCACCTTTCATGCGAGCTTCAGCGAAGTCATTTTTGATTTTTCCTTTATCATCTATTTCGATAGCAGCGTGAGCAATAGTAAAGTGCTCTTCTTCGTGAGCATTCATATACGTCACTTCGTCAGTCAACTTTCCTTTCTCGACTTTCATGTACGGAGTCTCGATAATACCAAAGCGGTTCACTCGAGCGTACATAGACAGTCGCAAAATCAAACCAATGTTTGGTCCTTCTGGGGTATGGATTGGGCACAGTCGTCCGTAGTGCGAGGTGTGCACGTCACGTACTTCAAAACCAGCTCGTTCACGAGTCAGACCACCGGGCCCAAGAGCTGAGAGTGTTCGCAGGTGCTCAACTTCTGCGAGGATGTTTTGCTGCTGTGAGAACTGTGACAACTGGTTGGTGGTGAAAAATTCTTTAATCGCAGCTTGGAGTGGTCGCGGGTTGATGATTTGCATCGGGAGTGATGTTTCCGCTTCGATAGTCGACATTCGATCTTGAATGTTTCGTTTCATTCGAGTCATACCTACTCGTACTCTTTGTTGGAGCATTTCTCCGTAATACCGTACGCGCCGGAAACCAAGGTGATCAATATCATCTGGCGTAGCCTGGTTGTCGTGATTGGACACGATGATGTGTTCCAAAATCAACTTCATGTCTTCAGTAGACACGGTTCGTTCAGCCGTTGCTTTTGCGGTCACTGGACGACCAAATCGATTGTTGAAGTGATGACGACCGATTTCAGACAAGTCGTATCGTTCTGGTGAAAAGATGGAACGGACAAACTCTCGCGCATTGTCGATAGTTGCCAAGTCACCATCACGAAGCCGCTTGTAGATTTCTACAAATGATTCATCAGTGGTTTTGGCTGGATCTTTGGCGATGGTCGCTTTCATGTATTCTTCGCCCCGCTCTACATCTTTGACGAGCTTAATCATGTCAGCGTCCTTTTCTATACCTAGGACACGGAGCAATGAAGAAATAGGAAACTTCTTTTTTCGGTCAATTTTTACGTAGATTACGCCGTCGGCCTCAGATTCGATTTCTACCCACGCGCCTCGTGCGGGAATAATTTTTGCTCCAAACAGCGTCTTGCCTTTGCTTTCTGCTGCGGTAAAGAACACACCGTAACTTCGGGCCAGTTGAGGCACGATTACTCGCTCTACTCCGTTGATGATGAAGGTACCGTTATCTGTCATCACTGGGATATCAGTCATGAAGATTTCTTGATTCTTTTCACTTTCGAACGTTTTGTTTTTCAGGATTACTTCAGCTCGCAGTGGGGCTTCGTAGGTTCGCTTGTTTGCTTTGGCAAATTCTGGCGAATACTTTGGCACTCCAATATCGTATTTTTTAAATACCATTTCAAACTTCTTTTCCGAATAGTCAGAAATAGGTGAAAACTCCGTGAAGATTTCCTTCAAGGCGCTTTCGACAAACCACTTGTACGATTCTCGCTGTGGTTCAATCAGGTCTGGTAACGGAATCCGCGGCGCTGCGGCTTTTGCAAACGTCCGTTGCGGCATGTGTCCAACTGAAATCTCTTGTGACATAACAACCTAAAATTAAAACAGAAAATAGCAAACAAAATAAAACGGACGCATAAGCGCCATTTTAATTGTTTTGGAATTTTCTATCGGATAAATAAATGCATCACTCCCGTGAATAATTACCTCCGCGTATGAAACATCTCCCAATCGTAACTCATTCGAGATCGCAACACTGCGTATGTGGACAAGAGTATACGTGATATCTATAGAATTGCAAGTCCTGAATAAACTCAATTTCAAAAACTAGTAGTCAATGCAACAAGAAAAAAAGTTATAAAAATTAGGGTTGGCGTTGCATACGCTAATGCGATTTTCAGATGTTTTGGTGCATCATATTTTGTAAAGAATATGCTTAATAACAGTTCTACAAAGGGCCACCCTTCGTGATTTAACACAGCTTCGCCACCTCTTTATCTCAGTACAAATCAACAGTGGGTAAATAAGTAATAAACGGAACAAAGATGGTATAGTAAATGGAGTTGAGTAAAAGCTCAACTTCAGTTCATACATATAACCCGTTGTGGTCACTCTTTCTAAGGAAAGTGTTGCGCAGCAGCTGATGGGACCTACGTGGTCGATGTCAGACTGACAACAACCAACCTCATTCAACAAGCGGAGTTACAAGATTATCATAACGAGTTGAACGTTTTGATAACCCAGCTACTGGAAGAAGCTGATATGAACGCAAGAATTAACGCCTTATGGCGTTTTTCTTATAATTTATGTACATAAACACCAGTACTGTGTTAACAGGTAGAACTTATTTTACAAAGTTTTACAAAGGGCTTTTACAAAGGGCCACCCTTTGTAATTAAAAATACTTGGCGAATACTATTTCTCCTTCCTGGTTGACCGGCGCTTCTCTATCTCCTTATGGTTTCCTTGCACAAATACCTCTGGGACCTTTAGTTGCTTTTTTTTATATTCGATTACTTCGGGCCGGGTGTAAGCTTCGCCGGTGGTTGCGCGGTCGTCTTCGAGTGATTCTTTGGTACCAAGCACGCCGGATACTTGCCGAGCGGTCGAGTCAATAATAGTCAACGCCGGCAGCTCTCCCCCGGTCAGAATGTAGTCGCCAACACTTACCTCCTCCGCCTTGAGCGCTGTCTGCACCCGAGCATCAATCCCCTCGTAGCGGCCGGAAATCAGTACTAGGTGGTCATACTTTTTAGCGTATTCCTGGGCGAGCTTTTGGGTAAAGACTGTCCCGCGCGGAGACATGATGAGTGTTTTTACCTTTTTTTGGTTTCGTTTCCGACCCACAGCCTTACTCCACGCTCGGAGAATCGGCTCAGCTTTCATGACCATACCGGGACCGCCGCCGTAGGGCTTATCGTCTACTTTATTATGTTTATTGTTTGCAAAGTCCCGGGGATTATAATACGAAACTGAAATCTTCTTGCCTCGCACTTTCGCTCCCAAGCCTTTATCGGTTTTTTGCGCCCGCCCAAGCACACTGCCGTCAGTGTAGGTTTGGCAGATTTCTGGGAATAGGGTGATTACGTGAAAATTCATGTAAGCTTATTTTTATATTTTGCTAAAAATACGGGAAATTGTGAGTGCAGTGGTTCGGGAAATTCATCAATCTGACACCAGCGTAGCTCAAGACACTTATCAGGCTCAGTAATCCGCACTTGCTGAGAATCAATCTGTACGAGGTAATCATACTGTATCCAGTGAGTCTGAGTGCCGCTTTGCTCTCGAAACACTTCACGAAAACCCAGATACTCGATGTGAATCACGTCAGCACCACACTCTTCTTTCACTTCTTTTCGGACAGTCTCTTCGATAGTGTCACCAAATTCGACACCCCCACTACCAATTGGATCCCATCGGTTATGCTCATCGCGACACTGGTCGCTACGCAAGCCCAGCAGATATTTACCCTGTCCGTCATGGCAGAGAGTAACCGCAGCATTCCCGATAAAATCAAATCCTTTTTTCATAAAAAAAGGATAGCATAAAAAAGACCGGCGCGTAGCGCCGGTCTTTTTTATCTATGAACGTGGAAATTAGATTTTTAAGTCGTCAATTGCCTGATCTAATGATTTTGCATCTGCTGCTCCACCATTATCTTCTTGCATCGCTTCAGACATTTCTGAGTTCATTCCTTTACCACCTTCTGGTTCATTGATTTTGAGGTTTACTCGAGCGTCATTCTTCATTCCTACTACTCTCAACAAAGTTCGGATTGCTTTGGCAGTGTTTCCACTTCGACCAATAATCTTTCCCATATCTTCTGCGTGGACATCAAGAGTAAGAAGTACTCCCATTTCGTCTACTGTGCGATTTACCGACACTGAGTCTGGGTAATCAACGAGTGTTTTTACTAAACTCTCTAGAAATTGCTTATCTTCGTACGTATCCATAAAACTATCATTTGACTAACTAGTAAGCAATCGTTGCCACTTGTGCAACGCGCTACTAAAAGAATACGAGAGTATGCCTTGAGAGTCAACCGCTGTCAGTGCAAAAAACACCGTGACGAGTCACGGTGTTTTAAAATCTTGTTCTGAGATTAATCAGCTTCTGCGTCAGCTTGCGCTTGGGCTTCTTTTGATTTTTCTTTCAAGACTGTCTCTGGGTCTTCAGTAGCTCTTTCTGAATGGTCAGTAGGATCATCTTCATCGGCAGCTACCGCTACTTTTACTTCGTCTCCTGCATTCGAATCTGCTTCTGTTGCTGCTGCCTCTTTTGCAGCGGCTGCTTCTTCAGCTGCTTTCTTTTCCGCCTCAGCTTTGGCAGCTGCTTCTTCTTCGGCTTTTTTGATTGCTTCTTCGTCTACAATCGGGGATTTTTTAGGCAAAACATTGATTTTCTTGGCATCTATCACTTTTTGGCTCACCAAAATATTGTGCATAGTGTCAGAAGGTTGTACTCCTTTGCTTAACCATTCTTTGGCTTTTTCAGCATCCAGTTGGATGTGATTGAGCTTTGGGTTGTACGAACCAAGGCGGTCGACGTGTCTGTCGCTTCCTACCCCAGTTCGCTTGTCAGTCACGACGATCCGGTACGCAGGATCATTTCTTCGGCCGACTCGTTGTAAACGCATCATTAACATAGTGCGGCAATACTAACAGAAGTTACCAATATTGCAAGAGTGCTCGTACTTAGTGTGACCTTTTGCAATTTCGGACGGATGAGCGCTAGAAATCATACATTTATTACGCACTCAAAACATACTCACAGACTTGGCAGTAAAACAACGTACAGACACTTTGAGCCTTTGCTCATTTGGTGCTAGTATTTGGCCATGAATAAAACTATAGAAGGACCAATCATGGTCCGCGGCAAAGGAACTGGATTTGTTAAAAATGAAGCATTTGAGGAAGACGTAATAGTAGAGCGAGATGCGTTAGGCTTTGCTCTCAACGGAGACATCGTAGAAGTAGAGCTCAAAGACGCGACCGCTGGCAAACGCCAGGAAGGAAAAGTGGTGCGAGTGGTACAAGCCATGCACCGTGAACTTATCGGTGTCGTAAAAGAAAAAACTATCGGCGGAAAAACTATTAAATTTTTGTCTCCGGATAATAGCCGGATTCATATCCGACCCGTTCTGCCAGATGCGACTGGTAATGACATGGACATGAAAGTAGTGGTAGAGATCACTAGTTGGAAAGAACCAAATATAGACCCGCTGGCTAAAATCGTTGAAACGCTTGGCCACGCTGGAGATCACGAAACCGAAATGCAGGCGATTATTCGCTCTGGTGGATTTTCTAAGGATTTCCCAGAGTCTGTGCAGGAGGCCGCCCAAAAAATATATGAAAATAAGGAACAGATTTTTGCCGATGCGGTAGCTGACCCGAAGCGCAAAGACTTCCGGGGCGTTACCACGATGACAATTGACCCGCATGATGCCAAAGACTTTGACGACGCCCTGTCTATCCAGACACTTGAGAACGGAAATACCGAAGTCGGTATTCACATCGCAGACGTATCTCACTACGTCCAAACGGGAGAACCACTCGATGTAGAAGCAGTCGAACGCGGGACGTCTGTCTATCTGGTAGACCGAGTCATCCCCATGTTGCCGGAAGTACTCTCAAACGATTTATGTTCCCTGCGACCAAACGAAGACCGGCTGGCTTTCTCTGCCGTGTTCGAACTCGATAGCGACGCCAACGTAATCAATGAATGGTACGGGCAAACCGTCATTCACTCAGACAAGCGCTTTAGTTATGAAGATGCCCAAACTATTCTCGATGACCAATCGGGAGAGCACCTCGATGCCCTCAACACCCTTATGAAGCTAGGGCGTATCTTGCGTCGCAAGCGACAAGCCAACGGAGCTATCGCGTTTGAACAGCCAGAGGTAAAGTTTGAACTCGATGAAAACGGCACTCCGATTCGCGCTTTTCTCAAAGAACGTATTGAGACCATGATGATGATTGAAGACTTTATGCTCTTGGCGAACCGTGAAGTAGCTACGTTTATTAATAAAAAAGCCAAGGCTCAAGACACAGAACTGACCTTTGTGTACCGAATCCACGACGAACCTAACCCAGACAAGATTGAAGAGTTGGCTACGTTTGTGCATGCACTGGGGTATGAGTTTGAGACCAAGCAAGGCATGGTCAAAGCCAAAACACTAAACAAACTCATGAGTGATGTTGAAGGTTCTTCTGAAGCAAACCTCATCCGCACAGCCAGTATCCGCTCTATGTCTAAGGCCATCTACTCCACTAAAAACATCGGACACTTTGGGTTAGCTTTCGAGTTCTACACCCACTTCACTTCCCCGATTCGACGGTACCCTGACTTGATGGCTCACCGGATGCTGCGTCAACACTTAGACGGAGAAACCATTGGACCCAAAGAAACTGCCCGCTACGAACAGATTGCGACTGACTCCTCACAACGAGAAATGGAAGCCGTATCTGCAGAAAGAGATTCAATTAAATTCAAGTCAGTTGAGTACATGCTCAATAAAGTTGGTCAAGAATTCAACGGAATTATCACTGGAGTTACTGACTGGGGTATCTATGTACAAGAGCAAGATTCACTGGCCGAAGGTATGGTGCGACTGTCTACTATCAAGGGCGACTATTACGAACATGAGGCGAAAAAATACCGCATCAAAGGAAAGCAGACAGGCAAAGTGTATCGACTGGGTGACGAGGTGCGTGTAAAACTTGTCCGTGCAGATAAAGACGAACGGCAGCTCGACTTCGAAATGGTTGCGGGAGAAAAGAAATAAACAACGTACAAAAGCCAAACCCCGCTGGCCCTTCGGACCAGCGGGGTTTGTTAGTTCTGGGCCAGTTGGACTCCTGGAGTGAACGCTGGTGGATATTTTTCTTCCAAGACCTCTGCTGCGGCGTAGACCTTGGTGACATATTCGCGCGACTCTTTTTTAAATCCGCCCAGTAAATCTTCACTCGCTTGTGCTCCGTACGTAGCAATGGCTAAAAATAAATCTTTTCCAGTTGGCATGTCGGCTTTTTGGACTGACTGAACATAGCCCTTGGCTGCAGCAGCAATTCTATCTGGGCCAGTATGGAAACCGCTTATTACCGCTGGTGTAATCAAGCTGGTCAAAAATTCATCCTCTGTCGCATACAAAGAGCGGAGTGTTCTCAGCGCGTCGGCACCAATCTTATCTAAGATTCTGTCATATACATCCGAGACCATTGGTCCCAGCACAGCTACTTGATCTGTATAATTTGTGGAAACTCTATCGGTTCCCGTGTAGCGCTCCCACGTTTCCGGCATAAATTGCCCAGAACCAGTGGCGTGGGTCTGTGAGTTTACGATGTCTTCACGGAAGCCGGACTCTTGGGCAAAGAGACCCGGCAGTAATCTCCGCAGCTCAGCTTGCACCACCGACGGCACCGCTACTTTTTCTGCCCCAGGAACACCCGGCACTTCTTCTCGTTCACTGCGAAAGCGAACGTGGTTTTGCAGATACCCGACTCGGTTGTAGCCCTCCGATTCAGAAAAATCTTTCACAATCCGGTAATCAATCACCTGGTCTCGACTGACAATTTCTCCCCGGGAAATCTGTTGTCGCAATTCTGCATCACCTGATTCATACGCGTCGCGAAAAAAGAGTATGGTGTTCATGTCATCCGTTATTTTTTGGTCTGGATATTCTGCCTGCAGTTTGTCCTTTAAGTACTCACGCCACTCTCTAGCTGGCACGTCAGTCAAAATCCCGGTCTCGTCTGTTGTGCCTGGTGTATATAAATAATCGCCAGTAAAGTTTTGTTTGGAATCTACAAAATCCGCAAATTTCTGCGGCTGACCGACTGGTTCATTTCTCTGGTTTAGAAATAGCACCTCGTCTTTGCGAAGTTTTATAAAGGCTTTGTACCCAGCAATCTCGGCGTTGAACTGCTCATGTCCTGATGGAGCCGCTTCAGCTGATTGAGTCTCGTCAATTGTATCTCCTGGCATTTTTTCAGTATCTGTATACAAAAGCCGACGAACCAAATCCGCAATTGACTCCTCCTTGGTTTCTGCAGAGCTGTCTTGCTGCTCCGAGTAGGGCACATTTTTGTTAGCACTACTGTCTTCATTCACCTCATTATTTTCAGCTCCGTAATGTAGCATTCCCGCAAGAGCAGCTGCTCCGACTGTTGCCGTTATTCTTTTTTTAGAAATTTTTCCGAGCTTTTTTTTTGCGCGTTTGGTGAGTCTATCGAGCTCAGGGCGTCGCGCAAATCAGCTTCTTGTTCTGGAGTTAACTCTCCAGGTAGTAGTTCAATATCCTCTGCTTGCTCGAGCCGAATGTGTTCAGGTGTTTTTTTGTGGGGTGTCATTCTTTCCATGCGTATATCATAACAAAAAACGGGCGGCCAAAACCATGCCGCGCGGGATAAGTAACTGGTCTATCTGCCAAGGCAACAGACCAGCAGCTTTACCGTCTTACTACACACTGTCTCACTGGAATGAACAAGTATGCTACTTGGCTACCGCGGCTGCTTCTTCAAATTTCACCGATAATACTTTTGATACTCCGTCACCACCCATAGTGATACCGTAGAGAATACCAGCTCGACTCATCGTTTCTCGATTGTGGGTAATGAGCACCAATTGAGATTTCTTCGCCAACGCCTCAATCATATCTCCGTAGCGACGGCTGTTCGCCTCGTCGAGCGCCGCATCAGTCTCATCGAGAATAATAAATGGCGGAGGGTTCACTTGGCTCATAGCAAAAATCAAGGCAATAGAAGTGAGCGCTCTTTCTCCTCCAGAGAGCATCTCCAATCCCTTCACGCGCTTGTTTGGCAGCTGGACATTGAGCTCAACTCCCTCCTCTCCTTTTTGGCTCTCCTCTTCTTCTGTATCTTCATCGCTCTTTCGTACTTTCAGCGCTACTCTTTGCAATACTGCAGAACCACCGCCAAACATGAGAGTGAAAAAGGTATTAAATTCTTGAGAAATCTTTTCCATTCCCACCGCAAATTGTTCTTGCAATTTTTCTTGCATTTCTTCGGTGAGCGATAACAGGTTTTGCACAGACTGGGATAAGTCTTCCAGTTCTCCAGCCAGGAATTCATCGCGTTCTTGGGCTTCTTTGTATTCTTTGAGTAAGTCGTCGGTTGCACCAACGCCGAGCTCTTCGAGGCGAATTTTCAGCTTTTCTAGCTCCGTTCGTCGCTTCGCTTGCTTTTGTCTATCTTCATGCACTATGTCCTCTTGAGCAATCACTTCACCCGTTTCCAGTCGCAGTTCATGCGTATAGTAATCACTGGCGCCTCTTCCCAGCAAAGAGACCGCTTCTTGAAGCTCTTGTTTAAAATCATTCCTATCTCTCTCCAGAACACTTAATTCAGAAGATAACCGATGCAGGGTTTGTTCGGTTTCTCTTTGGGTATTTATCAAGGTAAACATTTCCCGTTCTGCTTCACGGTTTTGCTGGGTTCCTTGCTGCTTTTGGGTTTCTTGTTGGGACACTTGCACGCGAGCACTCTCTTCTTTTTCTAACGCATCAGCTACTGCTGCTTGAGCGGTGTGTAGTTTCTTTTTCAGCAAGGCAAATTCTTCTTGGTCGGCTTGAGTAGTATCTATTGTTTTGACTGGTTCTTTTTTTATAAAAGACTTGAGTTGATTCACCAGGTCATTTAACGCCCGCTTAAGGACCGACTCTCCTCCTTTACTCAGGGCTTTATGAGCACCGTTTTCAATCTCTGTTACGAGTTTTTCCAATTCGGCTCGAACCACCACTTCCCCAACGGCTGCTTCCGGCGCGGGTGCATCAAGCCGCCGCTGCAAAAAACTCATCTGCCCTTCAATACTACTTACTTCTCGTTCAGCTGACTGACGCAGGTGAGAATGTTCTTTTAATGCAGAGTGCAGTGTCTGGAGCTGTTGAGTTTGGTTTTGCTCGTCGTCAGTTTCTTTTAAAAGCTCTTTGAGCTCACTCAATCTTTTTTGCACCGCCAACAACTCAGTCTCTGGCGCTCTCTTCTCTGCTTGGAGTCGGTCAGAGTGAAACGCGAGGTAGGTATCTTCTCGCTTGAGATATTCGGCGTAGGCTTGTTTCAGTTGCGCTTGTACTTGCAGTGACCGCTCGGCTTTTTCAACTTGTTTTTTTAAGTATTTTAAATGTGGTGCAGCTTCACGACGCAGTGATTCAACTTGTAAAATATTTTCTTGAGTTTTTTCGAGCTTTCGTTGGGTTTCTTGTTTTTTTAGTTGATAGACTTTAAGCCCAAGTGCATCTTCTATCATTTCTCGACGTTCTTTGGGACCCGCTGCCAACACTCGGTCGGCTTCCCCTTGGGAAATAATGTGGTGTCCAGATGAACCAATGTTTGCGCCAGCCAAAAGCTCATGCACATCTTTCAGACGGACGGTTGAATCATTAATCTTGTATTCATTTTGTCCGTCACGATGCACAATCCGCTCTATTTTGACCTCATTAAAATCTATGCCGAAATTCCGTTTCGTGTTATCGAACGTTACTTGTACTCCAGCGCGATTTCCACGCGAAATTTTGTCTGAGCCACCCCAAATCAAGTCTTCTCCCTTCTTCCCACGCATTGATTTGACTGATTGTTCCCCCAAAACAAATCGAAACGATTCAGCAATATTGCTTTTGCCCGAACCATTTGGACCAACAATCGCGGTGATGGATGAAGAAAATTCCAACTCGCTTTTTTTAGCAAATGACTTAAAACCTTGAATTGATAATTCTTTTAAATACATATGTAACAACCTCCGACTACCAGTCCTCCGCTCCCGGTGAATAAATCGCGTAGGTGTCAGCGGGCGCTCCTGAAGCACACGGACTACCAGCAATAGCTGAAGGGCACCGGGCAAATTGGTTAGAAAAATCATCTACGGTATCAATCTCTATTGAACCCTGTACCATGGCTTTGTACCTATCTCCATTACTACTCACTCGATACATGAAACCCTTACTTGATTCCGATTCTTGATTTGGATCCGTTGGGAGCGTGGACATGAAATCTGGTATGAGCCCTGTTACATACTCAGGACAGGTAGTAGCCGACCCGGCTTGGGGTCCGGGACCAGTCCAGCCGGTAGCTGAACATCCGGCGGCTGGATAGACGCCGTACTGTGACTTATACAGCTCCAACGCTAGGCCCAGTGCTTTTAAACTTGTCTTTCTTTCTTTGTCGCGTGAGACTTCTCGAGCATCATCAAAACTCGAAAAAATAACGGTAGCCAACACACTAACGATGCTAATCACCACCAAGATCTCAATTAATGTAAAGCCCCAGAGTGTTTTATTCATACTGCTATTCTAACACCAGCACCGGCAGCAAAATTTTTGTGCCCACAGGTTACTAGAAATCTTCTGCTCCAAAAGAATAGACGGCATAGGTGTCAGTCTGGGGTGTGCTCCCGCAATTTGCACCCAAGTTGCTCGGGCAACGTGAAAAATCATGGTCGTAGCTAGTCACCAAGTCAGTCTCTGCTGTTTGGTATGACATCAACTTATAGGCGCTGCGGCTCGAGTTCACTTGATATACATACCCTCGTTCTACTGTTCCATCCTGAATCGGATCAACCGGAAGCGCAGAGATAAAATCTGGAGCGAGCCCAACTATGTACGCATTGCATTGCGTACCAAAGGTTCCAAGTAATCCGGGACCGACCCAGCCAGTAGCCGAGCATCCGGCTTCTGGATAGACTTCGTACTGTGCTTTGTACACCTCCAAGGCCAACTGCATTTCCAGCAAGGTATTTTGTCGCACCTGGTCACGGGACTCGGCTCGGATGTCATTAAAATTGAGGTACAGCACACCGGCCAGCATGCTGATGATGGTGACCACTACCATGAGTTCTACCATGGTAAAGCCAAACATTTTTTTCTTTGTCTGTTGTACTCTCATATTATTCAATCATGCATAACACATCTTCGGTAGCTTCTTGCGCACGGGCCTGCCCTCCCGGGTTGCCCACATGAATCCATCCGAATCGTTCTTCTGCTAACCCTCCCCAAATACCGTAAGAGGTGTTGAACGTGTCATTATTCTCTTGACACCACGCTGGTCTATTTCCACCATTATTAGCATTACTTAATCTATTACAAATCGGTGTGTCGCTGGTTGTGTTGTCAGTGTCACAACTCTGGAAAGGATGACCAAAGTCAACATTTTCAGATTCCACGGTCAATCTGGCTTTCATGATATACACCGTACCATCTGCGTTTGTGGCGTACACGTACCCGGAATCATCACCATTTAACTTTGGATCTTGCGGCAGGCGCGGGATAAACTCGGGAGCCAGACCAACAATGTACTGATTGCCCGATGAACAATCGTAGTCTGGAGCGTGACCTGACCATACTTCTGGTCCATTACACCCTTGCGGGTATTCACCATACTTATTCTTGTATAACTCTAGCGCTGTATCAACGGTCCGCAAATCAGCTTGGCGCTGAGCGTCACGCGAAATTTCAGAACCGTCACTAAAATTTACATACAATACGGCGCTGAGAATACCGATAATACCGACTACAACCATAATCTCTATCAGGCTGAAGCCATGTTGAAACTTTTTCATATAAAAAGTATAGCACGCGTTATCTGTGCGTTACGTGTGCAGTGGGACACTAAAACCAGTTGGTGTTTAGTTTTTGTCCCACCCTTTGGCTTGAATAGCCTGTTCGGCGGCTTGCTGTTCTGCCTCTTGTTTGGCAGCCCCTTTCCCTTCTGCGATGAGTTCATTTTTTAGATATACACCGACCGTAAACGTACGGTCATGGTCAGGGCCAGCTTGGGAAAGGGTTTCGTAGCGCGGGGTAACAGATGCGTGTTCTTGAGATAATTCTTGAAATCGACTTTTTGCGTCTTGCCAAAGTCTTTTTGTAACAATCTCATCGGTTTTTGCAAACAGTTGACGACCAATAAAATCTGCCGCCACCTCATAGCCTTGATCAATATAAATAGCGCCGATGCATGATTCAAATACGTTTGCGAGAATGTACTGGCGGGCTCGACCCATGTCCTTGGCTTCCCCTTTTGACATCAGTAGATAATCGTTCACTCCGAGCTGCTCCGACGCTTGAGCGAGCGAAACCGTATTCACCAGCGCTGCTCTCACTGCGGTGAGTTCGCCTTCTGGTTTTTCTGGATACTTCTCAAACAAAAAGGCAGTGACTACCAGTTCTAAAACGGCGTCGCCGAGAAACTCTAGACGTTCGTTGTGGTCCCAGGTAGCTTCGCGGTGCTCGTTCAGATACGAACGGTGTGTTACCGCAGACAATAAAATTGCAACGTCAGCAAACGTGACGTGCAAAATTTTTTGAAGTTTAGAGAGGCTGGTCTGAATTGCGGTATCGTCCATAATCTGAGCTAAATGTATATTCGCGTATTAGTTTGAGAGTATCACTATTTTGAACCTCTGCCAACCAACATAGTAATCGCCTTGGTGACGATAGGAAGAATGTCTTCGTAGAAGTTTAAGTCAAGAATCTCTGCTACCTTAAACCATTTTGCATCATCCAGACCACCTTGCTTGAGCAGCTCGATGTTGTCATAGGGAGCATTGGCCAGGAAATAATGCACTTGTTTGCGCACTTTTCCTTTCTCTGGTTGAGAAGCGATGTATTCGTTATTACCTAATTCGGCTTCAATAGTGATGGGCAAGCCGACTTCTTCTAGCAAGGCTCGGGTAGCACCGGCTTCTACCGTTTCTTCTTCTTTTACTTTGCTTTTTGAAAGTGTCCAGTGACCAAAAATATCGTGCACGAGTGCGAGGTACATCTGCCCCTCGTGCTCAGCGTACACCACTGCTCCAGAGAGACGCTCAATCGGCATCTCTTCAAACGGTACGTCTTTTTTACGACGAGCACCTTGTTCTTCTTTTCCTGGTTCCCCAATTTCTTTGTAGACTGCTCCCAAGACACCATTTATAAACCGACTACTGTTGTCTCCTCCAAATTGTTTGGCCAGCTCAATCGCTTCATTGATAGCAACTTTCGCTGGCACCTCAAAGCGGTCCGCAAATAGAAGCTCATAGAGTCCGAGTCGTAAAATGTTTCTGTCTACTGGGGAAATGCGGTCTATTGGCCACTCTGGCGCCGCTTTTTCGATGATTAAATCTAGTTCAGGCTGTTTGGCCATCACTCCATCGAGAAGTTTTTCCATGAACGGCAAATCTGTTTTATTGGGTGCAAACTCTGCTACGTTGCGTCCCAATACTTCGTGTACTGCTTTTTTCTCAAGCGCATTCAAATCCCACTCAAAGAGAGATTGGAGAACGATACTGCGAGATAAATGTCGATTTGCCATGCTAAATGTACTTAACTTTTACTGGTCATAGTCTACCAGCCAGGCTGACAAAAATACCGCTCAAGGCGGGATTTGTGTGGATTATGATGCCTGTCCTTTTCTTGGTTTCGCTGACTTTGCTTGCGAAAGCTCAGGTGACTCTACTTCTTTTGCTTTTGGTGTGGCTACTTTGTCGAGTGCTGGTGCTTTTACCAACTCTTCCTCGGTAGCTTGTGGTTCAGCACCAGCCTCTGCCTCAGATTTATTTGCTTTAATAGCGTCTTTTTTCGCTTGCAAGCGAGCAGTGCGTGCATCGCTCTTAGCCTTCATGTCAATTACTTGACGTCCTTTATAAAAGCCACATTCTTGACACATGTGGTGTGGTCGGTGTTTCGCCGCACAGTTACTACAAGTCGCCAAAGTAGGCGCTTTTAGAGCGTGATGTGAACGGCGGTTTGCGGTGTGTGCCCGCGTGTGACGCATTCGAATTACCATAGTGGCGAAACTATAGCAGATGAAGGATAAATTGCAAGGTATTTCATTTTTTGTTTGGTTTGTTAGCGGTGGATGGGTAGTGTTAGGGTCACTAGGTAAGGGGTTGACGGCTGTCGTGAGTGGTGAAAAATTGAGCTGGTCTTGTGGGGAGATGGTTGTCGGTTCGAACATAAGTTCACCCCAAGGGCACTTCCACTTTTAAGTGGAAAACAAGGAGTATCTACGACTATGTTTTTCATTCGCAGAGCGCAGTCGCAAGCTCCTTAAAAGTTAGGGCGCACATAAGCTTTTCTCTTATGAGGTCGTTCCGTTCATCTACAGAGTTCTTTTGGCGTTTGACTTCCCCGCCTAGGAATCTGCCCTAGGACAGGGGCAGATTCAGGCATAAGTTCGCAATAGGCCCTTTTCTTATGAGGTCGTTCCGTTCATCTACAGAGTTCTTTTGGCGTTTGACTTCCCCGCCTAGGAATCTGCCCTAGGACAGGGGCAGATTCAGGCATAAGTTCGCAATAGGCCCTTTTCTTATGAGGTCGTTCCGTTCATCTACAGAGTTCTTTTGGCGTTTGACTTCCCCGCCTAGGAATCTGCCCTAGGACAGGGGCAGATTCAGGCATAAGTTCGCAATAGGCCCTTTGGGCCTTTGCTCACTTAAAAAGGCCGGGTCGCTTATGCGATCCGGCCAACTTTTTTATATTTCTACTGCTTGGTCAAAGAACTTTTTCTGACCTGCCTAGGACAATCAAAGGTTTGGGCAAACTTCAATTGTGCTGAAAGATTTTACACTCCGCGTAATGTTCGATATCCGTTCTGGAAGATCTGCATCTTCCATTTTGTGCGAGACATATTACTCTGGTTCGTCCATCTGAATCCAGATTTACAGGTGGGTTCAGCCTGCAACCATTTAACTCCTTGGGGCAGTCGTAGCACGCACCTGTATTGAAACCTTCGGCAGGAATTTTATTTTGTACGTCTTGCATTTGCAAACACCTTTTTGTTTGTACGTGCATTTACCCTAAAGCACATTTTTAGGGGCACTGTATTGTACAACATATATTGGATTAAGCAATGCTTTTCTGGTGATTTTGTTTTGGGCATCTGTGGGGTTTATTTTGAGGCGGGCTTCCCCGCCTAGGAATTGGCGGCGGGGTGACCTAGTTTTTAAGGAGAGCTGTGCTCGACTATAAAAACGCAAGGTGAATTACGAAGTAAGAGAGGGTGCCCTGGGGTAGAAATGCCCTGGTGGTGAAAGCCGCCAATTCAGAACTAAGTTCGCAATACAAACTTACGTGAGCATTGTGTCTGCCCGTTCTAGGAATTGGCGGCGGGGTGACCTAGTTTTTAAGGAGAGCTGTGCTCGACTATAAAAACGCAAATGCCCTGGTGGTGAAAGCCGCCAATTCAGAACTAAGTTCGCAATACAAACTTACGTGAGCATTGTGTCTGCCCGTTCTAGGAATTGGCGGCGGGCTAAAGCCGCCAATTCAGAACTAAGTTCGCAATACAAACTTACGTGAGCATTGTGTCTGCCCGTTCTAGGAATTGGCGGCGGGCTAAAGCCGCCAATTCAGAACTAAGTTCGCAATACAAACTTACGTG
>Ga0306901_1000329_pt1 | contig 22169 bp, 8 predicted proteins | sample AntRauMFilla3767_FD_190431 | JGI IMG/M metagenome (GOLD analysis project Ga0306901, IMG submission 190431) | Saline lake microbial communities from Rauer Islands, Antarctica - Metagenome Filla 3 #767 (v2) (version 2) | ecosystem: Environmental > Aquatic > Non-marine Saline and Alkaline > Saline ... | reverse complement strand
AGGTAAAGGATGACGAAACCCTGGGTAAAGGTACTGGAAAAAGTTCAGCTCTTTGAAAGAGCCCACTCTCCGAATGAATCCAACACTGAATCAAGTGGTTTCAAAATCAATTTTACCGAGTGTATTGCTGGCATATCCCATACCCACGCCTCGCTTGGCCAACGCTTCACCTGCTTTTCCATCTGTTAGATCAGCAGCTCTCGCATTTCCGCCGGCCGAACCTCCGGACGCCCCATATCTTGACGAATAATAGTAACCTCCTCGTCCTCCGCCAATTGCTGTGTACAGCTCTCCGAAAGACGAATTCTCCCCGCTGACGTCCGAACTCCCGCCCGCTCCCACCTGTATCGCAATGTCTCCGTTCTTCACCTTGATTCCACGTGCGAGAATCACTTATCCGCCACCGCCACCGCCACCAGGCACGTACCTAGTACCGGTACCTCCGCCACCTCCGCCCGCGACGAGTAATACGTCTATGAAGCCATTTTTCCCATTAGATACAGTGAGCGTATGACTTCCTACGGTCGTAAATTTGTGGACGGTGAAACCGTCGCTCGTGGAGACAATGCCTCCGGAAGCCGACACCATTCGAGCAGCGGACGAGTCTCGAAAAATAGTCAGGGACACCTCACCGACAGTGGCGTCTTCTCTTCCCTATATACTGTATTTCTGATATTAGTTGGAAAAAAGAACACACGTCGTTTCGATCGTCGAAACTTGCCTGATAGTTCAGGACGACAGTCAGAAGGGTGTCGAGGCGTACGCCGACCTCCACAACCCCTTATGACGGACTAGTCTAATCCACACGTCGCATGTTTTGCTTCATCTGGATCCTCGCGTCCGCCGAAGCACTCGCCAGGGTTTGCGTCCGTGTTTGTGCCTTTTGTAACTCTCGTTGTTCTCTGGCAAGTTCCCCGTGTACTTGGCGATCCCTCTCTAATGACGGTTCAAGGACGAGAGCGCGGGTTTTCCCGTCAAATCATCGCATTGCGCCTCAGTTCCGCCACGTCGCGTCTGAGTTCAAAGACGTCGTTTTGCAGCGCCTCTTTGTCTTTCGCCAGAGTCTTGATCGCCTCCGTCAAAACCACCGCCATGTGCGCGTAATTCACGCTGTATCTGTCGTTTTTGTCGTCGTGCTTGACCAGCTCCGGCATCACCTGCAGTACGTCCTGCGCCACGAACCCTATAAAATCCGTGTCCCTTTGTGCGCCGCCGCCCAACCTGTCCCAGTCCGTTCGGTTGAATCTGTACCCGCTCATCTGTCGCAGCTTGGCCAGGCAGTTCTCGCTTTCCAGGCTGCGTAGGTTGGTCTTGAGGCGTCTGTCGGAAGCGCTGGTCATTTCGCCCGTAGAATAGATGTTGCCGTCTACGTACAGCATCTCGCTCGGATTCGAAGAATTCACTCCCACGTAACCGTTTGCCGCGACACGCATCCGTTCCACTCCGCCGGTCGAGAACCCGAGGGCGTCTTCTTGGACGCGATACATCCCCGTGTCTGCGTCAGCCACCCATGTTACGGCTGGATCTACCGCCGTCCCATCTGAACTCAGTCTGAGAGAGGACGTGATAGCTTCGCCTACGACATGTAGCCTGGCGTCCGGGACGACCGTACCTATACCGAGGCGCTGTGTTTCTGAGTCCCAGTACAGGCCCTCCGCCAGGTTGTCGTCTACGTCATCTATAAGGTCGTCCACCTCGGTCTTTGTGTAGATGTTGCACGCGCCGATCAGGTCGGAATTGCGGATTCGGATGTCCCCATCCACGTGAAGAGCCGAGTTGGCCTCGATGTTGGACACGCCGATACCCACGTGGCCCACGTCGTCTATTCTCAGACGTTCCATACCGGCCGTGGAGAACGAGAGCACGTTCGAATCGGAGCGGAACATGCCCATGTTGGAGTCGTCTACCCAAGAGTACGCGGGTTCCGCGGCCGATCCGTCTCCGGCCATCCGGATGTTGGACGCATACACCTCGCCCGCCACGTGGAGCAGAGCTTCGGGATCGGAGGACCCGATGCCGACGCGATCCTCGAAAACGGACTTTCCTTGTACGATGAATTCATTCGTGAATCTGGCGAGATCACGTAAAAAATCCCCGGAATCGGTGATAAGTCGGGGGGAGATGACGTCATCCCCATTTATCTCTCCGTTTCCGAGTTGACCTTCACCGTTCAAACCCCACGAGTATGCTCCGTCGATATCATCAGTCGCTAAAGAATGTGATCCTCCTGCGGAGACGCCAGTGATTGTTCTCTGCGACACGATTGAAATATTCCGAGGTGTGGAACTGTCGTCCGTAGATCCGTCTCCCAACTGTCCATCGGCATTCCCCCCCCACGCGTATACGGAGCCTCCATCATCTAAAGCAAATGCATGTTGATCCCCAGCCGTGATAGCGATGATATTTTGCCCAGCTAAGTCACCAGATGCAGCCAAAGATACGGGCGTTAGTTCAGACGTTACCGAACCTGTTCCCAACCTCCCAAGATTTCCGAGTCCCCAAGAATAAATTACACCATTTTCGTCGAGAGCCAACGAGAAATTGTGGCCGGCCGCCACTCTCACTATTTTTTTCCCGGACAAATCGCCTGCATTCGCCAGAGACACTGGCTCTAATTCGTTGGTTCCTGCGCCCGTACCTAACCGACCGTCCTCTCCGTCACCCCAAGCGTATACTGTTCCATTTTCATCGACTGCGAGAGCGTGGGAACCGCCTGCGGAAATGGAGATGATGACCGTGTCAGAAGAAATGTCCCCGAACCCGTTGACCATGGTCGGAGAAAACACGACGCTTTCTGACCCAAGGCCCAATCGACCTCTCTCGCCGAACCCCCAAGAATACAGGCCTCCTTGACTGTCAAGTGCCAACGAAAATTCACTCCCTGCAGATACTGATATAACGGTTTTCCCGACCAAATCACCATTTTCGGAAATCGACACCGGTCGAGTTTCTGTATATTCTTCATCAGCAAATGTTCCTATCCCCAGGGCTCCGGTATCTCCATTTCCCCACGAATAAGTCACGCCGTTATCGTCGACAGCCAATGAATGTGACTCTCCCGCTGCTACGCCGATGACACGTTTTCCAAATAAGTCTCCTTCGTCTTTGATCGACACCGGTCGCACTTCATTCTCCGTAGACCCGGTGCCCAAACTTCCTTCCGCTCCGAAGCCCCATGAATAAACGTGACCATTCGCGTCTATCGCGAGCGAGTGAAGTGATCCCGCGAACACGGTTTCTATACGCACGTTGTTGTTCCTGTAGAAATGTACATCGTCGAGCAGGTCTGTACGCCCTTGGTGCGTGACACTCCCTTCGAAGTGAGCCAACCCATCATTTCCACGGATACTGAATAAGCGATCTTCCGATGAATTTTCAAACACAATCCCGTTACTTGAATTGTCGTTTACTCTGATACGTAGGGACAAGTCATCGAAGCCTTTTCCGGGAACCGCATTCGCGTCCCCCATAGATCTCCAGGCGCCGGCGGTGGCGAGGTAGATCCCGTATTCTGTGGTGTCCGCGTCTTGGAGGAAAATTCCGCGACCTGAGCCGCCGTCGCGACCATCCATGACAATGATCCTGCCCCTGTGTATTGCATCTCCTTCATGGGTCACGTCGCCCGAAAAATACGCCGACCCGTCGCTCGAACGGATGCTGAATAAGCGCGTTTCTTCCGAATTTTCGAAAACGAACCCATTACTTTCTCCATTTTCCACCCTGAAACGCACGGAAAGGCCGTCAAAATCGTTTCCGGGAGCTGATATACCACCGGACAGGGACTGTCCATCTCCTGCGCTCGCGACGTAAATACCATAATCAGACGAATTCAACGACCACAGAAATATTCCGCGGTCCGTGCCGCCGTCCTGGGCCTCCATCACGCTTATTTTACCGAGATGTATGACATCATCTTCGAACGTGACGATATCTCTAAACGTCGCCTGCCCGTCAGCCGAAAGCGTGTTACGGAAGAGCACCTGTTCATCGAAGAAGGCGGGACTGGAGAAGCTGGCCTCGCCAGCGAAAAACGTGTGTCCGTCGCTGCCGCGCAAGCTGAGTAGGACATCCTCGGAAGAATTTTCGAAAACGAACCCATTACTTTCTCCATTTTCCACCCTGAAACGCACGGAAAGGCCGTCAAAATCGTTTCCGGGAGCTGATATACCACCGGACAGGGACTGTCCATCTCCTGCGCTCGCGACGTAAATACCATAATCAGACGAATTCAACGACCACAGAAATATTCCGCGGTCCGTGCCGCCGTCCTGGGCCTCCATCACGCTTATTTTACCGAGATGTATGACATCATCTTCGAACGTGACGATATCTCTAAACGTCGCCTGCCCGTCAGCCGAAAGCGTGTTATGGAAGAGCACCTGTTCATCGAAGAAGGCGGGACTGGAGAAGCTGGCCTCGCCAGCGAAAAACGTGTGTCCGTCGCTGCCGCGCAAGCTGAGTAGGACATCCTCGGAAGAATTCTCGAACACGAACCCCGTGGAGTTGCTGTCCGCTACGCGGAAGCGCACCGCCAGGCCGTCGATGGTTCCGTCTGCGATCGCCACGTTTCCGCCAGATATAGACTTTTCGATTCCGGGGGAGGTCATGTAGATAGCGTAGTCCGTGTCGTCCGCCGTCCAGAGATGGACCCCCCTGCCTTCCCGTCCGTCCTGGCCGTCCATCACCACAATCTTTCCGCGGTGTATCGCGTCCGCCTCGAAAGTCGCGACGCCCAGCGTCTCCGCCGTCCCCTCGAACCTCGAAGATCCACCTACCGTAGCGTCGCCTCCGATCGCCAGGGATGAGTCGACGGCGGCGTCTCCACCGACATGTAGTGCATATTCTGGAACTTCTTTTCGTACTCCCAGACGTTCGTCTATCGAGTTCCAGTGAAGACCAGACGGCGTGATCACCGGGTCCGCGCCGTTCCCGACGAGAAGCTTCGACGTGGTAAGGTCTCCGGGTCGTCCAGTTCCTCCGTGTGTTGTGACGAGCGTGCCGGACGTCACGTGGTCCGCGTCCAGGTTGGACAGGCTCGCGCCGTCACCGATAAAGGCCGTCGAGCGCGTCGTGCCTCCCACGTCCAGGTCAAATTGAGGCGCGCCTTCGTTGATGCCCAGCCGACTGGCGGCGAAGTTCCACTGCATGCCGGCGGGCGTCTGGAACGGCTGTGCTCCGTTACCGATCAAAAACTTGCCCGTCGTGTGGCTTGTCACGCCCGTCCCGCCACGCGATATGCCCAGTACTCCGCTCGTGACGTGGCTCGCGTCCAGGTTGGACAGCCCAGCACCGTCGCCTGTGAACGATCCGGCGCGTGCGTCACCGGTGAAGCGCGCATCCCCGCTGACGTCCAGCTGGTAGAGTGGGAACGCGGTGTTGATTCCCAGGTAGCTTTCCACGCCGTCCCAGTGCAGGCCGGACGGGCTGAGGATCGAGTTCGTTCCGTTCCCTACCAACACCTTATCGGCCGTGTGTTCTCCGACGCCCGCTCCTCCGCGCGCCACGTCCAGGACGCCGCCGGTCACGTGGTCCGCGTCCAGGTTGGACAGGCCTTCTCCGCTTCCGACGAAGCTGGTCGATTGCGTCGTGCCCGTCACGTGCAGCGCATGCGCCGGGGTCACGTTGCGCACACCCAGGCGCGCGTTGACGCCGTCCCAGTGAAGATCGGACGGACTACGCACCTCCGCGTTCGGACCGCTACCCACCAACAACTTGTCCTCGGTTGGCGCGCCGGTGCCGGTACCTCCTCGTTGTACGCTCAGCACGTCGGTCGTAATGTTGCTGGCGCTCAAGTTTGTCACACGTGACCCGTCGCCCACGAACGCGTCCGCGCGCACCTCACCGTCGAAAGACCCGTCGCCCGCGACGTCTAGCTCACGCTCGGGAGAAGTCGTCTTGATGCCCAGGTAAGACTGGGCCGCGTCCCAGTGAAGCTCGTTCGGACTCAGAAGCACGCCCGCTCCGTTCCCGACGAGGACCTTGTTCGTCGAGTGTTGCGTCGCGCCCGTGCCGCCGTGGTTGACAGGTAATGTCCCCTCGCCCACGTGGCTCGCGTTCAGGTTGGACAGTCCCGCGCCGTCCCCGACCAAAAAGGTCGCGCGCGCCGTGCCCTCGACGTCCAGGGCGTGCACGGGCGTCGCGGTGTTGATGCCCAGGCGCGCTCCGCTGACGATGTCCCAGTGCAGGTTGGACGGTGTCACGAGCGCTCCATCGTCATTACCGACCAGGAGCTTGTTTCGCGGCATCGACACGTTCCCGGTGCCTCCCCGTGCCACGGCCACGGTGCCGGCCGTCACGTGGTCCGCGTCCAGGTTGGACAGGCTCGCGCCGTCACCGATAAAGGCCGTCGAGCGCGTCGTGCCTCCCACGTCCAGGTCAAATTGAGGCGCGCCTTCGTTGATGCCCAGCCGACTGGCGGCGAAGTTCCACTGCATGCCGGCGGGCGTCTGGAACGGCTGTGCTCCGTTACCGATCAAAAACTTGCCCGTCGTGTGGCTTGTCACGCCCGTCCCGCCACGCGATATGCCCAGTACTCCGCTCGTGACGTGGCTCGCGTCCAGGTTGGACAGCCCAGCACCGTCGCCTGTGAACGATCCGGCGCGTGCGTCACCGGTGAAGCGCGCATCCCCGCTGACGTCCAGCTGGTAGAGTGGGAACGCGGTGTTGATTCCCAGGTAGCTTTCCACGCCGTCCCAGTGCAGGCCGGACGGGCTGAGGATCGAGTTCGTTCCGTTCCCTACCAACACCTTATCGGCCGTGTGTTCTCCGACGCCCGCTCCTCCGCGCGCCACGTCCAGGACGCCGCCGGTCACGTGGTCCGCGTCCAGGTTGGACAGGCCTTCTCCGCTTCCGACGAAGCTGGTCGATTGCGTCGTGCCCGTCACGTGCAGCGCATGCGCCGGGGTCACGTTGCGCACACCCAGGCGCGCGTTGACGCCGTCCCAGTGAAGATCGGACGGACTACGCACCTCCGCGTTCGGACCGCTACCCACCAACAACTTGTCCTCGGTTGGCGCGCCGGTGCCGGTACCTCCTCGTTGTACGCTCAGCACGTCGGTCGTAATGTTGCTGGCGCTCAAGTTTGTCACACGTGACCCGTCGCCCACGAACGCGTCCGCGCGCACCTCACCGTCGAAAGACCCGTCGCCCGCGACGTCTAGCTCACGCTCGGGAGAAGTCGTCTTGATGCCCAGGTAAGACTGGGCCGCGTCCCAGTGAAGCTCGTTCGGACTCAGAAGCACGCCCGCTCCGTTCCCGACGAGGACCTTGTTCGTCGAGTGTTGCGTCGCGCCCGTGCCGCCGTGGTTGACAGGTAATGTCCCCTCGCCCACGTGGCTCGCGTTCAGGTTGGACAGTCCCGCGCCGTCCCCGACCAAAAAGGTCGCGCGCGCCGTGCCCTCGACGTCCAGGGCGTGCACGGGCGTCGCGGTGTTGATGCCCAGGCGCGCTCCGCTGACGATGTCCCAGTGCAGGTTGGACGGTGTCACGAGCGCTCCATCGTCATTACCGACCAGGAGCTTGTTTCGCGGCATCGACACGTTCCCGGTGCCTCCCCGTGCCACGGCCACGGTGCCGGCCGTCGCAGCGTCCAGGTCCAGGCCCGTCAAGCCCGATCCGTCGCCCACGAACGCGGTCGCCTGGACGGTGCCGTCCACGTCCAGCGCCTCCTCCGGGAAGTCCACGCGCACGCCCAGTCTTCTATTCGCGTCGTCCCAATGAAAGTCTTCTGCTCCGAAGACCGCGCCGTCCGCGCCGCGCCCCACCAGCACCTTGCCGTCGGGCAGGTTACTGGTGCCCGTGCCTCCGCGCCGCACTCCGACCGTACCCGAACTCACGGCGTCCGCGTCCAGGTCCGTCAAGCCTGCTCCGCCGCCCTCGAAACTCGTGGCGCGCGCTGTACCCGACACATGAAGAGTTACTTGAGGCGAGTCTTCTCCCACACCCAGCCGACCGAGCGCCGCGTTCCAGTGCAATTCCGGTGCGGCAGATACAGGGTCCGTCCCGCGCCCGAACAGGAGTTTGGAGGACGCAAGGGACGCCGCGCCCGTTCCGCCGCGCGCCACGCCCAACGTGCCGGAAGTCACGCGCGATGCGTTCAGATCGGTCAGGCCCGCGCCACTTCCCGCGAAGTCCGTTGCACGCGCCGTGCCTATCACGTGAAAAGTGGAGCTCGGATCGTCTGTGCCTACCCCCAGGCGCGCGTTGGCCGCGTCCCAGTGCAGGTCCGCCGGGCTCAGGACGCTGTTCGCACCGTCTCCCACGAGCAGCTTGCGACGCGTCAGATTGGAGGCGCCGGTGCCGCCGTTCTCCACGTCGACCACGCCGCTCATGCCGCCCAAGAAGTCCAGGTTGGTCAGTGCGGAGCCGTCGCCCGCGAAAGAGGCCGCCGTCAGCGCGCCGCTCACCGTCGCGTCACCGACCACGTCAAGGCTGGTGCTCGGCGAAGACGTGTTGATCCCCAAGCGGGAGTTGGTGGCGTCCCAGTGCGCGCCCGAAGCGGAAGTCAGGGCGTCCGTGCCCGCGCCCGCCACCAACTTCCCGCTGCTGAACGAGGTATCTCCGGTGCCGCCGCGCGAGACGGGGAGCGTCCCGGTCGATACACTGTTCGCGTCCAGGGCGGTCAGGCCGGAGCCGTCGCCCGTAAACGCGTCCGCCCGAGCCGTCCCTCCTACGTCCAATGTATGAGCCGGCGCGGCCACATTGACACCAAGTCGTGAATCAAGGACGCTCCAGTGGAGGGACGCCGGCGTGACGACACCGTTCGTGCCGTCTCCCACCAAGACCTTCCCCTGATCGAGCTCGACACGCCCGGTTCCTCCCGAGCTCACGCTCACGCCTGTTCCGTCCGAAGATATATTGGCGGCATCTATGTTCGTGATCTCAGAGCCGTCGCCCTCAAACGCGGTCGCGCGAACCGTGCCCACCACGTCTACTTCGCGTCTCGGAAACTCGGTGCCTATACCTAAAAACCCGTCATCGTTGTTTTCGTCGTTCTCGTCCGCATACTCCCAGTGCAACCGCGCCAAGGGGCGCACGGGGTTGGTCCCGTCCCCGACGATGAACTTGTTCGCCGGCAACGCCTCCTTTCCGGTCCCTCCGCGAGGCACGCCGATCACGCCGGACGATCCGCCGCTGATGTCGATGTTGGTCAGGCCGGAACCGTCGCCGAAAAAAGCGGTCGCGGTCACAGAGCCCTCGAAGTCTGCGTCTCCCCCGACGTCCAGTGTCGAAGCGGGGCTCTCGCGGTTCACGCCCAGGCGAGCGTTCGCGGCGTCCCAGTGCAGGTTCGCGGGTGCCGAAAGTGCGTCGATTCCGTTACCGACCACAAGGTTCCCTTGGTCGACCGACGTCCTTCCTGTCCCGCCGTGCGTCGCGTCCAGTACACCGCTCGTCACGTGCGACGCGTCCAGGTTGCTCAGTCCGGACGCGTCGGCGGATATCATCGCGGCCGCACGCACCGTACCTCCGGCCACGTCCAACGCGTGCTCCGGAGATGACGTGAGCACGCCCAATCGCCGGTTGATCTCGTCCCAGTGTAAATCAGAAGGGCGGAGGATCGCGTCCGATCCGTTCCCGACCAGGAATTTTCCTGGCGCATGCTCTCCCGCGCCCGTCCCGCCGCGCGCGACTTCCACCAGGCCGCTGCTCAGGGCGGACGCGTCCAGGTCCGTCAGGCCCGGCCCGGCGCCCTCCAGGCTGGCCGCGACCAGGGTGCCGCTCACGCGCGCGTCTCCCACCACGTCCAGCCGGCCGCCCTCCCAGTGCAGGTCGAAGGAGGACTGAAGGGTGCCGTCCGCCTTCGTCACCACGATTTTGTTAAGATCGTGCGTGCTCGTTCCCGTTCCGCCGTGCTCGACCGCCAAAACACCGCTCGTGACCTGGGTCGCGTTGAGGTCCCCCAGTTCAGATCCGTTTCCGATGAACTCCGTCGCGCGGAAGGAGCCGTTGACGTCTAGGGTGTGTTCCGGAGATGACTCGTTTACACCGAGTCTCCCGTTCGCGCCGTCCCAGTGCAGTCCGGACGGCGAGAGGATCGCGTTGGACCCGTTCCCGACCAGGATCTTATCGGTCGCGTGTTCCCCGGCGCCGGTTCCGCCTTGCGGCACGTCCACCACACCACCTCCCCCGAGAGAAAGATTGGTCAGCCCGGACCCATCACCCACGAAGGCTCCCGCGGTCACGCTGCCGTCCACTCGCGCGTCGCCTCGCACGTCCAACTCCGTGGTAGGGTTCGACGTGTTGACGCCCAGGCGCCTTTCGGTCGCGTTCCAGTGCAGGTCTTCGGGGCTCGACAACGCGGAGGTGCCTTCGCCCACCAGGAGCTTGCCGGAGGTGTGCGTCGAGGCGCCCGTGCCGCCGCGTGCCACGGCCAGGGTGCCGGAAGACACGTTCGTGGCGTCCAGGTTGGACACTCCGGAGCCGTCCGCAGATGCGATAGCGTCCGCTCTAAACGTGCCTGCCACGTCTACGGCGTGCTCCGGATCGTTTCTGCCGATCCCCAGTCGAGAGTTCGATCCGTCCCAGTGCAGGTCCGCGGGACTACGTAACGCGCCCGTACCGGAGCCCACTATAAGCTTGTCGACGGAATGAGAGCCGGCGCCGGTGCCGCCGCGCGCCACGGACGTCACACCGGCCGCCAGATTATTCGCGTTCAGGCCGGTCAGGCCTGCGCCGTCACCCGAGAAGCTGCCGCCCGCGCTGACGGAGCCGCTCACGGTCGCGTCCCCGCCCTGGACGTGGAGTTTGGAGATCGGGGACTCCGTTCCGACTCCGAGTCTATCGTTCGAAAAGTCCCAGTGAAAGTTCACGGGGCTTCGCACGGCGCCCGTGCCGGTACCCACCAGTATGGCGTTTTCTCGATGGGTGGCGGCGCCGGTTCCACCGCGCGCCACGAGCAACGTGCCCGAGCTCACGCCGTCAGCGTTCAGGCCGGTCAGCCCGACTCCTCCGCCGATGAATTCGCTCGCGCGCACCGTGCCGGACACGTCCAACGCGTGCTCCGGCGCGTCCGTGTTGACGCCCAGGCGCGCGGAATTGTCGTCCCAACGCAGGCCCTCCGGAGTCAGTAGCGCGTTCGAGTCGTTGCCCACCAGCAGTCGCCCACGCGGATGGAAGCCGGCTCCCGTCCCTCCGTTCGTCACGCCCAGCAGGCCGCCGGAAGTCGAGGCCGTGCCGAGATTGATGTTGGTTATCCCAGAGCCGTCTCCGAAAAACGCGGCCGCCGTGGTATTTCCCGTGAAGCGCGCGTCGCCGTTCACTTCCAGGGAGGCCGAGGGAGAGGAGGTGTTGACGCCCAGGCGCCGTAAGTCCGCGTCCCAGTGCAGGTCGATTTCGGAGGACAGGGCGTTAGAGCCCCGTCCGACGATGAGTTTGTTATCATCGTGAATAGACGCGCCCGTGCCTCCGCGCTCGACGGCCAACACTCCCGAGGCCACGCCTCCTCCGCTGTCGCTCGAGGACACGTCGATGCCGGTTATCCTCGAACCGTCGCCGATCAAGAAGGAGGCGCGCAGCTCGCCCGTCACGTCGACGGAGTGTTGTGGATCGGACGTGTTCACGCCCAGGCGGTCGCTCGCCGCGTCCCAATGCAGAGACGTCGGCGTGCGCACCGCGTTGGAGCCGTCGCCCACCAGCACCTTGCCGCGTGTCAGCGCGGTGTTTCCCGTCCCCCCTCTGCTCACGCGTAGAGTGCCGGTCTGCACGTTTCCGGCGTTCAGTGCGGTCAGACCGCTGCCGTCGCCCGCGAACATCCCTCCGACTGATACGACGTCCCCTCTGATCTCCGCGTCGCCTTCGACCGTCAGCTCGACGGAGGGGACGGAAGTTCCGACTCCCAGACGACCTTGCGCCACGTCCCAGTGAAGATCGGAAGGACTGAGCACGTCGTTCGTGCCGTTTCCGACCAAAACTTTCTGTTGCGTCAGACTCCCCACCCCCGTGCCTCCGCGGCGCACCGACAGCTCTCCGATCGTTACGTTTCCAGCGTCCAGGTTTGCCAGTCCCGAACCGTCACCCACGAAATCCGTCGCGCGCACCGTTCCCGTCACGTCCACCGCGTGTGCCGGCTCCGCCGTGCGTACACCCAACCGCGAGTTCGTGCCGTCCCAGTGCAGGTCCGATACGAGAGGAGCGGATATAGCGTCGGATCCTCCACTTCCGATCAAAAAGCCCCCCTGTCGAAACTCGGACGCGCCCGTGCCGCCGCGCGCGACGTCCAACACACCTTTCGTCACGTTATCCGCGTCCAAGTCTTCTATTTCGTCGCCTTTCCCCGAAAAAGAAGACGCTTCGACCCGGCCCGATATTCGCGCGTCTCCGGCGACGTCCAGCTCCGCCTCCGGATCGGGAACGCGGATACCCAGGCGCCGAGTGTCTAGGTCCCAGTGCAGGTCCGTCGGGGTCTGCACCGCGTTGCTGCCGTCTCCCACCAGCACTTTGTTGCTCCCGTGGTCCTGGACGCCCGTGCCTCCACGAGGCACCGCCAGCACGCCGCTCGTGACGTTGTCTGCGTCTATGTCTGTCGCGTCCGCAGCGTTTCCGATGAATCTATTCGCGCGGACGCTGCCGTCGACGTCGAGCGCGTAGGACGGGGTGGAAGTCCGTACGCCGAGGCGCGCGTTGGTCGCGTCCCAGTGCAGGGCGTCCGGATTGAGGACGGCCTGAATACCGTCTCCGACCAGTACCTTTCCCGCGACGTGCGCCGCCCGGCCGGTGCCACCTTTGGTCACATCGAGCGCGCCCCCGGCCGCGGAGATGTTCGAGGCGGACAGGTCGGTCAGGCGGCTGCCGTCGCCCGCGAAGCCGTCCCCGACTGACGTGACGAGCCCCGTAAAAACCGCGTCTCCGGCGACGTCCAGCGCGGCCTGCGGGGCGGAAACGCGGATGCCCAGGCGGCTCTCGGACGCGTCCCAGTGCAGGTCAGCTGGGCTGAGGACCGCATTCGAGCCGGCGCCCACCAACACCTTGTCGGTGCCGTGTGACACGCCACCCGTACCTCCGTGCACTACTTCCAGCACGCCAGACGTCACGTGCGAGGCGTTGAGGTTGCTCGCGCCTCCGGCGTCGGCGGAGATGAGCGCACCCGTTCTCGTCGTACCCGCGACGTCTAGTTCGAACGACGGCTCGTCCGTTTGAATTCCGAACCTCCCGTTGGGCGCGTCCCAGTGCAGGCCGACGGCGGATACCAACGGGCCCGACCCGTCCCCGACCAGAACCTTGTGCGACAGGTGTTCTCCCGCGCCGGTCCCACCGCGCACCACCGTCAACTCGCCCCGTGTCGCCTTGTCGACGTCCAGATCGGTGACGGCGCTCCCGTCTCCGGCCAGGCTTCCGGCATCCACGTGGCCGCTGACACGCACATCCCCCGCGACGTCCAACGCCGCCTCGGGCGCGGAGGTGCGCACGCCCAGCCGCGCGTTATCCGTGTCCCAATGCAACTCCGTCGGGGTGCGGAGCGCGCCCGCGTCGTCTCCAACGACCAGTTTGTCCCGCGCGTGTGAGTCCGCTCCGGTGCCGCCGCGCTGAACATCTAAGACGCCGCCGGTCACCTTGCCCGCGTCCAGGTTTGCCACGCCGGATCCGTCACCCACGAAAGCCGTCGCACGCACGATACCGCTCACGTCGACGGCGTGCTGAGGGTCCGAAGTATTGACGCCCAATCGACCTTCTCCCCCAACATCATCATCATCTTGCCAATGCAGGCCCTCGAACGACTTCATCGCGGCCACACCCGCTCCGACCAGGATCTTGTTCGCCGCGTGAGATCCGGCGCCGGAGCCTCCGCGCGCGACGTCCAGCACACCGAACGCCACCATATCGGCATCGAGGTTGCACAGGCCGGCCCCGTCGCCCGAAAACCCGGTCTCCGTCTCTAGGAGGCCCTCGAACAGTCCCCCACCGGCCACGTCGAGAGCCGCGCGCGGAGAAGCGGTGCGCACGCCCAGCCGCTCCGCGGCGCCGTCCCAGTGCAATCCCGCGACGTCGCGGACGCGGCCGTCAGCGTTACCGACCAATACCTTGTCGGTCGCAAAGGTAGCGGCGCCCGTTCCTCCGCGGGCCACCTCCAACACGCCTGTCGTCACGTGCGCGGCGTCGAGGTTGCTGAGTCCGGAGGCGTCGCCTGTCACGAAGGCCGTCGCACGAATCGTGCCGGAGACGTCCAGCGCATGCGCGGGAGCGGCAGTGTTCACGCCCATGCGCTCATTTACGTCGTCCCACGTGAGGCCTTCCGATGACAGGACTGGGTTCGAGCCGGCGCCCACCAACAACCTTCCGGCGCCCAGGTCCCTGCGTCCGGTCCCTCCGACGCTCACGGGAAACGCGCTCTCATCGCCTTCTTCTCCCGCCTCACCACCTCCGAAGGTTATGCCTCCATCGACGATCAGGTTACCCGAAAGGCGCATCCTGTCCGGGAATATCTCGAGGACCTTGTCCGCCGCGCCGTATTGACCAAACAAAAACTGTAAACTGCCGATATCTGACTTGCGAAACGTGACGCCCTTGTCGGAGTCTACCCCCATGTACATCTCGGCGACGTCAGGGTTCGACGACGAAGCAGAAGAAAGGTGGAGGTCCGTGACGGGCTCCCTCTCGGATATCCCTACGCGCCCGTCTTTGCGAACGGTGATGGCGACGTTGGACATGTAGGGCGCTCCGTACTCGATGATGGCATCCTTGTCATCTTCGTCCTTACGTATGCGGTATCCCTCGAACTCGTCGCCGATGTTCATGAGGGTGAATAAATGGTGACGAGTCGTCTTACTCCAACATACGAAAAAAAAAGATTGTATCGTGAACAGACATCCATCATAACGCAAGGCTTTGAGTTCAAGCGCTCCATGTACCTCATCTCGTCGAAAAATACGCCCTGGGAAGATAAACGTTGAAAACGGAACATAATATATAACAGCAATATCAGTGTCAGTATAAATACGACGTAGGTATGCGGATGGTGAAACCTTTTCTGGCCAAGGTATCATCCGTCTTACGACGAACGAGCGAAACTTCAAAAAAAGACAGTGTACGATACAGTCATCAAAACACGACTATATCTTCTTATGATTTCGAAAAATTCGCGGGGTACATGGTGTTTCGATACGGGGAAGTAGCGATGCCTCTCGCCGTACAATTATTGGCAATCGGTCATGCGAAAGGAGAGGCGGTCAACGAATACAACGCCAAACTCAAGGCTGTATACGATGCAATCATTTCAGAGCACACATTCCGAACGTGATTGACGCGACGGGCGTGTGCCGTCATGTCATGTCGATCGTTCATTGGTTCGTTGGTTCATCGGCACTCCGCTATATGGTGGCGACACGAGCGAAAAAACAGGGCGCACAAGGATCCGATCTGCAGGCGCTCATTCACCCCCCCCGTCAGACGGTGCTCGAGATCAGCCAGCCCGATGATGAGGTCGATCTTATCCTCCGCGGTGATCGCAGCAGCAGCAGGATGTGTCGTCATCAGGACCGTGTGAATCTCGCCCACAAAATCCGATAGGGATAGGCCCTCCGTACGGAAAAACGTCTCGACCCCTGTGTGCATACACACCGAAGAAAGTTTTTCGAACAGTGAAGCGAGTTATACAACAGAAAGCTATACGACTGATCCATCCCCCCACTTACAATGGAACGTGCTGGAAAGAGTCTTTGACGAGTCCGTCAGCCTCGCCATGAGGGAGGCGACCTGATCCGGGGAGGGGTAAGCGGCTACGTCGTACACACACCGAGTGTCTGTCACGGAGTCCCCTCGGTTCAAGTGACAGGACTGCGTAGACGAGTACGATGTCATAAACTGCTGAATTGTCGCGTGAGATCGTGAACACGACAAAGCAAACGAAAGCTCACGGACATAGCGAACCGACCTGGAGGAGGTTGATGCCCCTCCGCATGTCTCCTTTACTCAGGTCGACGATCGCTCGGATACCGTCGTCATCTATGGAGACTCTGGGATGCATCATTCGATGTAATATAACAAACAACGAGTTAAGTTCAGGACTTCGCGACCCTACTTCGAAGCGAGTACAAGTACATCCCCCCATATGCCACGAAACTCACTTTTCTTTTCGAATTATCTCCTGAAGGCCGAGGTTCATGGACTCCACGGACAGGGGGGGGAAGCGGAACCTGGTGCACCGGCTCTGGAGCGCGGGAATGATCCGGGACGCGTAGTTGCAGAGCAGGCAGAACCTACACTTTCGCGCGCTCCTCTCGAGAACTGCGAATGATGTTGAAGTTGAAGTCGAGTAGATGTCAGCGAGACAGTGTGTTTTGATGACGACACGATGTCGATGTCGATGTGAAAGACGTCAGGAGAGAGAGAGTTCTAGGTACGACTTGGACGCACCGCTCCTTAACGCGGATTGAGCTTCGTGCGTCATGGCGTCGCACTCATCGAGAACGACCATTTTAGGCTTGGACACATCCCGGACGATGGTTTTGGCATTCACAAAATCTCGTATACGTCCCTGTACGATGTCAAACCCGCGGTCGTCTGACGCGTTGATCATTAGGGACATCGCTCGCGTGGCCGGACCGTACAGCTCCGCTAGGACGGCATGAGCCGAACAGGTCTTGCCCGTCCCCGGGGGTCCGTGCAACAGCAGATGTGGCACGTCGCCCTTCTCCGCGTACAGGCGCACTGTGAGTAAAAAATGATGCCGTTCCGCATATTTCCCTGATCAGGGTATTATAAGGCTATAACGCGCAATCGCCCGATTGTTAAGTATATGGAATTGGCCAACCCTGTGTATACACATACATACGATCATCTCATTTTTTCCTCACCCGTTCGTATTACATCAGAAGAGCACGCGATATCGTGAAAGTTGTCTGGTCGGTGTGATTCCACCCAAGGTAGGGTCGTCATGGCACTAGCCCTTTCGTTACAATACTTCATATAAATAACAATGAAATATACACGTTGTACACCAACAAATCAATCGAAATTGATAGATTGATACAGCAGCAGGCGGGCGCTCGTGGCAGAGTGGTTAATGCGGTGGGCTCGAAACCCACTCCCTTCGGGGGCCTAGGTTCGAATCCTGGCGAGCGCGATGTGTCCTAATATTTCGTCTGTTTTTGCGTTACAGACATCGTCATTTTCTTCTTCTACTTTACGACGAAACAATCATTCACCGCTGATGCTCGCACGTTGACGTGTGTTTCAAATGATTTTCTTGATCGAATACGCCTTTCTTCAAAAGTGCGAACTATATTCGAACCTTTTCGTCGGATTATAACTCTCAAATCCTCGAACGCGACAACCATGGTGTCATGTCCATTTGAGCGGCTACACGCAACGCTCGATCGTTCAAGGCGTGCACGTCCGCCCCGAACCTGGCACGCAACATCTCGACAACGGTGTCACGTCCGTTTTGAGCGGCTACACGCAACGCTCGATCGTTGTCGGCGTGCACGTCCGCCCCGAACCTGTCACACAACATCTCGACGACGGTGACACGTCCGTTTTGAGCGGCTACACGCAACGCACGATCGTTTTCAGCGTGCACGTCCGCCCCGAACCTGTCACACAACATCTCGACGACATTGAAACGTCCGTTTTGAGCGGCTGCACGCAACGCACGATCGTTTTCATCGTGCACGTCCGCCCCGAACCTGCCGCACAACATCTCGACGACGGTGACACGTCCGTTTTGAGCGGCTAGATATAACGCTTGGTCGTTTTCAGCGTGCACGTCCGCCCCGAACCTGTCACACAACATCTCTACGACGGTGTCACGTCCGTTTTGAGCGGCTGCACGCAACGCAAAGTCGTTTTCAGCGTGTACGTCCGCCCCGAACCTGGCACACAACATCTCTACGACGGTGTCACGTCCGTTTTGAGCGGCTGCACGCAACGCAAAGTCGTTTTCAGCGTGTACGTCCGCCCCGAACCTGGCACACAACATCTCGACGACGGTGACACATCCGTTTTGAGCGGCTGTACGCAACGCTCGATCGTTCAAGGCGTGCACGTCCGCCCCGAACCTGGCACACAACATCTCGACTACATCAGCACGTCCTTGACGAGCGGCCCACCAGATGGCATAGTCGTTCTGAGCGTGCACATCGCCTCCGTATTGTGCGAGAAGTGTGTGCATGAGGGCGTACGTGAAACGTCGCGGACAGCCGGATTCGCGTGCACAGGCGATGACCGTGTCGTTCACGTAGGATTGACATCCATTCAGTTGGCGTTCGAAAACCCATCGCGCCATGACTCTCGGATCAGAGGTCATACGTCGCCCATCTGGCGAAGCGACAGAAAAACGACATACGGTATCGACTTCATGACAGTATTGGACGACTATCTTGATCAGCACGTCTTCAGGGAGGTTTGATAAAAACGAATATACTTCCACGTCTGGGTTCATGGTGAAAAATGTAGGGTGTCCCAGGGGTCGGCGTATGCCGTATACTTAGGGTTGGCCGATTCCGTATATTTCCACGGTCAGGGTATAAGCGCAATCGGCGGATTGTTTAACTATACGGAATCTGCCAACCCTACGTATACTGAAAGAGTTCGAACAAAATCCGAACTTTGACTAATGACTAGCAGATCCTCGAACGGGGGGACGATACCCCTGAGAATTTATATATGTCACCGTATCGTATAGCATAAATATTATTATTTTGATCGTTGTACACACATGAAAGAAGTCGTAACGAAGAAAATTGGGTACGACACTGACACTGACATACGTGGCGCGCTCGATCGTGGGAATCACAGAGGAGTGAACAATGGAACTTCCTCCGCGGACGAAATATCATCAAAGAACTTCGACGCGTTTCTGAGGCGTTACGTCAAAACAAGACGGTCCGTGGTGTCAAAAAAAAGGCGTCGACAACGCGCCAGGAGGAGGCGTCGACAGAGGCAGGACAAACGCGGATCTACTCTTCAGATAGGCGGGGAAATTATCGGAAAGGGGCACGATAACAACATCGTTTATACAATGGATGAGTTGGTGGTCATGTATCCGCAGATGCGGAAAGTCTCGTTCGAGTCAGAGTTCGACGTGGAAGTAGTGCAACACTACAGCGTGGAAGACGTCATGACGACGTATCAGGGCGCCCTCTTACAGCAGAGCGTGGCCCTGAAACACGTGTCTGATCCGTTCGAGTCCGTGTACGAGATCAACGTAAACGGCCTGATACGGAGCATATTCACACATGTCGACCTGTTGCATATCACGGTACTCCACCCTCTATACGACACCATAAAAGTCGACACCGGAAAGGCTACGCCTTCGACGATGTCGAATAGCCGTGTAAATAAAATAAATAGGGATGTCGTTCAAAACACATCACCTGTCGGTATTTACCCCGTCAAGGAGTTGGTGTACAAACGCATGATGGGGTCCATCGACCGTCTGGGAATGACGGACGAGAAGGTGATGATAGAGGCCGCGCGGTCCGTCCTCATCTTCCTGTGCGTCATCCACAAGAACGGCTACATCCACATGGACATCAAGCCAGAAAACATCTTGTACGATTTCAACCGCAAGGACATCAGCAGCGTGTTGGCTGATTACGGCCTCATGATGAGATCGGACGAGGTGTTCGACAAGGTCAAAAAGACCGGATCGTACTTTCAAGGAACGATCGGATTCATGTCCCCCATCCTGACGTCTGATGATCACGAAAACCGGGTGTACGTGAAACTGAACGCCGTGCTCCACTGTTGTAAGCACAAAACGGTCCCGATGATGTGGCACTCTGATCCGTCGAACGCGCCTGCTGATGCGAAAGACGACCCTGAGACGACCGAGTTTTGGGACACCTTCTTCGAAGCCCAAAAAGCCAAGATGTCCAGCGCGTCGGACCTTGCCAAAATAGATCTCCAGTCCCTGGCATTCACGCTCCTCGACATGCTGGCACGCATCAAACGCCATCAAGTGACTGCGGCGGCTACGGCCGAAATCGATACAGGGGTCAGCGCCGTGCGGAAAGTCGTGTCGGTGCGAGACGCGACTCGATATCCCGTGATAGAGGCGTTCATCCCGATCCTCCTCCTGTACGGCCCCTCTAGTGTACACAGAGCCCCGGACGCGTTGAGGGCACTGTACCGCCTGATGAACAAAAATATATCAAACGACCGTGAGGCGATCGCGGCGATTCGGGCCGAACCTCTGCCCTCTACACTCCTTTGATGGAATCCTCAGACCGTCCTCTGAAGGGTCCTCCGGTGTGTCGTGCCGTGTCGTCGTTGCAAAGAAGGTGACGATGACGCGTCAGGACCCAATGCCCCTTTTCCTTGTCGTTTGGATGTGATGCGTTCTCGACACATCGGGCAGCTGAAATAAGCCGGGCTGCTGCGTTTTCCACCACTGGAGGGTGCAACAGGAATGGTGCTGTTGGTGTTTTTCATCGCCCACGTCTGCAAACATGTCCAACAAAACAGGTGGCCGCACGGCGTGCTCTTTACGTCGATGTGGGACATGTCAGACAGGTCTCGGTAACAAACGGTGCAGCAGTGACACTCCTCCGCCGATGATGATGATGATAAGTACTCGTATTCATATTCATCACAAGCGTCGTCGATCTGGGGCACCTCTCTCAGGATGAGCCTCCCCGCGGAATATGTGTCCATCTTTTCGAGTATCTTCCTCACGCTGGAGAAGAGGACGCCGCGACGGCGATGGAAAGGGGGGGAGGAGGGGTGTCGAAAAGACTCGCAGAGCACGTGCTTATCAGAGAGGAAAGGCATCACACCGCGATGTTCGTAAAACTGATAAGGCCGGGAGACAACGTTGAACAAATAGTGGGCGCGTAAGGCGACGACGACAAACCTCTTCCTGGCGGCATGACAATGATCTCGAGTCTCGGTATCAGAAGACGACGATGAAGAAGAAGAGAACTGTGCAATGACGTTCGACCATTCACGAACGACATTCCCGCTCACGCTCCACGACGCAAGTCGGACTCCTCTTTCTCCCTCTTCTTTATCGTCAGTGACGCGGATGTTCCAGCGGTACGCTCGCGCGGGAGTGAAAGCCGCCTGCTTCTTCAGGATGACCGCCCACGCCGGACTGGCTTCCATGGCGCGAAAGTGCGAGCGTCTCACTCCCTCGTCCAACCAAGACCCTTCGAGGAGGTGATCACGGACTCCCTTGCGGTCAGACATCTCCATCGGAGCGTCCAGAGCGTCGACGAGACGCGTCAGACCGTCGAGGATAACTCTGACAGTTCCGACAAAATGCACTTGCACAAGCCGCCCCACTCTCTCTTCGGTCTTGTTATGTACATCCTCTCGTCGTTTAGGGAAAAATTCTGCCATCAGCGTCGTAGACACCCAACACGCGGTTGCCATTTTGCCTAGTATCGTAGTGAAAACCGCCGTATCGTCTCCTTCCGGCGAGACTGGATTGCGGGCACAGTCACCGAACGAACATTCTGGCTGTTGTACAGGCATCGGAAGATTTAGCCCTTGTGATTTGGTTTATTACACACTTGCGCAAACTGAGTAACAGCTTATAATACCAAATACCAGATGACAAGGTAAAGGTCGTTTCATAAAAATAAGATGAGATGGGTGTGAGAAAAAACAGAAATGAATAAAACGATATTGAACATTGATCGTAAATAAAGACGATTTTATTCACCTCCTATACAACGAAACGTGCCTGTGTATTTACGATATAATGACGAGGGTATCGAAACAACTTGGTCGTCACTAATAACAGCGACGTGAAATCATGATCCCGACGGAAACTATGAATGATGTACACAACACAAAATGAGGAGGTAGATGAAGATCTGTCTCATACTCGTCACCAGAATTAATTCAGGTGATTTAATTTTTAATTTGAATCTTCTTTACTCTGCTTCCATAAGTATGACCGAAGACATGCGACATAGAATCGATGAAATAGTCGGTTACTTGAATACCTTTGCTGGCAGAAGAGACTTGATCGATCTGCCTGTGGATGTCGGCGAGGATACGCATTCCACGTTCGATACCTATCATGCCTGTGACATCGCTTTTTCCTCCTTGCAAATTCGAAAAGGAATCCCCCACAAAAACGTCACTCCACTTTATCGCGTGTACACTCGGTAAAATTGATTTTGAAACCACTTGATTCAGTGTTGGATTCATTCGGAGAGTGGGCTCTTTCAAAGAGCTGAACTTTTTCCAGTACCTTTACCCAGGGTTTCGTCATCCTTTACCTC
>Ga0306901_1000327_pt1 | contig 22310 bp, 16 predicted proteins | sample AntRauMFilla3767_FD_190431 | JGI IMG/M metagenome (GOLD analysis project Ga0306901, IMG submission 190431) | Saline lake microbial communities from Rauer Islands, Antarctica - Metagenome Filla 3 #767 (v2) (version 2) | ecosystem: Environmental > Aquatic > Non-marine Saline and Alkaline > Saline ... | reverse complement strand
AACGAATATTCTCACAGCCTTTTTAGAGGGGACTTATTTTTGCTGTGTTTTAAGTTGCGGGTTTAGCGAAAATATATGAAATGGACCTTGAGAATTCCCCTCCCGGGAGGGGTGCTCCGTTTACGGAGCGGGGTGGGTATGTAAATAGCCAATATTTGCTTGGATAAATGAAATACTCGATGCTAAATGCCATCTATGGTGAAAGTTTCAAAATACGTGCAATAGATGGGTCCATCTCTCTGAAGGAATCCTTTGGCAAGGACATAGGGGTAGGTCAGAATATGCATGAGCGGAAATAGGATCAATTCCGGTTGGTTTTACATGATTTATGATGAAAGAAATGCCCCTCTTCAATTGATTTTCAGCGGTTACGTTTCCACCGCTTTTATGCCTATATTTTCAGGCCGAATTAAACAATATTTAATAACCATTATGAATCCTACACTGCCTGAACGCATTTTTTTATGCGGATTTATGGGCGCGGGCAAATCGACTATCGGCCGGGCGCTGGCCCCGGAACTGGAATTGCCATTTCACGATTTGGATACCCATATCGAACAGCTTGCCGGGCAGTCTATTTCTGAAATTTTTCAAAAAAAGGGGGAGCAGGTATTCAGGCAGCGCGAGCGTTCGGCGGTGATTGACATCATACGCCACAATAAAGGTATTATTGCCCTCGGCGGCGGTACGCTGCAAAGCCAGCACCTGCTTGATCACATTAAAGTAAATGGGTTGCTTGTATTTATTGATGCTCCCCTGAAGCTAATTATGAAACGCATTAAAAATGATAAAAACCGACCGATGCTGTTGAATGAGCAGGGTGAATTAAAATCGGATGGCATCCTGGAAAATGAATTGTCAACCCTGCTTGAGGAGCGGCGGCCTTTTTATGAACAGTCTGAAGTTACGATCACTCCGGCTAATTTTGATTCAGCGGAAGACATCATAGAGCAGTTAGCTAAAAAAATAAAATACCATGTCGCACTCTACTGAGGTTCAGCTAAGTAATAAAAAATTATATGCTATAAGGGGAGGTGAAAACCTTTGGGATGAACTTGTCGATTTTTTTGCCGCCCACTATTCAGACCGAAAACTGTTTATTCTGATTGATGCCCGCGTCCATAAATTGCATGGACGAACGATTGAAAAACAGGCCACGCGCTACTTTAAAACCTGTCACACCATTACCATTCCGGAGGGAGAGTCCAGCAAATCAGTTCAACAGTGGACGCGCCTGCAGGATGAACTGTTGGCAAAAGGCATTGAACGCTCCACGCCTGTTTTGGCCGTCGGTGGCGGGGTGAGCGGAGACCTGGCCGGTTTTACAGCCGCTTCGGTTCTGCGCGGCGTGCCGCTTATACATTTGCCCACCAGTTTGCTGGCCATGGTTGACAGCTCAATTGGCGGCAAAACAGCTATAAACCATGCAACCGGAAAAAATTTGATCGGCGCTTTTTATCAACCGGATGCTGTGTTTACAGACATCGATTTTTTGAAAACACTTGAGCGCAAAGAATGGATTGGCGGTCTGGCAGAAATGCTCAAATATGCAGCAATCCAATCACCCCCAATGTTTGATGAACTAAAAGCAGCGGTAAATGAGGGTTTTGAACCTTCCCATCAATGGCTGAAACTCATCAATAAAAGTGCAGCCATTAAAGCAGATATTGTGCAGGATGATGTGCATGAAGCCGGCAAGCGCGCCTGGCTCAATTTTGGACATACGTTTGGGCATGCGCTCGAAAAATTGATGGGATATGGAAATATTTCGCACGGAGAAGCGGTATTTATCGGCATGATGGCCGCTATCCACTATTCTAATGCCTGTGGAGCTACAATTAAAAAGGTACGTTTTGCGCCCTTTAGGCCGTTGTATTCGGCAAGCCTGCATCAAGAACTCCCCATTCCCGATCTCATTGATGCCATGCGATATGATAAGAAGGTTAAAAATGAAAAAATCAGGTTGGTACTGCTAAAAGATTGGGGGCAGCCGTATATTGAATCATCGGCCGATAAGGAAAAGTTGGCGGCGGCCTGGCAAGCAGCATTTGACGAATTAAACAGCTAAGCGATACTCTGTGGCAATACGTTTTTTACATAAAGGCTGGAAGTTATTTTGGAAGGTAGTGCTTTCTCTGGCGCTCATTATTTTAATAATAGGCGGGGGCGGGTTTGCATTGCTACAGCTTGACGCTACGCAGGACGTGATTATTGAAAAAATAGAAAACGACTTCGGGAAAAACTATAATGGCACTATTTCTATCGGAGAGCTTGACGGCCTGCTGCCATTCAATGCAACATTGAATAATGTAGTGCTTACGGATGCATCCGCTGATTCTGTTCCGCCCGATACGCTGGCTCGCATTGAACAAGTGGAGGCCGGCATTGACGTCTGGGGATTATTTCAGAAGCGGTTAACCATTGATGCATTTAGTCTTAAGAATCCTTCCATTCGTTTACTGGCTGATGGCTCCGGCTCGTACACGCTGGGCAGTGCGATTAAGAAAAAAAAGCTTCCCCCAACGGACGATCAGTCTTCAAGCTCCTGGTTCAAAGATGTAGAAATTGTGGCCCCACAACTTAGCATTAAAAATGGGTCGGTTTTTATTGAAAAATTCTACGCCATGTCGCCCGATGTACAGCTACCGGAACCGATGACAATGAATTCTATCAATGCACAAATGTTTGTAGAACTTACCGGCCGGCAGCGTTTTGTGGATGCAGAAAATTTTTCCGCTAATATCAACGATGTAGAGGCCGGCAATTTAAAATTTTCGGGTCAGCTTTATAATGATGATAAAGTGCTCGAATTTAATTCGTTTCATCTCACAGCCGGCACTTCACATCTGCATTTAAACGGCGCCATTGAAGGGGTGGACCTGTATAAAGGAGCCATCCGTACGCAGCTGGCCGAGGCTGACTACGATATCGAATTCAGTTCACACCGGTTGAAAGTTAGTGAGTTCAGGGATGTGTTAACCGATTTGCCGAACATTAAAGAGCCGCTTGATTTTTCTATTCAAACCGAAGGTAAAATAAATAACCTCACTCTTAATTCTTTTCAGCTGGGCCTTGGTGAAAGTTATTTCGCTATTGACGGCGAGGTGAATAATCTATTTAAAGACCGGCAACAGCTGGCGTATAATTTTGCTATTGATACACTGAGACTCCGCGAGCAGGATGCTGAAATACTATTTGATTCACTGACTACCCGGCAATATCGCGCGCTTGAAAACCTGCGACTGAATGGACAAGCCAGCGGTAGTAACGATTCGCTTGTGGTTGATGTAAACGGAGACAGCCCGCTGGGATCATTTTCCATAAACGGCCGCAGCCAACTGGTAGAACCGTATACATATAGTGGGTCCGTAACTGGGAGGGGGGTCAATATAGGCCCGTTTTTGGAGGGAAATATCGACACCACCCGGCTCAATTTTACTGCCAATGTGAGCGGTCAAAATACGTCTCTTACAACGGGAAGTATGCGGTTTATGGGCTCTGCATCAAATAGCTTCATCAATCATTTGCAAATTGACAGTCTGCGGTTTACAACTTCGCTGCAACAGGGCATAATGGAAGCCAATTATTTCTATCGCAATGATCGACAGTACATCAGCGGGAGTGGCTCGGCCAACTTTAACCGCGATGATCCGGCCCTAACCCTCAATGGAAATACCGAGAACCTGAATGTGGCCACGCTTTTTGAAAACAGTCCCATTGATACCACAAGCCTGAATACAAATTACGAGATTGACATGCAGGGCCTGCAGCCGGATCGCATACAAGGCATGGCTCGCTTTGAGGTCGAGAAATCCGTTATCGGGGGCGATTCGGTACGGGCTCATCAAATAGCGGTAAATTTGGATTCTCCAGACCAACAATCACGGACATTGCAGGTGAACAGTTCACTATTTGATCTAACACTCACCGGAAATTTAAAGCCAAGTAACATATCAAACCAATACGCATACTGGTCGCAATATTTTGATGAGCGCATAGCTGAAGAAGTAAAATTAGACAGCGTATCCTTCACCCCCGAGATCCGGCCTTTTGCGGTTGATTCGCTGCAACTTAGGGGAGATTTAACGACCAAAGATTTGTTGCTGGTGCAACAATATTTGCCCGAATTTCCCGCCATTGAAAGCAATTCTACGATTAACTTTAATCTTTCGGGTGATGCCGCCGACCTGCAATTTTCTACCAATATAAATTCAGATACGCTTACCGTCAATACCGTGCAGGCCAAGGATGCAAGCACCCGGCTGTCGGGCCACTTCAAGCACGATAAAACACTTAAAGAATTTTCATCGCTCGATTTTGACACCGATATAGCCCGGATGGAAACCAATTTTTTGGAAATGGATTCGCTGGGCGTATCATTTAATTATGCGCGGGATTCCTTGTACTATTCGCAGAAAATAGGGCAATTTTCAGATAATGCCCGTTTTAATCTGGACATGCGTTCCGCGCTTTCGAAAAATGAAATTACGGTATCTATTGATAATTTTTTCCTTGGCAACCCCCGTTATGCCTGGCAAAACGAAGGAACCCCGGAATTCACATTTAATAAAGCCAAAGAGATTATATTTGATGAGTTCCAATTTCAAAATCAAACCGAATATTTTGCTCTTCAGGGTAGGCTCAGCCCCAACCCAAGCGATTCCCTGCAATATATTATCCGCGATGTAAATTTGGGCCGCATTTCAGATCTTATCACCGGCCAGTTTGATTTTTCCGGACGTCTTAATGGCACGCTTCAAACCCGATCATTAACGCGCCGCCCGTCCATTCAGGGTGATTTAAGCGTGAATAAATTGCAAATTGAGAACCGAACGGTGGGCGATGTATCATTTACAAGTTCGTTTAACGAAGAACAAAATCGGTTTGATACCAAACTGAAAGTGCTTACTGATTCCACCAAATATCGCGAGTATATTGCGGCCAATGAGGGGATAGGGCAAAACATTGTACTCGACGGCTATTTTATTCCATCCGATATAGAAACAAATCAGGATTCGGTGTTTTATTTTGATGCCGATTTCAATGAAGTGGATATGTGGGCCATGCAGCTTATCACCCAAAATATATTTTCCCAGCTTGAAGGTAGCGCCAGCGGGACCGGGTATATTTCCGGGAACTTGCAAGATGTGAATTTCAACGCCGATTTCCAGCTCGATGAGGTCTATGCGCGCCCTCAATTTTTGAATACTAACTATTATCTGGACGGACATCTTGCCGTTAATAATAAACAAGGCGTGGTGCTCGATAATATAGATATTACCGACAGGGAGGGTGGTACGGGCATGGTTACAGGCACGGTTGATCTCAACGATTTCAAGCCCATTACGTTTTTAGATCTGCGTATGGAAATGAATGATCTTGCCTTTTTAGATAACAGCTACAGCCCGGATGTGCCGTTTTACGGCAGTCTTTCGGGTACGGGAACTATTCGGTTAAGCGGGGCCAATACCGACATGCAGCTGCGCAGTATCAATGATATTAGGGTCTCTCAAAATTCCACCCTTTCCATACCTCTGCTGGCACAAACAGAACTGAATGCTTCCAATAGCTTTATTGAATTTGTAGACTCGTTTGAGAACCCCGAAAAGCAAGATATTGGCCTTACCGCAGACGGGGTTGCGAATCTGAATATTGGAGAAAACGAACTTGAACAAGCCATTGATCAACTTACATTTTCCGAGCGTTTTAATATTGATCTGCAGTTCAATGCGCCCGAACCTATTGATGTTCGTCTAATTTTTGATCCGGTAACCGGAGAAATTATGCGCGCCCGGGGCACCGGCCGCCTGCGTATAACAATGCAACAGGGGGATGTGCAGATGTTTGGCAATTATGCGGTAACAGGGGGGAGTTACAATTTTGTAAGCGGGGAGATATTCTCACGGGAGCTGGATATTCGCCCCGGCGGGAGTATTCTTTGGGAAGGCCCGCCCGATAACGCACGGCTCGATATAGATGCTGTTTATCATGCCCGACCTACGGTGTCATCCCTCGTAAATACCAGCGGTGATACGGGCCCGGGCGGTGGAGCGCCCGATCGGATACCGGTTGATTTGATTGTTGAAATATCGGGAACGTTAACCAGCGTAGAAAATGATTTTTACTTTGAGGTACCTAATAATTTCGAGCTTTCATCAAACCCCACGGTTCAGATAACGCTTAACCAAATTAACCGCGATGAGCAGCAAAAGTTATTGCAGGCCACCAGCGTGCTGCTCACCGGCAATTTTTTACCATCGTCCACGGGGGCCGGCGGTAACACGCAGCGAGGTCAGTTGGGGCAAGCGCTGGGTAACAGTTCAACGTACCTGAATCCGCTGTTATCCAATCAAGTGATTAGTCCGCTGCTTTCCAATCAGATTAACTCTTTACTAAATAGCGACGCCACCAAATTTGATATCGATTTTAACCTTAATGAATACAACGAAATTGATCTGGGAATAGCATTGAGATTGTATAACGATAAGTTGATCTTTAGGCGAGAGGGATATTTAACCGGCGGTGCAGCCAACAGCTCTTTTGGTGAACGAATTGGCGACCTGAATGCCACCTACCGAATTAATAATAACCTTTCACTCACGGCTTTCCACCGGCAGGATCAAACCTTTAGCACACTTGGATTGAGCCCTGCCAACCGCAATATTGATTTTAGGCCCAGCGTTAATGGCGTGGGTGTAGAAGCGCAGGTGCGGTTTAATACCTGGCAGCAGCTTTCGCACAAAGTGCAGAATTTTTTCCGAAGACTTGTAGGTAAAGATGAAGTGGATTATGAGCAGCAGGAGCGTGAAGATGAACGAGAGAAACTATCAGAGCAAACCAATTAAGTATTTAATTTTTTAAATTATTTTTGATGTCAAAAAACAAGAAACAAACATTTGAAGAAATTATTCTGGATATCTTGCGTAAGAATCCAGATGCCAGCCTTTCCTTTAATGGGCTGCAGCAAATTTTACAGGTTAGCGGCAAGGGGGATAATAATGCACTAAAAAGTATCATCAACAGCCTGTTCGACCGAAATATTATTGTAAAGAAAAAAGGCGGAAGCATACAGCTGGCAAAAAAATCGCGCTCAAAAAAATCCCGTCCAAAAAAATCTGAAAAAAATGTGACGGGAACCCTCGACATAAGCCGCCGCGGAACCGGCTATCTTATTGCCGATGGCTTTGAGGAAGATATTCGTGTCAACAAAAAAAATCTGAGTACCGCTCTGCCGGACGATACGGTAGAGGTTGAATTATTCTCGGGCAAGGGACATGGCGGCCGCCAGGAAGGTAAAGTTATAAATGTTAAAAGCCGTGGGCGCCAAATTTATGTTGGCACGCTCAAAAAACAGGGAAAAGACAATTTTCTCATCAAGCCGGATGAAAAATCAGCGCACACCGATTTCTTTATACTCCCCGAGCACGTTGACGGAGCGAAATCGGGCGATAAAGTTATTTTTGAACTGGTAGACTGGGTGCATCCGCGCTCGCTGCCGGAAGCACGCATCACCCAGGTGTTGGGTAAGCAGGGTAGTAATGATGCCAATTTGCTTTCTATTCTTGCAGAAAATCAGATCAAGGCGCCTTTCCCACAGGAAGTGGAAGATTTTGCTGAGAATATTGGCTTTGAAATTCCACCGGCCGAACTGGAACGCCGCAACGATCTGCGGGATGAAACGATTTTTACCATCGACCCGGATGATGCCAAGGACTTTGATGACGCCATCAGCATTAAGATGTTGGATAACGGCAATTATTATCTGGGCGTCCACATTGCAGATGTCACCCATTATATGCCGCGTAACTCCGTGCTTGATGAGGAAGCCTATAAACGAGGCACCAGCGTTTATCTGGTTGATCGCGTTATTCCCATGCTGCCCGAAAAGCTGAGTAACGGCGTATGTAGTCTGCGCCCGGAAGAGGATAAGCTGGCCTACAGCTGCTTTATGGAAATAGCGCCCAATGGTAAAGTGGTGGATCATTCCATAGAACAGACGGTCATTCATTCTAAAAAACGATTTACCTACGAACAGGCCCAGGAAATAATTGACGGCAAAGAGAGCTCGTTTTCAACGCCTGTTAAAACAGCTGCAAAGCTGGCGCACACGCTTATCGACAAGCGCTTTAACGAAGGCAGCATCAATTTTGATACCCCAGAGCCCAAATTTATTCTGGATGAAAATGGCAAACCGATTGACATAATACTAAAAGAGCGATTGTTTGCCCACAGGCTGGTGGAGGAATGCATGCTCATGGCCAATCAAACGGTGGCTGTACACATCGAGGAATTGCGCGAGCAGTCAAACAAAAAGAATAACAAAGATCTATTTCCGTTTTTCTATCGTATTCATGATAAACCGGACTTGGAAAAACTCAATAATATTAAGGAAACCGTTAAGCCTTTGGGCATTCGGTTTGATGTAAGTAAGAATATTCAGTCTAAGGCCATCAATAGATTGTTACAAGAGGCGGAAGATACCTCGGTAGAACTGACGGTGACTAATTTAATGCTGCGGGCCATGTCAAAGGCCGAGTATAACCCGGAAAACATTGGCCATTTTGGATTGGGTTTTTCCAATTACGCCCACTTTACCAGCCCAATCCGGCGGTACCCGGATGTGATTGTGCATCGGCTGCTCAAAAATTATAGTGCCGGAACGTCCGGATACAAGTATCGCAAGCTGAAAAATATGGGCAACCATTGCAGCACCCGCGAGCGCGCAGCCATTGATGCCGAACGTGATTCCATCAAACTGAAACAGGTGGAATACTTGAGCGAGCACATTGGTGAAGAGTTTGACGGAGTGGTTAGCGGGGTGATTGAAAACGGTATTTTTATATCTTTGAAAGATATTCATTGCGAAGGTATGATTCGCGTAAGTGATTTGAATGATGATTATTATGTTTATGATGAAAAACAGCACTGTCTGCGCGGTCGGTCGAATGGAAAAAAATACGAAATGGGAACAGAATTACGTGTTAAGATCGTTAGAACAGATATAGAGCAGCGGCATATTGATCTTGCGCTCGCAAATTGATTATTTATGACAACTTCTACCCCTTAAAATAAATCAGTATGAATACGACCCCTTATTCATTTCGGTTATCGCTTGTGCTTGTATTTTTGTTTGCATTTATATTCTTAGATGCTCCCAAAGTTGAAGCGCAGTATTTTTCCTTCGGTAAAAATAAAGTACAGTACAAAGATTTCGATTGGCGGTTCATCCAATCCGAACACTTCGATGTGTATTATTACACGGATCGAAATTACGATCTGGCAAATTTTTCTGCCCTTGCTCTGGAGCCAGCTCTCAAACAAATAGGCGAGGATTTTGATCATCAAATAAACGACCGCATTGAAGTTATTATATACGATTCTCATAATGATTTCTCCGAAACAAACGTGGTAGGTATTGGTATTTCTGAAGGTATTGGAGGGGTTACCGATGCTTTTAAAAACCGCATTACCATGCCGTATGATGGCGATTATGAGCAGTTCAGACGGGTATTACAGCACGAGCTGGAACATGCCGTGGTAAATGACATGTTTTACGGGGGAGGCGTACAATCACGGGTCAGCGGTAATGCCCTGCAAATTCCACTTTGGTTTAACGAGGGCATGGCGGAGTATCTTGCCAGCGGCTGGGATACGGAATCGGATATGTTTATTCGTGATGCCATTATCAATGATTATTTAGCCCCTATAACACGTCTTTCAGGCTTTTTTGCATATCGCGGGGGTCAGTCAGTTTGGAATTATATCGAAAAAGAATACGGGCGCAATAAAATCACCGAAATAGTACAAACCCTGCATGAGTACCGAAATGTACAGGCTGCATTTCAGCGATCGCTTGGCCTGACGCTTGAAGAATTATCCGAGCGTTGGAAAGATTTTTATCGCGAACGATATTTACCGGAAGTGGCTGAGCGTGAAGACATTGACAATTTCGCTGACCTGCTTACCGAGCGGGGCAAGGCCGGTACCTATAATACCAGTCCTGCTTATTCTCCCCAGGGCGATAAAATTGCCATGATTACCAATGAGCGCGGCTATTTTGACATTGTTGTACTGAACGCCATCACCGGAGAAAAAATTAAGACGCTCATAAAAGGGAGTGATAATGTCGATTTTGAGGAATTGAATATCCTCAATCCCAACCTTGATTGGTCGCCGAATGGACAAAAAATTGTGCTCTCAGCAAAATCTGAAGGCAAAGATCAGCTTGCCATTGTTGATTACGAATCCAAGAAAAAACAGTTTATTGCTTTCCCCAATATAGATGCTATTGGCTCGGTTTCATGGTCGCCGGATGGTAATAAAATTGCTTTTGACGGTAACATCGGTCCCTTTCAGGATATTTTTGTGTATAATCTTGAAACGCAAAAATTGATGAATTTAACCAATGATGTAGCCACCGACACGGAACCGGTTTGGGCGTCCAATTCCGAGACGGTTTATTTTACCTCCGCCCGGGGTGATATGTTACAGCTTGACAAGCTTAAAAATAACGCCGAACTGCTTGCTACTGATGATATGTACACCACAGATATTTATGCTTTAAGAGTGGGAGACACCCACGTGCAACGGCTCACCCAGACGCCCCTGTGGAATGAATATGAGCCGGAAACCACCCGCGACGGACGGCTGATTTTTATTTCTGATGAGAACGGAATCCCCAACGTCTATCAGCTGAACTTGAATGACCGTACTACCGCTCCATTAACAAATTTACAAACCGGCGCGCTGCAAATTTCTGTCAGTGGTGACGGTAGCCGACTGGCGGTAAATTCAATTAATGAAGGCTTTACGGATATTTTCACAATATCGTCGCCCTTTTCAAGAAAAAAGGAAGAACGCCTTAAAGATAATGTGTGGGCGCAGCGGCGGTTAGAAGAATCATTTGCACAGCGTGTTCCGGCTATTGGATATTCAAAAAACTTTGTTCGCAGTAAGCAGTTCGTCTTTGAAAGTCCGGTTGCCTTTAGCCGAAATCCATACGAAGCAGATTCCACCTTAATAATAGATGCCGATATGGCCGCAACCGATACTACTACGATTGCCGAGCAACCTGCTGATACCGCTCAAACCGAAGAGCCGGACAGTGATAATATCGACTTCAGAAATTATGTATTTAGTTCTGAGGTGGAAGAAGACACGGTATTTACCAATAAATATATTGAAGAAGATGTATTCGAACTTGAAAATAATAATACCGATGACGGCCGCTATATTCCCAATGATTATCGCCTGGAATTTAGCACGGACTTGGTGTATGCAGGCGGTGGCTTCTCAACCTTTTCGGGGGTAAACGGGCTTACGCAGATACGGTTTAGTGATTTGCTGGGTGATCATATAATTTCGTTTGGTACAAACCTGCAATTTGATCTGCGCAATAGTGATTATTTTGTGCAGTACGGAAATTTAAAAAATCGCGTAAACTGGTTATATAATCTTTCACATACTGCCTACAATTTCAGGACTTTTCGAAATGAGGGGATTCGCTATCGCTATCTCTCGGGTGGAGTAACGGCGCAATATCCGCTTGATAAGTTTCGACGGATTGATTTTACGCTTTCCGGGGTGAATATTTCGCAGGATATAACGGCCTTGGGGAGAGACACTACCGATAATCAAAGCAGGGCTTTTGCATACCCGCAAATTACCTATACAAATGATAAAACGCTTCCCGGTTTTACTTCGCCGCGTGCCGGATTTCGGTACTCAATTGGCATTAGCGGCAGCCCGCCCATAACCAGCGAAACACTTCAGTTTGGGTCTGTTCTGGGTGATTTTCGTAAATATTTCAATCTTGGGCCTCGGTACGGCTTTGCAGTGCGGGGGTCAGGCGGAGCATCCTTTGGCCGCAATGCACAGACATTCTTTTTAGGGGGTGTACAAGGATGGGTAAACCGGGAATTTACGGACAATGTGGCACGATTTGATCAATTCTTTGATTCCTTCCTGTCCCCCCCGGCCATACCTTTGCGCGGACACGAGTATTTTGCCATCACCGGTGATAAATTTACGCTTTTAAATGCTGAATTCCGGTTCCCGCTTTTTGCAGCATTACTTCCGGGGCCCATCCCCTTATTGCCGCTTTACAATATTACGGGCGTTGCTTTTATCGATGCCGGTACAGCTTGGGGTGACGATGTTGAATATTTCTTGCCCCGGGCCAATCAAGACACCGACGAACCGTATTTTACGAATGATGAAGATCTTGACTTCACCATTCGTGAAGAAAGGACCCAAACGGAAACTTTTACAGACAGAAACGGTAATCAAGTACAAGCAGAATTTCCGGCCCCCGAGGGTGATATACTTATTGGTGCCGGTGTAGGCTTGCGTGCCATTGTATTTGGGCTGCCGCTGCGCTATGATGTAGGTTGGCCGTATTTTCGAGACGGTTTTGGGGGAGATCCGGTACACTACATTTCCATCGGCGTTGATTTTTAATGATAAGTGGTTTATTTCCCAGACCCTTGGGTCGGAATAACAGATAATTAATGGTGTGCAAAAGTATCACTAAATCTTATCTGGAGGGGATTAGGGTCGCCGACGTACAGCCTACGTAGCCAACGAGGTCTGCCGAAGTTTTAACGCAGGAATGGCTACTTCGGCGCAGTTGGCCTTCATAGCTTTAGCGACGTAGCGGTGGGTAATTACAGAAAAATTATTTTTGCGTACCATCACCCTGTTTTGATACCCCGATGGTTCTGCCTCAGTGTCATTTATTTTGGCGTTGTACGTTCCACCTTAAGAAGGCGATCAAAGTTTTGTTGCGGATCTCGGTAGTACACGAATGTTAAATATTCCTGCCGGCTGTTGGTAAAATTTTGATCAAACGCCAAGTCGTCCATCTTTTCTTCATCCACCCGCACATATTTGTAGGCATATAGGCCCTGCTTTATAAGCGCATCCGTTTTCCACAAGGCAGCTGTCGAATCAAACCGCATGCGAAATCGTGGATCAATAACCCAGTTATTGAACTGGCCCACCAGATAAATCTCTTCATTAGAGTTTACCGTAGAAATTGGATTGAATGAAAATTTAATGCGTCCGTACTGGGCTCGTAAATCATCGTTAGGTAATCCCAGAGCGGGGCCGGGAAATCGGTTTGGAGTAGACTCAAATTGTTGCACATCACGCCGAAGCGTAACAATGGGTGGGGTTTGTCCGGGCTGAATATCAATGATCTGGCGTCCATCAGGATTGAACGAGCGCAGATCAAGCAGGTTGAATTCGTAGTCCGCAATGAATGCTTTGCGCCGCTCCAAGTGAAAATGTACGATGCCGGGCGTGGCAGTGTCAAAAAAATCAGGGTAGCGCATACGTCCCCAGAATTGATTTTGAACGTAGGCAAAAGACAAATCAAATTGAGGCTGCTGAACAAAACCGGGATACCGGTAATCACTAAAAGGTTGAGCCAACGATCGTCCGTCATCACGCTGGGCAAAAAGTCGTTCAATGCGTGTTTCGAGGGTTCCGCGGTCTTCACTTACAAAAAACGGGAGACTGAATAAAAGCTCATCCGAACCATATTCAAACACCGAAAGCAGGTAATTTCCGCTCTTGGTCAGGCTCAAGCGCTGGTTGGGAAAGCGATAAGTGTAGTGGTGATACGGCGGATTTTGCTCAAAACTTTTACGCCCGTCTCCAAAAGAAGCCTCAAAAAAACGATCCAGATAAACAGAAGGGCCAATAGCCGACTCCTGCCAATTTTTATTGCGGTGTGATACCGAAATATTAAATTGCTTAACCTGTGTGCTTAAATAATCAAATTCCAACGTCAGCGATTGTCCGCCGTTTAAAGCAATGACCGGTGGTGCTGTTTCAACACTGCCGGGATATAGCTGCACGCTCTGAATAGCCGCCGGTGGAATAACCTGTGCATCCAGCGTAAACTTTCCGGATAAGGTTTTTGGGGTATCCTCATTTATAAACGACTTTTGGCCTGAGTTATATCCCGTGCAAGCCGACAGAATACAGATCGCAAAATAAACCAGTACAATTTTATAGGGTATATGTTCCTTCAAAAACAAATTCCGCCTTGCCGGTGAGTTTAATATTTTGGTATGTATTGCGTTGGCCATCATGGCTGAATTGAACCTGTAACACTCCGCCTTTGGTCTGGACCTCAATAGTTTGTTTGCCGGTTTCTGAACCATTATTAATATGGTGCCAACCCAGCCCCGAGGCAATGGCTCCGGTGCCACAAGCCAGCGTTAAATCTTCGACGCCCCGCTCGTAGGTTTGGAGTTCTATGGTGTGATGGTCTTGTCCGTATATAAAATTAACGTTGGTTCCGGGGGGATTGAATTGCGAGAGATTCCGAATTTTTCTCCCCGCGCGACGCAGTAACGGTTCATCCTGCAATTTTTTTATGGATACTTCTTTAACCACATGCTCAGTTCCGGCCGGTACTTTCAAATAGTGTTCATTCTCAACGAAAATTTCTTCCACGGCTGTTTCCATTGGGAACGAAAGGGTCACCATGTGTGCGGATTTATCAACCGATGCCGTGTAGATATTCTCATGCACGTTGAAGCGAAGCTCACGCTCCAACCCCAGATTGGCAGCATAACGTGCCAGGCACCGGGCGCCGTTACCGCACATGCCCGCATCGGAACCGTCGGCATTGCGGTAGAACATGGTATAGTCTAAGTCTTTTTCTTCAGCTTGATGCAGGGCAATAAGTCCATCGCCCCCCACGCCAAAGTGTCGATCACAAATTGCAGGAGTGATGCCAATAATCTGCTCTTTACTCAGGGTATTATCCCGGTTGTCAATGATGATAAAATCATTGCCGGTGCCCTGCATTTTTGTAAACGGTAAAGGGTTTTTTGGGGCCATAGTTAATCAATATATGCCGGCAGGTGTTTCCATGATTCATTTTCGGCAATGGGCAAGTCAAAATCACGCATTAGATTAGAAAACCGCAGCGAGAGGGTTGCAAAAACCAGCTTGGGTTGTACATTTTGGTAAATTAAGGTGCGGCATTGTTCAATTTGTGCAATCATTTCTTCAAGGCGGGCATCACCAAGTTTGGTACAAAATTTCTGGATTGTTTCTATTTGATCGGCGTTGACCAACAACGACTTCTCTTGGGTTGAGCGATAAATAAGTAAATCGCGCAAAAAAGTTTCCAGCACATTGAGCGTTGCAATCTGGCCGTTAATGTTTTGTTTATTCTGCCAGTTTTTAGCCGTTTCAATAAGTTTTACCGCATCTTGGGTGAACGCATTGCGCAAATACTCAATAACTTCTCCACGAGTTTCTTTCAGGGTTTCAGTATCAAAGAAACGCGCCATGGTATAGTTTCCGCCGCAAATGCGCGCCAGATATGCGGCATCATCTTCCGGTACATTGTCATGCTCAATCAGTGCATTTTTAATGGTTTTGGTAGGTAATGTATTGAGCTTTATCTGTTGGCAGCGCGAGATGATAGTGGGTAAAAGAGCATCGGTACTATTGGTGGTGAGCAAAAAAACGATATTTTCAGACGGTTCTTCAAGCAGTTTTAAAAATGCGTTGGCCGCTTCCTTGCGCATTGTTTCAATTTCGGTAAGTATGATTACGGTTTTATTCCCTTCATTCGGTTTTAAAAACGCTTTGGGGCGTATTTCCTCGTGGAAGAAATCGATGGGGTAGAACGATTGTTTATTCTTGGTACTCTCCTGATCGGTGAGAGAGGGGCGATGGCTGAAGTCCGCAAGTTCGTAGGGATCTTCATTAAGCAGTCCCAGCCGATTGCCCAATTCCTCCATATTGTAGGTGGTTGGAACGGGCAAAAAAAGATGAATATCGGGATGGTTAAGCCACGATGATTTTTTTGAAAAGGCCTGATCTCCCAAATCAGTTAGATTATCAATGCCGTTGAGTATTTCGGCAAAAGCAAGTGCCAGTGCTGTTTTACCGGTTCCGCGCGGCCCTGAAAGCAGGTAGGCATGCCCGAGGCGATCGGAATGAATAATACGACTGATATAGTCGCGGGCTTTATCCTGACCTACCAGGCGGCGTTCTCCAAAATTGAATGTAATATTGCTAACATTGGTCATTTTTAATCACTCCAAATAAAATCAAAAAGTAAAAATCCGGCCGTTACAGTAGTGCCTGTAAACCCTGTCAAGGCCAAGAAGTTATTCCAAAATGCAGGGGTCGTTCCCTCAATAAGGGCCGCTTTGGTAGCATCCACGAGAATAAGAATAAGCGGGAACAGCAAGGGGATACTCAGTACCGAAAATATGGCTCCTTTGCGGTCGGCCTGCGAGACAATGGCAGCCAACATGGTGGCTACGCCCGAAAGGCCGGCTGTACCCAATAAAAGAATGATGAATAAAGCCGCCGGGTTTGCCACCGGTAATCCCAGAAAAAAAATATACAAGATAAATGTGGCCAAATTTACTGTCAGTATGAACACAAAATTGTAAAACAACTTTCCACCGAAAACAGCGGCAGGCAGGGCATGCAGACGTAAAAGGTCAAATGTTTTTTTCTCTGTTTCGGCTACAAAAGAGCGTGAGAGGCTTGCAAGCGCAGCAAAGAGAATAACAATCCATACAATGCCGCTTTGCGGAGTGGGCGGAAGTTGATCGGCGTTGAGGGAAAACAGGATGAGCAACAGGGCCGAGCCAACAAAGGCAAGCACCGTATTGATGGCATAGCGAGATCGCAGCTCGGCGCGTAAATCTTTTCGAAATACTGTTGTTAAACCATTAATAAATTCCATGGCTAAAGTGTACAAAATTTGCGGCGAAAATTATACAACCATTTGTAGATGGTGTTAAATAAAAATTGTATGAAACCACCTACGATGACTATATTTGAGAGCCCTTTGCATTATACCAGGCATATTTCGACTTTGCTCCGCTGCGCTCAATATGACGTCACTTTGAGCGTAACAAGGAGGTACGATCCCGAATCCTCGGGAAAAAGTTTTTGGTGGTATTTTAAAGGTCTCTTTAATTCAAATTTGAATGTACTGCGTTGAACCCCGGTTATGACCCGAATATTTAACTTACTAAATGAGGGGAATGTCTTTGCGTCTTTAGCGGCTAAAAACAAAGAGGAGGTTCTCAGGACGCTCATTTCATCATTAGAGCCGGATGTTGAAAAAACAGAATTAATTGCTATTGAAGAGGCGGTGTTTGAACGCGAAAAAATAATGTCCACCGGGGTGGGTAAAGGCTTGGCTATACCTCATGGAAAATTGGCGGGTATTAACAATAATTATGCTGCTTTTGCGATGCTACAACCGCCGGTGGATTATCAATCTGTTGATGAAGAACCAGTATCCATGGTTTTTTTACTGGTCGGGCCAAAATCAAGCAACAGCATGCATATTAAAATGTTGAGCCACATTTCGAGATTAATGAACAACAATTCATTCAGGCAAAAGTTGAAAGAGTGTACTACATCAAAAGAAATTCTTAATGTGTTTGAGGAAGAAGAACATCTCCATTTTACATCTTAAAAATCATCACTTTTAGAGAGGCCATGCTTTTAAATAAATTTTTAATCATACTGCTGGCCATATTTATTTTAAGCACGGGGTATGTCCATACTTTACAGGCGCAGCCTGATCTGTCGGCTTCCCTGCAAAAAATTATTGAGCAAGAGAATACAGCAAATGCATTTTGGTCGGTTACCGTACGCAATTCAGCCGGAAATATTATTGGGGCACACAATAGTGAAAAATTAGTCAGCCCGGCATCAAACCTAAAATTACTGACATCGGCCGCGGTGCTTGATGAGCTGGGTTCGGATTTTCGTTTCAAAACTTCTTTGTACGCCACGGGGAGCCAGGAAGGGAGTGTGTGGAATGGAAACATTATTATTCGTGGAATGGGTGATCCGTCATTGAGCGGGAAATTTTATAATGATGACCGTTTCTACATCATGGATAAACTGTATAATGCCCTGCAGGCTCGCGGCATAGAAAAAATTAACGGTCGCCTTATCGGCAATGATTCGTACTTTGATAAAAAAGCCTACCCGGATGGCTGGAGTTGGGATGATTTATCGTTTTATTATGCCGTTCCCATAAGCGCCTTATCGTTTAATAACAATACCGTAGATTTAACCGTGTATGCGAATGGACAGGTGGGCGAAATGCCTCAAATTGAGTGGTTTCCCTTTGATACGGATTACGTTAATTTTATCAATGATCAGATCATCACCCCGCCCAATGCTGAATATGATGAGTATTATCAACGCCTATTGGGTACCAACACCGTTCTATTGCAAAGTACGTTACCGCAGGGATACGTTGAAAAAGAAGCGCTTTCGGTGATGGATCCGCCACGGTTTTTTCTGGACACATTCAAAAAATATCTGCAAAATGGCGGTATAGCGGTAGAAGGACCAAACCTGGTGGATAGCCAGCCGCACCGCTGGACTGCCGCCCGATACCAGCAATTTGTAGTACATGAATCCCCGCCGTTGCGAGATTTGTTGAAGCAGCTCAACAAAGAAAGTGATAATTTTTATGCAGAAATGGTACTGAAAACTGCCGCTGCAGAGCGGTATAACACCCAGGGTACAACGCAACTTGGTGTTGCGCTGGTAAAAGAATTTGCTCGTTCACTGCAATTGGATACCTCCAATATTTCACTGAGTGATGGTTCGGGTATGTCGGCCACAACGCTTATCACTACTCGTGATTTAAGCAAGCTTTTATCTGCAATGCAGCAGCATCGGGAATTTAAATCATTTAAAAACAGCTTGGCCGTGAGCGGCAGAGACGGGTCGCTGAAAAACCGTTTTAAGAGAAGTTCGCTCATTGGTCGGGTTCAGGCTAAAACCGGCTACGTATCCGGGGTTCGCACATTAAGCGGGTATCTACAAACAAAAAGCAATGAAACGCTTATCTTTAGCATTGCCACGAATCATTATACGGCAAATACATCATACATCGATTCCCTTCATGAACGCATGCTTGAAGAACTTTATGCGACTTATTAAATCTTATGGCTGAGACGACTCCCACAATTTTAATCACGGATGATGAAGAAAGCATTCGTAATTCATTGCGAGAAATTTTAGAGTTCGAGGATTACCATGTGCTGGAAGCCGAGAATGGATCTCAGACGTTTGATATACTGGAAAATCATTCCGTGGATTTATTGCTGCTTGATATAAAAATGAAGGGCATGGACGGGATGGAAATACTCGAGAAATTGAGTGAAGAGTCCTATCAGTTCCCGGTCATTATGATATCAGGACATGGTAATATTAAGCTGGCCGTTGAAGCCACTAAGATGGGTGCTTTTGATTTTATCGAAAAGCCGCCTGATTTAAACCGTCTTTTGGTGAGCGTGCGGAATGCGCTTGACCGCCAAAAGCTGGAGCAGGAAAATAAGAGTATGCGTTCAAAGCTGCCACAGGTCACCGAGATTATTGGTCAAAGCGAGACCATAGAAAATGTAAGAAAATTGATTGAAAAAGTAGCCCCCACTCATTCTCGGGTTCTTATTACCGGTGAAAACGGAACCGGAAAAGAACTGGCCGCCCGTTGGATCCACGAAAAGAGTATACGCAATGCACACGCATTTGTAGACGTAAATTGTGCAGCCATTCCCTCCGAACTGATTGAAAGTGAACTGTTTGGACATGAAGAAGGGGCCTTCACAGGGGCCATTAACCGGCGCATAGGCAAATTTGAACAGGCTGATGGCGGCACGCTTTTTTTAGATGAAATTGGCGATCTCAGCCAAAATGCTCAATCCAAAGTGCTGCGTGCCTTGCAGCAAGATACCATCGTCCGGGTAGGAGCGAGCGAAAAGGTTCATATTGATGTACGCGTGATAGCAGCCACAAATAAAGATTTACAAAAAGAAATTGAAAAAGGAGCGTTCCGTGAAGATCTTTTCCATCGCATCAATGTGCTTCCCATCATTATTCCACCGTTGCGTAAGCGTAAAAACGACATTCCACTTCTGGCTCAGCACGCATTGGAAAAATTAGTCCAGAATGATATTGCTTATTCCGGAATTGAATTTACCGATGAAGCCTTGCAAGCCCTTAAAGAAAAGGACTGGAGCGGAAATGTAAGAGAATTGCAGAATGCCGTAGAGCGTCTGGCCTTGCTCGCTGATGAATCAACCGTTACGCAGGCCGATGTGGAAAAACTTATCTTTGCCGGCAGAGGGGAAAAATATATTGATAACTTAGTAGAGCAGACGCCGGATTTTCATGATTTTAAGGAACGTGCAGAACGATTATTTTTATTGCAGAAACTTGAGGAAAATGAATGGAATATTTCTCAAACTGCTGAAGCCATAAACATTCAGCGGAGCCATATGTACAACAAGATGAAAAAATACGATATTGAGCGATAGGCGTTGGAAGCTGGATGTTAGAAATTAGATGCTGGATGCAGGTTCTTTAACTTTTTTGCTCACTACTCATAACTCATTACTCAAAATTTAGGACTATAAAATGTCAGCCAAAATTATTGACGGAAAAAAAGTGGCTAAGCTCTCCCGTAATGAAATACGCCAAGATGTAGAGGAATGGACGGGTGATGAAAATCGAGCACCCTTTTTACAGGTTGTGCTTGTGGGCAACAACCCCGCTTCGGATGTTTATGTGGGAGCAAAAACAAGGGTGTGCAAAGAAGTGGGTATTAAAACAGATACAAAACGGTTGCCGGATACGGTCTCGGCAAAAGAATTAAAAAAAACGATCCGTAATTTTAACAATGATGAAAGCGTTGATGGCATTTTGGTTCAGCTGCCGCTGCCAACGCACCTTTCATCGGATGATGTGATTGAATCGATTGATTACCATAAAGATGTAGACGGATTTCACCCCATGAATATCGGGCGGCTCACCATAGATCAACCCAGTTTTGTATCATGCACGCCGGCTGGCATTTTTGAACTGCTGAAACATTACAGCATTCCCACCAAAGGAAAGCACGCAGTAGTAGTGGGCGCCAGCAATATTGTGGGTCGGCCGGTTTCTATCATGCTTTCAAAAGAAGAATCCATTGGCAAAGCCACAACAACCGTTTGCCACAAGTACACCAAAGATTTAACCCAGCACACCATTTCAGCTGATATCTTGGTAGTGGCCGCCGGTCAGCCCAATTTAATAAAGGCGGAAATGGTCAAAGAGGGCGCGGTAATCATTGATGTAGGCATTAACCGCGTGGCGGACGAAAAAAAGGATAAAGGCTATTCGCTGGTGGGGGACTGTCACTTTGAAAGTGTAAAAGACAAGGCCAGCTGGATTACGCCCGTTCCCGGTGGGGTAGGCCCCATGACGGTTGCCATGCTGATGAAAAACACGCTGCTGGCTGCCAAGAAATCTATTTATCCCGAAAACTAAATCTCAATTGTCGAGATATTAAATTCTTCTGCTGCTTGATTCATGATTTTATCAAAGCTGAAAAGGATAAAATCATCTGAAGAGGCAATACCTAAATGGATAGCATCAAGACTTCGCAACGGATTTTTCGAAGTTTGTATAATCGTTTCAGCAGCCTGAAAGTGTTTGGGTGTAATAGTTTTCTGCGTATATAGGTTGCTTTTTCTATGATCATTAAATAAAGAAAATATATCCTGGATTTTTTCTTCGGTGGTATGTCCAAGCCGTACTTTTTTTCTGAATGCAGAAATAAATTCAATCCTGTTGAGGTCGCTGAGGATAAACTTTTGTGGGCGGTTAAATATACGCTGTGCTTTTTCACTTTCTATCTCTTGGAAATAATAAGCAATTAGAGCACTGGTATCGGCATAAATTGTATCAGATTTGCTAATAACGGTCCTCCCTTCTCATTTCCAATAAGGTTTCCAAAACAGATCCTTCAACCTCAATACTTTTTCTGAACTCGGTTAAATCCGGGAATTGGGGCTTCTTTTCTTCGTAGGCTACCAACCGTGCTACCGGCTTGGAATGTTTGGTGATGATGATTTCCTCACCCTGCTCGGCTTCCGCCAGGTATTTAGCCAGTTGCTCGCGGACTTCGTTTACTTGTACTTTTTTCATAATTGAGTAATTTATTTATGTACATAAATAAATGTACATAATATGTAGGCGGCATCAAACTTTATCGTTTATTCTCATATTATTAGGCAGATAATTTCCTCTAAATGGGGTGACATAGGGCTGTCATAGGCCGGTGTTATACTGTAAGTGAACATTAAAAAAACACTTATTGATATGACAAACGCTTTAATAAACACGCCACAAACCACACCAAAATTTAAGGTCGATCCGCTCTTAACCAAGGTGTTCCGGGAAGCCGAGCAGGAGCATAAAAACCTGCAAAATATGTTTAGCACGCTGGGCTGGGGTAACCT
>Ga0306901_1000325_pt1 | contig 22349 bp, 19 predicted proteins | sample AntRauMFilla3767_FD_190431 | JGI IMG/M metagenome (GOLD analysis project Ga0306901, IMG submission 190431) | Saline lake microbial communities from Rauer Islands, Antarctica - Metagenome Filla 3 #767 (v2) (version 2) | ecosystem: Environmental > Aquatic > Non-marine Saline and Alkaline > Saline ... | reverse complement strand
CGTTTGCACACGTGCTCGAACATCTCGGTAGTGCCGACTCCATGGCTTCAAATTAGACTATATCACGTCGACTGAATTCTGCTAAAACTAAAAGACTACATCAGTAGCTAAGTGGCTGTTTGGAAAATTAGTTTCTTCGATAACAAATGTTTAGTATCATCTGAGAATCCTGTATGTAGTCTGTTCAAAAGTACTTATAATGTGCATGTTTCTCACATTTTCTGAATTAAACAGCGCGGTTCCACTTGATCCTAATATTTATTATATTGTATATTGACCATTATATATGTCTCGTGAAATCAACCGATTAGATACTGTGGACAGGAAACAGACTGCTGAACCGACAGTTGAAACAGGGACGTCCGAATCGGTTGAGTGGCGAGATATCTCCGTAGATACGGATAGAGCCACCGAAACTGCTACACAAAGCAGTTCTGTGGCTGATCGGATTCAGGTGCTTACGGGCGAACCACTCACCATCGAGACTGGGGACATAACAGCAACACTTGTTGGAGTTGCCCAAGTGCGGATTGACGACCTTGTCTACGCACACCAACGCAACGGGATTGTCAGTTCTACACGCACTTGTGCGTTGTTCGATGTTGAAAACACGAGTAATGCTCCCATTCACTGGATGAGCAGACAGACCAAATTCATCGGTAGCGATGGCTACACATACAGACAGGCCAATCTCTCACTCGATCCATCGCGGTTGGGTGCTGGCTGTTTCTCCAGACAGGTAGAGGTCGAACCAGGCTGTCGAGCCCGGATAATCACACCGGTTGAACAGTTGCCCCCGAGAGTCGACGTAAAGAAAGTTGTCCACACAATCTCACCCCGAGGACGGCTTGGCAACCAACGACTCGCATTCTCCCTCTAATCATTGGTTACCGCCGTTCAGAAGTGTTTTCTATATGACTGATCTGTCGCCGTCGACATGGTCGTCTAGCCTATACTCAATTGTACTCACCTAGCTACTTCGAGGAAGCCGAAGCCGAACGGCAGTCCCGAAGTCTTCAGGAATTTCGATCTCAAGGCTGCCACCGTAGCGTTCAGTGAGCCATTTGACGAGCCATAACCCTAGTCCGCTACCATGTTTTAATGGCGAGACGTCCATGCTTTCTGTGACGATTTGACGTTCGGTCTGCGGAATTCCGGGACCGTTGTCAGCGACGATCAATTCAACCATATCGTCGTCGACATTTGCAGAGATGATTGCTTTTGGTATCGACGACGTGTTGTGTCGAATTGCATTATCTAGTAGACTGTCGACAACGATCTGTAGTCGCTTGTCGGCTACTACGGTAAGATCACGAGGACAGTCGACGGTAATATCGGCCTCTGAGAACCGTTCTCGGCAATCTTCCTCAACTGTTTTGATGACCGCATGAAGATCGGTTGGCTCTACTGATGTGGGCTCGTCGAGGACTTTTCGGATCGTATTTGCCTCTGAACACAGCTGGGTAAGACTGTCGGCGGTTTCAATAACTGATTCGAGGGCTTCACGAGTCTGTTCGTTTTCTGCAGACTCGACGGCATGCTTACTGTAGGCAGTGATGATGTTCACGTCGTTGCGTAAGTTGTGACGGAGGACACGCTGAAGGACATCGAGGTATCGTTCCCGACGGAGCTTATCAGTAATATCACTGTAGATTGCAAATCCATGCTCCTCCCCTGTTGGGACGCCTCGGTACAGGAACTTTCGGGGACCATTGGAAGTCATCCGTTCAATAACCGCTCGGTTCGGCTTCCCATCGGCTGTTCGCTGATCAAAGGTTTTGGCCTCATCACGCTGGTCGTCCGGTACTATCAGTTCGTTGAGCGGCAGACCTGTGACCGACTCATCCGCACAGAACACCTCACGGAACGCCGCGTTCGCCTGGACGATGATCGGCTCGTCATCTTCTAATTTGAACTCCACAGTGGGGTCATTTAATTGATTGAATAGCGATTCGAAGTGATTCGTGGTCGTTGTCAATTGCTGGGCTGTCATAGGAATGGGATCAACACTCGATCGTATCTTTTTGGGTGCTGAGGGTATCCGCCTCGTGTTTCGAAGACGGAGTTGTCGTACTTGTTGAACAGATCATGACAATACTGACTGCCTTCCTACTTGATCGGTGGTCTTCGATAGTGACGTCAAAACGGCTGGTTAGTGTCTTAACCGTCTTGATGTCACACATTGTGTCTTATTGACTAGCTTCGAACTCGGTGTCCCAGTCGTCGCTGAATGTATCGACAAGCTGGGCAATCTCGGTTACTTCGGCAGTCTGTTCTTCATTGGCGGCGGCGAGTTCGTCAATCTCGCTTGCGAACATACGTGCCTTATTGCTGGCGTCGTTGGTCATGGAGGCGATCTCCTCGGTACTGGCTGCCTGTTGGTCGGTTGCATCGGCAATCTCGGCAATCCCGTCGTCGATCTCACCGACAGCTTCGACAATCCGATCGAGATTGTCAATGGCATTGTCGACCTCTTCGATCCCGTTGTCGATGCTATCGTTGGCCTGGTCGATACTCTCGACAGTCTGTTTTGTATCAGATTTAACACGGCTGGCCATTTCCTCAATGTCGACAGCCTGCTCTTGGGTTTCCTCGGCTAGGGTTTTGATTTCGTCGGCGACGACAGCAAAGCCTTCGCCAGCTTCGCCAGCACGAGCGGCTTCGATTGAGGCGTTGAGCGCGAGCAGGTTCGTCTGTTCAGCTATATCTTGGATGACGGTGACGACTTCATCGATCTCTTCCATCCGTTCTTGGAGTGTCTGAATATCGTCCTCAACATTGGCTGCAGCTGTGTCGACCTCACCCATGGCATCGATAGCGTCACTGGCAGCCTCTTGGCTTTGTTCGGCCATTTGACGAGCATTACTGCTTTCGCTCCGTACCTCTTCGGAGCTGGATGCAATTTCCTCGATAGTGGCACTCAGATCAGAGGCCTCATCCGCAACCTCTGTCATATTATTCGCCTGTTCGCTAGCAACACCGCTTATCTCATCGGTGCTTTCGGCAATCTGTTCGGCAGCCGCAGTAAGTTCGTGGGTGGACGTTTGAAGTTCTTCGAGCCGATCACGCTCGATTACAACCTTATCACTATCGGCACGAGCACTTTGAGGCTGCGAAGATTGTTGGGTTCCGACAGGGGACTGTTGATTGGCGACCTGTGGTGCGGTTTCGGATTGAACTCCTCCATCTGATCTCATCTGCTGTGAAGGGGGATCTGTCACACCTGATCTGCAATTCATCTTTTGACCCACACAGCCTATTTTACCCGTGTTTGTCGATCTAGAACTGTCTTCAGGTTGGTCTTCGACACTACTTTTGCTACTATTCGGGACAAATGTTCGAATTATGCTTTTGAGCATATCTATGCCAAGACAGCAAATGATAATAAGATTACCTATTGGCAAATTATTCATTACAATAGTCATATTGAATCCTATGTATCTCAGTTTGTACATTGGTCTCTACAACTCACCTAGTCGAAATAAGAGCCATAGAGACTCGATCTGTTCTCACATCGCACCTGCACTTGGTATCGCTAAGACTGCTCGCTCTTATCACTACTTCTGCGGTTGATCACCAATCAGTCAACCCCCTCACCATAGCCGCGCCGATATCTCTCGCTTTCTCTCGTCTCAGCCCCTTGTGTTCTGCAATCTGTGTAGCCATTTCGTAGACCAGTTCTCGAGCAACTTTGGGAAACGGAGGGAGCCGAGCGGTCGCGCTTTGCGCGGCCCGCTCGGATGATATAAACGCATGCGTAAGCAAGACAATCGTCACGTGGTGATGCCATCCTTTCCACGTACGGCCTTCGAATTGATCCAATCCGAGTACCTGTTTGGCGTCTTCGTGAAAACGCTCGATTGCCCATCGAAGATGGGCATATCTCACTAACTCTTCTAAGCTCCACTCGTCAACTCCCCAGCACAGCCACGCTCGCAACTTATCTTCAGCATCCTCTATTAGAAGCCACCCTCTTTCGTCTGAAATTCGGCGTTTTGCCACGCTCTTCACAACACAAACGCGTGTACGAAAGAACCGCCCAGTAAGCGGTTCTTTCGTTCCTTCTGCCCACGTTATCTCCCTCCAATCTTCATCATCAAGGTCAGCACAGATCTCTACAGCGGACTGGGGAATCACGTCCTCAGGATATCGTGGTTCGGACGGGGGTCGGCCACGTCCCGACCCCCGTCCAAGTTCCTCAATCGGAGTTGATTCTGGAATAACAGGCAGAGCTTTTGGTCTGACACCGAGTATATAGGGTTCATTCCATTCTCTGAGTTGAGTTCGGAATGAGAGATATTTCCCATACCCCGAGTCGGCCCCCACGCAGGCGTGGGGGACCGACGCTTTCCGTGCACGCGAAACAAGACCAATCGCGATCTCTGGCTTCGTCCGGAAACGAATGTCTTCAGGAATATCGCACTGCTGTCGCCGGTCTTCAAATTCGTCATCTTCAACCCACTTACGGGGAAGATACAACTCCAAGCCAAGTGGCCACGTGATTTGGTCGGCGTTCCGGGCCTCGCCCGGAACCGCTGCCACAAGGTCAACGCCAACCTGACAGGAAGCAATCTTCCCGATTGATCCGGCGTACTGACGCTTGACACCCACACTATGATGACCTTGTTTGAGCATATCAACATCATCGACGATCAGCATCGCCGCTGGCGATGCGATCGTCTCTGGGATTTGTTGATTGAGATGATTCTGGACAGCCTCATATTCCCATGGACTTTCGCTAATGAAGCGTCTAATGCGGTGTTCGTTGATTGCAAGCCGTTTGCCAATTCCTCGAAAAGTTTTGTGACTACCAGGTCGAATCAGCCCTTCAACGTAGGCAGGAGCAACATTCCACGTGTTGGCTGCACGTGACCACGTTGATCCATCGGGGCGCGTCGTAAACGCGCCCCGAAGAGAGGCAAGAAACCGTCGGATGGCGGTTTTCGGAGTTCGCATACCAAACGAAACACTGTTCATACAGAGCCACAGGAGATGAGCAGAGATAGCGCCGCCGTTGAACCGCAGAAGTAGTGTTATGTAGAAACGTGGAACGTTCCTATAGCTACGGTCTACGATCCCAAATGAGGAGATGCGCCCTCCTCAGATCCAGCCTTCGGCCGGATACTTCGCCAGCTCATTGATCTCGGCGTGATCACCATCACCACGGAGTCGCTCGATGCGCCTCATCAGCCATGACTATCGGCTGTCTTGATGGGAATCTCTGACAGTAAGTGTATAGAGACGTTTGCGGGCGTCCTGCAGTGATGTTCTCGATTCGACGACGTCGACTTGTTGTAACTCATTGAGACCGTACCGTACGGTTCGTTCTGAGAGGTGTGACTTTGTGGCGATTTCTCGTTGGGAGAGTGTTCCTTCATGTTTGAGAATAAGAGCAACTAACTTGGCACTTGGTGGGAGATCTTGAATCGCATCTCGTAACTCTGTAAACGATGCTATCTGGAGTTCCCCCTGTGTGGTCATTAGGTGAGGTTGTCGGCTTGATTGTATAATATTACTGACTTACAGCACTCGCGTGTGCGACTGTTCAAACAGTATGAAACAGGTCACTCGGTACCTCGCCTATTGCGAACTTTATCGGAGCCTCCGAAAGGTGTTCAACAGTTTTGGGACCTTGACACGGAGTCGACAGCTCGTCGGTCAGCGGGTGATGGGTCGACAGTCGCCACCCAACGAGAGACGACTAAGTCGAATCCTCAGATTCCAGCTGAGGGCACGATAGTCGAGAGATAGTCACTCGGTCGATTCCTCGAATTTCGCACACTGTAACTCGGTGATGAATAACAGATCGTCGACTTTGTAGAGCCAACCGTGGTTGTGTAGGTAATTGAGGGCGTGGTCGATATCGGTATCCCGAAAGTCTGGATTGGCTTCAGCGATGAGTTCTGTTGCTTGGTGGTGTGTAAATGCGTCTTGATCTGACTGTTCACAGAGATACCGCTCAAGAGGGAGATACGCATTTTCGATCCAGTCCGGGAGTGCTGGGTCTCCTTCGGATGGCATTTGTGAGCGTTCGTTTGAGATACTTTCTCCGGCTATTTAAAAATCTGATCAGAAAACTATCGAACAATCTCTTCTGAACACACGACAGAACTACCAGCCACAGAGAGCCGTTCAGTTCTCACATCGGATCTGCCTCTGGTATCGCCGGGACTGCTCGCTCTTGTGTAGAGCTCTGGAAACAGGTTGGTCGCTGACGAGAGATACTGCTTGAAGTGCTGCGTGAAAGACAATATCGACAGATTAGTACACTGCGCCACTGTCGGGGTATACCATCAGATGAGAGGAGTACCCATTGTACCGACCGAGACAACAGTAGCGAGTATTCTGTGTTGGTCCCCGGAACGAACCGGATCCCTGGTCAGTCTGACGATGAACTGGCGAGAGTAACCTGATCAGCCTCCAGTAGATCGGACACATACTGATTTTCCCATTTCAAGCGATCTGTGAGAAGTTGTTCACCACTCTCAGTAACTTCATAATAGTTGGTTCGCTGATCTTGGCTCCCTTTCTCGACCAGCGAGTGTTCGACCAACACATCGAGGTTTGGATACAGGCGACCGTGGTTGACGTTGTCGACATACTGTTCCATCTCTCGGCGGACCGTCTGACCCGAGGGCTGGTCAGAGCCTGCGACGACATACAGGAGGTCACGCTGGAAGCCAGTCAGTTCGAATGACTGTGTCTGAGACATTCTACTTCAAAATATATCTGACCACCTATTAGTTAGATACAAATTAATTGTTATCAAGACACCCCAGACTACACACAGGCGAGTAGGCAGAGCCTACCACCCGCTAAACCGGTAGTAGGATATTTATAATATAGACGATATCCATCTCGTAGCCTCTATGGATACTCTCCAAATCGAGAACAATCGTAATAAACATCACTCTCGGCAGCGTGTGTGTCAGAACTGTGGTGAGTACGTCACCAAACAGTTCGTTCGTGTCTTCGGTACAAATGACGGCTCGCTGTACGGCTGTATGAACTGTTCGACAGGCCGTGAGCTTCGTAATGGTGGCGGCAAGCGACCGTCACAGTAGCTAACTGCCAAACTGATAGCTTTCAAAAATGCCCAGAAGCGATAGGGAGACGTGAGTTGATCCCATCAGGCTAGAGGACGGCCATCTCTGAGATGAAAGAAGACAAATCTGGTTTCACACGGTATCTCAAGCAGTATCTCTCGTCAGCGATCAACCTGTTTCCGCAGTTCTACACAAGAGTGAGTCAGTTATTGAGACCGTTGGTGAGCCTGATCGCGTTGTTGAACAACTCGGTTATAACACACACCACTGCTTCCGCTGTTCTTCTCTATAATCGGAGGATTCTTATTGAGGCTGTTGACGGCAAAATTGAGCAGATGCTCTTCCTTGATCTGGTTGTCTACTTGGTTTGGTTTCTTACTACGTCCAAGCAGACACTTCCTCTAACCCTATGTGATCGACTGAGCCTAGGTATCCAACTATCTTTGAGGGAATGTGCAAGACATAGTGGATAGATCTATCAACACTGTCCAGTTTAAAATCCAAACAGTCTGATTGATCGTGTTTCTGGTGGCTATTTCCATCATTTCAGTTCTTCATCGAACTCATTCTCACAAGTATCACATCGGTAGCGATACATCGCATACGGTCGCCCAGTTTCTTCGTCAATAATGAAGTCCGCCATAAGGATGAGTTCAATATTATTTTCTTCGCCACAGTGAGTACAGGCAACCATTATGATAGTCAACGGTCTGAATACAGTTTGTTGTGTTGCTACCCCAGTACTGACTGTCGATAACACGTACGACTTCTGTCAACCCCCAGAGAGTGTACCATAGCGGCCAGTTAGTACGAAATCCGTCGTAACGGGTTTTATAATCCCGCTTACTGTCGGGGGCCAATATGGTCGTTGTCGAAAAGGTTACCCGATTAAGCGAGCGCCGCAATCAGACCTCGTCCGAGGCGTTTCCGGACGAAGCACTTGCATTGATTCGATCAGCGGTCGATGCCGTCCCATCAAGTGTATTCGATGGATCGGCGAAACACACGGAAGTCGGGGGGTTTGATGCCACAATCGCCAACGGCATCCCCCAGTACGAATACGAAGGGGACGCTGCTGGCGGCTACAACCCAAACTGTAAGCTCTGGTCGCACCTAGGATTTAATTACAGTGTCGACCTCTACGACGCCGACGCCCGGATTGCCATCGAAGTCGAGAAGACCGAACGGAAGAGCGTCAGCGACGATCTGATTAAGTTCCAGAAGGGGTATAGAACCCAGAAAGATGGTCGACCGAAGATCGAGTTCGGGTGCCTGGTCGTGCCAGTGAACTACCGGGGATCGGATAACCTCTACCAGCATAGCCTGACCAAACTCGACTTCATGAAAAGCGTCCTGTTCATTGATGATGTCGCCGTCATCGGTTATCGCGATCCACGACCGGACTGATGCCGTCCCCAGACCAAGTCGGTTGTAGGCGGAACGTGACTCACGTCTGTTGACGTAGAATGTGTGTGGAAGACTATAGGTGGGAGTCTCACACTTTATGTTTTTAGTGACAGAAATGTGGGAAATTGGCACTATAAATAAATAAGATTATATCTTATAGAAACAATCATTAAGAATGGGGGGTAATACAACCAAGTGTATTAAATGTTACAGAGTCTACAATACTACCGTGAATAATCACTGTCCACGCTGCAAAACCCCGCGACACCCTCCAACAGACAAAGGAATGATGGGGTGAGATAAGGCGACAAATTCAAGCTCTAAATATAATATGGCCGTCATGACTGCACTTCATGTGCCGAGTGAAATACACACCGGGTTTCCGCTGTTATCTCACACCCCACGTTCAAAGTGAAGACACACTCCGTTATCGATCCTGACACAGGAAGGTCAAGATTTCCACGATAACCAGACATCCTGGTTATCCGTTTTTCGTTGCTCGATCTGGCCGGTATTGGCCATCAGATGCAGTTGTTCTTGGACGATCTCTGTATCAGCCTCAACGACAGAGGCAACGTCGTCTGTAGAGAGGGCTCTGTGATCCACGAGTGCTGAAACAATAGCTCCTCGAAGTTGGATTCTGTCGTCTGTGAAATCTGGTGAGCTATCGTCCATACCTTGAGTTGCCAGTCGTAAAAATATCTGTATCGGTCCAAATATCAGTATCTGATAGACCAAAATATCGATACGTACGTTTGCAGCCTTGTATGTCAGCGTTTGATAAAATATCGCGTTGCGAGTGTGGTCAGTTCTGCTGTGACTCCATGAATTCTATCGCGGTCCAAATATCTATGATTCGAACTCTCCCCTCGTAGTATGTGTTCTCAATCACTCCAGAGATCGCTTTTTCGGCGTTTCTATCATCCATCAAAATCCCGACTGACTCATGTGATGTCGACCCGAGCAACATCACAGCGACTGCAGGCAGTTCTGAATCTGTCTTTCGTAACACATCTGGGTCGGTTTGTTCGAATTTAGCCAGCCGCTCGTGGACTCGGTCCATGACTTCTCCAGCACGAGGCCCATCGTGAACTCGCACCCCCAGTTGCACGTCGTCGACGGTAGTGATCCACTCTGTCGTTGCTGCTCGGTCGACCCAATCAATGCTAATGTATCCACGCTGTTCGGTCAGTTCTTCGACGACACCACGACTCAGGTAGAGCTGACGGTCCTCGGCCTGGACGTACTCGATAAACGTCTGGTACGGATCGCTATCTGTCCCACCAATTGTTCGCAGGAAACTCGTATCACAGATGAGTGCAGTCGGAAACGGCGATGGGTGGACCTCACTCATCGGCACGCTGGTATGGCCCCTGGTCGAGTGCCCGGTCGTGGACGTCGACGTCGAAGGAAACCCCGGTTAGTGTCGGATCGTGGTCTTTGACTACAGTGATGATACGTTCAATCACCTGGGTGACTGCAATTGCTTCTACGGCAGGGATATCAAGGTCATCTGCAACACCACGACGGGTAGTTTCACCTTTCAGATACTCGATTGTCGACATAACCACAGGAGCGAGGGCCGCCTTGCCGTGTCGGTCGACAAAGAGTTCCAGATCGTCGTCGACACTCGTCGCCCCATAGACGGCGATAAGGACGGGGCCGAGTTCGATGGTTGTTTGATCCGTCCAGTTACCGCTTACCGGTTCAGCACGCCACAGTGACGATCCGTTTTCGTACGTGTCTAGTTCCGTTGCGATGCCTAGCTCTGCTAGTGTGTTGGCGTATTTGTAGGCTGTACTCTTTGAGAACCCTTGTCGATCACGAGCTGCAACGACGGTCGTTGGCGAGTTGATCAGCAGATCAGTGTAAAACCGTGCGAGTTCGGGAATTCTCAATAGCTCCTGGACAACAAAGAACTGATGTGCTGTCTGTCCAGCATCCGGTGACGGTGTGGAGGGCGGAGCTTTCGACATAGTGCATAGTTCGCGGACTATAGACTAAAAGGTTTGCACGAGAGATTGCCAGTCAGTAGATGTCTTCAGTAGACGTTCCGGATTGGATCACAACCGCTATCGAATTCACCGCCCTGAGAATAGTTCATTGCTTGCCATTCAACGATAATTAGCCCCTTAATTTCGGTACAGCACAGTTTAGACTATGATCGCTTTATTGAATAACTCGGTTACGGTCGCTCTGGCTGTCTTTGAACACCGGTGAGGAAAGAGACCTGAGCAAATTGTATACTCGATCTGTCATGCAAGACTGCGAGCGTGAGCTGATCAATGGCGAGACACAGTTAGCAAAGCTGGTTCTTTCTGCACTTGTACTGCAGGTCGAACAGCAAGATGGCACTGTACCTACCTAGGCGGTATACAATCAGTACACAGAAATCATCAAGTCGACCGAGTCAACCCCTGTCTCGGAACGACGTGTCTCTGAAATTCTCAAGCAGTTTAATTTCCATTCGGTAATCCGTTCAGCACGGATTGGTCGAGGAAGAGGCAAAGGAATTACCAATACTCACCGAATTCTCGAAGATCTCGATATCGTCAACCAAACACTCGCGGCAGATTCAGAGATTGACTACTTTTCATCGTGAGGAACACTTCGTAATCGAAGAGTATCGGTCAATGTATATTAAGATGTGAGGTGGCTTCTTTCGATTGCGGGCAAAATATCTTTGATATAGGCCTCTCTTCATGGCATATATCAATCTTTTTCGGGTACTTCTTCAGGAATAAGCTCATAAATTCCACTCCCGATATTTGTAATTATTCCTTCATCAGATAGTCGCTTAAATCGCTCCCGTATGTATTGTTTTGAATACCCTGTTCGATCACCGATGTTCGGAGCATTATTTCTCCCTTCACGGAGAACTTCTATAATTTCCCAGTCGGCATCGCGTAGATCGTCCGCATTCATATACGTAGGTGTCTACTCAATCATGTTAAGATGATTGGCTTGTGTCTATAGCCAGTAACCAAATACCAATAGCCTATTACCCATAGGTTTATGTTCTATCAAGATTTAATGCTAATCAGAAGCACGGACTGCCTCAGAAAGTGAGGCCGGTGCGACAACACCGACCCCGTGCTTCGCAGGACGAAGCATGAAAGACTCCGAATCTACGCCAGATGAATCTGTCGAACAGCACAGCGACCAACCGCAACTCCAAGCCTGTCCGAACTACGATGTGGTTGGCCTCCCAGAACGGATTGCAGCCCACGACTACCGTCCGAATCAAGCACGTAACTCAGCCTCCCACAAGCACACCAACACGGACACCACCACAACCCAAGGCCCAGCACTCAAACTCAACACATCCATCGCCCGCCAACGAGAAGCCGACTACACCACCGGCAGCCTCGAAATTACACGAGCTGCAACCACCGAGCCAACACTGACCCTCGGGTTAATCACCAATCGAGAGTCGACCACAATCGAACTGACCCCACAACAGGCACTCCAGGTCGCCGACACACTCCAGACCACGGCCACCGAAATAGTGGCCGCCGAACTCCCAGAAAACACCCCACAGACACCCACTGAGAACACACCCCAACACACCGAGTCCACACCGTCGACAGAGCCCACCCTGGAGGCATTCGAGACCGATGACTGACACAGCTGCCCTCACGGCCCACCTCGAAACCATCCCACCAGAATCGACGGTCGAACTCACCTGGCAGACACCCAACGGCACCGCCCAAACCAAAGGCCAGCTCGTCTCCTACGATCCTCACTCGGCGGCCAGACGCATCGAAGCCACCGGGAGCACGCTGCTGTTGGTCCCGGCCGAAGACGGACGCGAAATTTCGGTTGCCGAACTCACAGACGGTCAAACGACCTACCGTGGTGAGCTCTGTGAACTCTCGGTCAAAGACCACGCCACAGAACCACTCGAAATCACCGAACAGGGTCTCAACGTCCCGGCCTACCTCGTCGGCTACACTGGCTTTCTGGTCGTCGAAACCGACACCGAAAGTCACGAACTCCGGATTCCTGATCCGGGACTCGAAGCCTACGATGACCGCTTGCTAGCTCCCTGCAACGACCCCACAACAACTGAACTTCTCGTGCGCCCACGGGCAGGCCCACACCGACAATACGAGCTAGTCGACACTCGCCCAGACACCAACTCGACCACCACCGACCAACCGCTGGCCGAGTATGAGGGCCTCGACACAGCGATCCATACGGTCGCTGCACTCAACGAGACGGTCGCCACCGACGACGACCTCACCGACACTACACAGACAGAAGCCAGACGCCGTCTCCAAAACATCCAAACGACGCTGCTCGATGCTCACAACATGCTGTGTGATCCTCCAGCAGATCCCGACTGGCAGCCGACCGCCGACGAGGCCGATCCCATCACGGCCTACCACACAACACTCGACCACCTACAAAGCAACCTCGAACAACTGGAAACACAGGCCACCGACGAGACCGGGAGTTTGGATCGCCAACAGTGTGCCCTCAAATTCAGCAGCGCCCAACATGAAGTCGACAAACTGCGCTCGGTGTTGTGTACCTCTACCGACGTCCCACCACGGACCGACACGGACGGCCGCCAAAATGGCGATGGACGGTGGCTCGAATATCAACTGAGTAACTCACTGCAGCGGTGGGGCTACCGGACCCAACTCCGAGAACCGATCTACGGACTGGAGGTCGATGTCGTCGCGCGCCGCGATCCCAAACAAAACGACCCCACCGACTGGATCGTCTCCCAGTGCAAAGACTGGGAAAATCGACCGATCACCCCAGATGTGATCTTCCGGCTGTGTATGCTTGCCTTCAGCGCCAAAGCAATGCCCGTGTTGTGTCATACAACTCAGCTGACAGACCGTGCTAAAGAAATTGCCAACACGTGGGAAGTGCGAGTCTTAGAACTCGACGACCTCAACCGAGGAGCACTCCCAGCGCCAACCTCCTTGGCACTCAGCGACGATCTCATCTCGTTCCCAACTACCTCTACGGCCCGCGAAAAACGGAACCCGCTTCCTCTCTTGTTCCACGGTGAGCCAGACAAGCACTTCACCTATGTGCCGGGCTATGAGCCTGTTGGCCTGACCCACGAGTATCGACCCGTCGACGGGCAAGACTGAACACCAAATCGATAGAATATATAAATAGGGTTAATCGGATTATCGTATAACTCGATTATGAACATTCGATCAGATCCTGTTCGAATCGTTTTTGCATAACGTATTAAAATCTGGAATTTTGAGTCTGGATTTATTAGGATTATCCGTGCAAGCGGTTTCCAGACGACGAGGCAGGAGGCCGAACCGTCCGTCTATTTTATTGGCGTTTTTGCGCCAAGTGCTCAAAATCTACTCCTGATTAATTGGGTTCACAACTATATCGCCGTCTGATTTTTTGACCGATACTGTTTGGCCGACACGGTGGAGGAACTCATCAGTCGACATTTGCCCATCTGAAAACTCTTTACACCACTTGGCGTCGATACAGAAGTAGGCGATACCACCGTTCTTACCGTTTAATCTGAAGTCACTACGAGTGACAGGGTATGATGAACGGTTCACGACGGAACAGAAAGCGGTGGCAATTTGATTGATAGCGTGGTGTATCGATTCGTCTGATTCACACTCTCCCTCAACATCGATCTCGAAAATGCCTCCTCGATCAGGTGCGTATGCAGCTCCGGTAACAACATTGTCGTCTCCGTACAGCGTATGCGAAAATCCCTCGACAATAGTTTGTAATTCCTGATCGATTGATGGGATATTGTCGATCTGGCTAATATTCGGCAGAATCAGTCGTATCGTTCCATGGACCACCAACCCAACGAGTGCAAATAATAGAACCCCACCGACAAAATCGATTACAAGGAGATTGCTAACAAGGAGATAGACGGCGATAACATAGAGGACAGATACTGCAAACTGGAAAACAGAGAGTACTCCTATTGCAACCCCCCAAAATGTGGACTGCAGAGTCCCCTCGTTGAACATCTCCAACCACGAATCAGCTGAATACTTGGCTGGTACTTTATCTCTGTAAAGCAGGGTTCCGATCCGTCGGATCTCCCGTTCGCTGCTCAGCTCAGCTTCTTCTCTGCCATCCGGCCCATACACTGACTCTGATATTGAATGGCGACTGGTGACGCCAATTAATCCAATTAGAGCGAGTACGAGCAGAATTTGTCCTCCAAGGTGGTAAAATAGGTAGACGAAGGATACCGGTATGAGGTAGTACAACTTGTAGTTAGGACCTGAATCAGGAACGAAAGAGATTGGATTCATCCTTGCAGATATGAGTGACTGACCCATTAAAAACGGTGAGAAACCGTGGGATTAGTTATAAATTAATAACCACTGCGAATTGAAGACAATAAACTAGATCTTTTGATTGAATCCGACGCCTTACGGATTTGATCATTAACTCAACTGAAACATTCTTGTAACTCCGAATATGTAGCCTGTATATGACTCTCGATTTTCTCGCCACACGTATGTGGCGACCTTGGTCCCCGGACCACGATTATTTTGAGATAGAAGGATTTGATCTTGGCAATGGTTCCAATCAGCTAGAAATTGTCCTTGCTCATTCTGAAGGTCGTCCTCGAAAAGATGAGATGCGTCGTATCTGGAAGGATCGCCGGGGTGGACGCCCGAATCCTGTTCTTGTTGTTACTACATACGATACTGATTCTGTTGCGCTCTGCGGACCATCTGGTGATTCTCCACCAGTTTATCACGACGTTGATGTCGGAGTTGCTGAGCGAATTGTCGATGTTGCCCTTGAGAAACCGGACCGTTTTGCGGCACATCGTTTTCTTGGAGAAGTACTGGATCAAATAACCGACGACCTCGTCGGTCTACGTAACCAGGGTCTCCTCTCAACACACGAGCTTCGTGTCGGCGTTCCGCACCGACAAGACTGGGACGATGCTGCGACCAAAGCAGATAATGCCCTCGGGGCTGACGACGGTCGAGAGTTAGTCGAAGAACTCGGATACGAGATCGAACCGCTGCAAGGTGGTGGCTACGTTCTTCGAGATGGTGCAAAAAAGACAGCAGTCGCTGTCTTCCTCGAAGATGATGAAGCCTTCGAGCAAACGAAAGACCGCTTCTCAGGCAAATCGGCAGTCAGTTATTCACTAAACAAAGCCGATAACGAGAACCTACAGTACGTCGTTGCCAGTTCGGGTACCACTCTTCGGCTCTATACGACAGACGCTGATGCCGGATTTGGATCGCGTGGTCGGACTGATACCTTCGTCGAACTCAATCCAGATCTTCTCACCGACGATATGGCGGGCTACCTTTGGCTTCTTTTCTCTGCTGAAGCACTCCGTGATGGCGGATCATTAGAAGAAATTATGGCTCGCTCTGAGGACTACGCTGCCGACTTAGGTGAGCGACTTCGAGAACGCATCTATGATGACGTAGTACCGCAGTTGGCCGAGGCTATCGCAGAGTCGCGTGATCTCGACGACCCAACAAAAGAAGAACTGGATCAGACCTACCGGATGGCATTGGTCCTTCTTTACCGCTTGCTCTTCATCTCCTACGCTGAGGACGAGGACTTCCTCCCACGACGACGTAATGGCAACTACCGTGAGCACTCGCTGAAGAACCTCGCTAAGCGTATTGACCGAACACTAACCGACAATGAACAGGAGTTCGACGACGACGCGACAGACTACTGGGATGAGGTGATGCAACTCACGAAATATATCCACAATGGCCACGCTGAGTGGGGCTTACCAGAGTACGACGGTACTTTACTCTCTTCGAACATGGATATGTCTGAAGCTGGTGCTGAACTTGCAAAAATCGAACTTACCAATGCGGAGTTCGGTCCTGCTTTGGGCAGCCTACTCATCGACGAGACACCTGACGAGCGCAAAGGTCCTATCGACTTTCGGAATATTGGCGTCCGTGAGTTCGGTGTCATCTATGAGGGTCTCTTAGAATCTGAGTTGTCTGTCGCCGACGATGATTTAACTCTTGATGATGGGAATTACCGGCCTGCAATAGATGACGAAACAGTGGATGTTGAAGAGAGAGAAATATATCTGCACGGCCAATCAGGAGAGAGAAAATCTACGGGATCGTATTATACCGGGAGTGAATTCGTTGAACATCTCTTAGATTATTCGTTGAAGCCTGCTCTCGACGATCACATTGATAAACTCAAAGGGATGTCGGACAATAAGGCAGCGGAGCACTTCTTCGACATTCGGGTTGCAGATATCGCAATGGGTTCTGGTCACTTTCTAGTTGGTGCCATAGACCGAATAGAGAGTCGTTTATCTGGCTTCTTAGAACAACGAGATAGCAAGCTACCACGTGTCCAACAAGAATTGGACCGTCTCGAACAAGCAGCAATGGATGCCTTCGAAAACGAGGATAATGCACCAGAAATCGAACGGGATCAGTTACTTCGGCGGCAAGTGGCACGTCGGTGTATCTACGGTGTTGACCTCAATGATGAGGCAACGTTGTTAGCACGTCTTTCTCTCTGGATTCATACGTTCGTACCTGGCCTCCCTCTCACTTTCTTGGACTATAATCTCCAGACAGGGGATTCAATCGTCGGTATTGGCTCTCTCAATGAGATCACAGATCTTGCGGATGTCAAACAGAGTTCCTTGGGAATGTTTCTCGATGACGGTGATGATGAGGCAAATCTCCCTGACATTGAGGAAGAGGTAGAGATGATTGGTCAAATGGCCGACTCCGATGCCTCAGAGGTACAACAAGCTCGACAAACCCGTAATAAAATCGATGAGAGGCTTGAACAGACTGAAGCAGCACTCGATATCCTCGTGGGTTCATATCTGGACGATGATGTTGAGACTAGCGTTGTTACAATGGACTGTGACCTCACAGGTGTATCCAGTTACGACAAAGCACAAGAAGCACTCGGTGATCTTGATGTTCTTCATTTCCCAACAACCTTCCCAGAGGTATTCACTGGTGAAGATCCTGGATTTGACGTAATTGTAGGTAACCCGCCATGGGATAAAGTTCTACATGAGCCACAGCAATTCTGGGTCACCCGATTCCCCGGACTGAATGCACTCAGTAAATCAAAACGTGAGGATAGAATCGAAGAGCTTCGAGAGAAATATCCACAGATTGCCGACGAAGAAGATGAAGTACAGGCAAATCGAGAATTGTATCAGGACTATGTGACCGCTGCCTATGATGAGCAAGGTCATGGACACAAAGATTATTCAAAACTCTTTGTTGAACGGGCTCTAAACTTACAGAAGAGCAGTGGGAAGCTCGGATATGTTCTCCCACGTCAATCCCTCGTACTGGGTGGATGGAAGAAACTCCGCCAGCGACTGCTTGATGAATCTCACTTAACTGTTTTACAGGCGAGAAACCGTGGAGGATGGATCTTTGAGGACGTTCATCACAGCTACATGGTCGTTTTCCTGACACAGAACTCAGAGACAAATAACTCTGGAGCACATATTTGGCCAGCTACTAAAAGCAAAACGGCATTAGAGAAGATCTCGATTGATAATGGACTGGATCTATCGTATGATGAGGTTGTGAATCTAACTACAGAGTCACACGTTGTTTTGCCATGGCTCAACGATGAACGGGCTACGGATATCTTCCCTCAAATGGAAAATGAGTCCCGTTTGTCAGACGACAATGGGTGGATAAGTGGAATACACGATAGCCGTTGGGACTTCCGTGGTTCAGGACGACACGGACACCTAACTAAGGATAGCTACGAAGAGAACCTCTGGAAAACGTTCATGACTCGAAATGTTGACCAGTATGGGATAAATGAAGACAAAGAATTCCGACGATATGTTGATCCAGAAGATGTTGCAAAAATTGGGAACGGGGTCGAGGAGACAGATGACGGTGAAGTAGTCTTAACTCCGGATCATCCAACAGTCGTATTTCGTCATCCGTCTCGAAACGATGACACTCGAACGATGATTGCAACAGCAATGCCCCAGTCTGGATATATCCATACAGCAGGGTACATTCATGGGGTCGATGACGAAGCTGGAACCAGTGCATCATCTCGGATGGCTCTCCTCGCCTACCTCAACAGCTTCACGTGTGATTGGTGGTCCCGACGGATTGTTGATCGCCACGTAACTGCCCCGGTTATCAACAATCTCCCTATTCCGGATTGGGATAATAACCAGATTCAGCGAGCTAATGAGCTTGCCGTTGAACTCACTCGCCGAAATGGAATTGAGACAATTCCTGGTGGAAAGTTACCAGATGGAGATGATGGTGACTCGGATCGGGATAATAAGGAAATTCGTGCAGAAATCGAGGGACTTGTTGCCCGCGGGTTTGGACTAAGTTCCGACCATATTGATACGATTCTCGATGACTTCTCAGAGAATGCCTGTCCTGACGATTTAGCGGAGAACATCCGAAATGAACTAACTACTGATGTAGAGGGTACCGATGAGTAGACCAGAGTTCATTGACAACCGAGACGGTAATACGCTTGCCCAAGCCATCAATGCTTATGTCGAGAGTCTCGATACCAGACTTGCTGCCGACCCAGACTTAGATGTCGTAACTGGCTATTTTAATCCAAACGGATACTTTTCTATTTCAGATGCACTAGACACGGTCGGTGAGGTTCGTCTCCTCCTTGGTGCTGAACCGCCAGAGAAAGACCGTGAGCGGTGGCGAAAACCCGGTGAGCCGCGTGGTGAGGAATATGATCAGACTCTTGTCGACGAGGCACTCCAGACGCTTGACGAGGGCCTCCAGCGTGATCGTGACTTACTCGGATTCTCCCGAGAGATTGATGAAAACCTCCGAGAGATGGTCGACTGGTTAGAGTCTGATAGTGTGGAAGTCCGACGATTTGAAGAAGGGTTTGTACACGGGAAGGCTTACACTTTCTCGCATGAGCAGGGTGTTATCGCTGGTTCGTCGAACTTCACCGGTGCGGGACTAAATTCGAATTTAGAGTTGAATCTCGGAAGTTACAACCCTAGTGTAAATCAACAGGTCGAAGAGTGGTTCGAGGATCTCTGGGAGGCGAGCGATACCTACGATCTTGCTGCTCTGTATGATGAACGGTTCGAGCCATATCACCCCTATTTAATCTATCTCCGGGTTCTCTATGCTCGCTACGGTGACGAACTCGAAGAAGAACGTGAGGAAGGCAATGGTCGAATTGACTTAACAACGTTCCAAGACGATGGTGTGCGGCGTGCTCACCGATTCCTCGACGAACACAACGGTGTTGTCATTGCTGACGAGGTTGGCCTCGGGAAGACCTTCATCGCCGGTAAATTACTAGAACGCACTGTCCAGCAAAATCGGCAGAAGGCGCTAGTCGTCGCCCCTGCATACCTCAGAGACGGAATGTGGTCACAAATGAGTTCTCAATGGGGTATACAGTTCGATATTGTCTCCTACAGCCAACTTCGGAACGACCGTCAACTCGGTGGCGATTCAGCCAATATACCTCTGCATCTTGATGAGTATCAACTAGTCGTCATCGATGAAGCACACGCCTTTCGAAATCCGGGCACTGACCAATCTGATTCGTTACGTCAGCTCCTTCGTGGAGATCCGCCGAAGAATGTCGTGATGCTCACAGCGACCCCGGTCAACAACTCTCTGTGGGACCTCTACTACTTGCTGAATTATTTCATCAAGAACGACGCTGCATTTGCCTCCGAAGGAATACCATCATTACGTGAACGTTTCAAAGAAGCTCAACAGCAGGACCCCTCTGATCTTAGCCCAGACCTGCTCTTTGATGTTTTAGACAAAACTACTGTTCGTCGAACTCGCCGGTTCATTAAGAATCACTATCCCGGTGAGACTATCCCAGATGGCGAAGGCGGTGAGATACGTATTACTTTCCCTGATGTCTCTCCGCGTCGTCTTGATTACACATTCCGTGAAACCTTTAGTGACGACTATTTCGACTATGTTGCTCGCGGTCTCGCTGCAGGCGACCGAAATGATGGTGAATTAACTCTTGCCCGGTATCAACCATCGCGTTATATTGACGGTGAAGAAGAAGGGTCAGAGCTTTCTCTAGTCGGGCTGCTTCGAACAGGGCTGCTCAAACGATTTGAATCCTCTAGCCGAGCGTTTGCCACCACGTTGAACCGTATGATCCGGCAATACGAGGCTGCTGTAGGTCTAATGGATGAAGGACACTTCCCTGCAACAGATGCTATTGATGAGTGGATTGAGACAGACAACGATGAAGCAATGGATGAGCTCCTTTCGGGTAATGGTGAGATTGACCTCACGAGTGGAAATGTTGACAGTAGACGATTAAAACACGATTTGGAGTCAGATCTCCATATCCTTCGTGAATGGCATGAAGAGGCCGACAAGGTCACCAGGGACGATGACGAGAAACTCCATACACTCGGTGACGAACTACAGACTATTGTCGAAGAGGCCAGTTCAGACGCGACAAATGAGAACTCCTTCAGACAGAATCGAAAGGTGCTCATCTTCTCGTACTTTGAGGACACGGTCGACTGGATATACGACTACCTAACTGAACTGGTAGAACAAAACGACGAATTAGAGAGCTATCGTGGTCGCATTGCTGCAGTCGCAGGAGGCAACTCTAAGAATGGCGTATCACGAAAACGGGCGGTCCAAGGCTTTGCCCCGGACTCAACTGACGCTCCCGAGGGTACCAAAGATGAGTTTGATATCCTTGTAACGACTGATGTTCTTGGTCAAGGGGTCAATCTCCAACAAGCTCGATATGTAATAAACTACGATCTGCCGTGGAATCCGATGCGGGTTGTCCAGCGTAATGGACGAATTGATCGGATTAATTCAACCCATCCTGAAATCTATCCGTATTCGGTCTTCCCAGACGACCGCCTTGACGACTTGTTAAAACTTGAGCATAGAGTCCGTGAAAAGCTAACACAAGCCGCCCGTTCGATTGGAATCGATAACGAGGTTATTCCAGATATGGAGACGATGGAGGCCAACTTTTCCGACAAAGTCCAAGATATCGACTCTCTTCAGAGTGAAGAGGCAGACCTCTACGAACAGGGTGGGAAAGACGCTGCTGCATACTCTGGCGAGGAGTATCGCCAAGAACTCAGACAGGGTCTCAAGGACCGGGAAGACGAAATTGTTGGGCTTCCATGGGGAGCCGGTTCGGGCTTTCGCGGACCGAATCCTGGCTACTTCTTCTGTGCCCGGATCGGTGAAGAGGTCTATATGCGGTTCGTCCCAAAGAACAGTGAGAAGACGATCAAGGACACGTTGACCTGCCTGACACGTATTGAGTGCAGCCGAGAGACCGATAGAGAAGTTCCTGACGAGATGCGGGAGAACATATACAATGCCTGGAACGACGCCAGAGAGGATATGTATCGACAATGGATGGAACAGACTGATCCGAGGAACATTGAGCCAGATATTCGAAAATTGTTCCGTGATATTGGCCAGCACCTTCGAGAGTATCCGCCGAACGATGTAACACAAAAAGAGTTAGAGAAAACAATTGCATCAGTTGAGGCTCCATGGGGGCGTCGATATGAGCGTGAACTCCGTGATGTGTTTGATCAAGATCTCGACGCAGTTGAAAAGTCTAGACAGCTGATCGCTAAAATTGAGGATTTAGGTCTTCAGCCGTTTGAAGCACCAGAACCCCTCCCACCAATTCAGAAGGACGAAGTCAAATTGGTCTGTTGGATGGTTGTTGCTCCCGAAGAGCACGAAGACGAAAAGCAATCGTCATCTGGTTTGATTTCACAGATGACTCTGAATTGAGTATCGGTAATCGAATTATGTCTTTACTCGATTAGATCCCTCAGAGAATGGCGTCTATAACGACTATATCGAGTCGAAGTGAGTGATTTCTAATCGCCTTCGCTCAAATATCCGCTTACGATTATTCATACAGTCGACCTTT
>Ga0306901_1000324_pt1 | contig 22371 bp, 31 predicted proteins | sample AntRauMFilla3767_FD_190431 | JGI IMG/M metagenome (GOLD analysis project Ga0306901, IMG submission 190431) | Saline lake microbial communities from Rauer Islands, Antarctica - Metagenome Filla 3 #767 (v2) (version 2) | ecosystem: Environmental > Aquatic > Non-marine Saline and Alkaline > Saline ... | reverse complement strand
TTTAGAACTGACTCTTGTGTAGATGATTGTTCATTTTGTGGTGTGTTTGACTGTTGGGATTTGTCTTCGATCCAATATCTCCAATGTCCTCCTTTGGTGGTTTCTGTTCTGATGAGTTTTTCTCTAGTCCATTTTCTGAGTGTGGAGTCTGAGACATTATAATAGGTCTTTACTTTTTACGAAAACCATTTCATGCTTATTATAATTTTGTTTTACATGAAGGAGTGATTAATTGTATTGATTTTCCGATTTCAAGAGTCAGGCAAATCAACACCTGAAGTGTGTCTTATAATTTCATACATGTTTATATACAATTAATATTTATTACACTCAAACAAATGAATTATGTTACACCTATTTGTCTCTAATGAAATAAAAGTTCTTACACATTCTTATCATTGGTTAATATATTAATTTTTTTATATATCTTTTAATAATTTTATTTCTTCATTCATTTCATTAAACTCTTTTATTAAACGTTTACGACACATTTCAAAAGCAGGATTATAATAACATCTTAAAAATGCATCTTGAATACGCATAACCATTTTATGTTTAAAAAATGCATTACATATCTCTTCTTCACTACATAAAAATGTAGGATTTGACCATAAACTATTCCAAACCCACGGTTTATTTAAATTCTTATTTACAATGTCCCATGTAATATTTGCATTTTGGCTTCTTTAAGCCAAAATGCTTATATCTAAATCATAAAACTGTTTTGTCTACACAGGATAGAAAAACACATATGGGAACTCCTTCTTATGCTTATAGAAAAACAAGTTATTACACAGATAATGAACCTATAATAGAATCTAAAATGACAAGTAATCATGTTGGGTTCCCTGCGGTTTACGGACAAGATAATAATTCATTGACATTTGATATATCTGGTTATTTAGAAAAAACAATAAAAGCAAAAGGTAGAATTCCAGATGGGGCAACAAGAGTACAACTTCCACCTCGTTCGAAGCTATATATACACCCTCTTGTTATAGAAAATAATACAGATAGAAGAAAATGGTATTACATAGAAGATAATGAAAAAAATGTATTTAAAGTTTCTAAAGATTACACATGGGTGACTTATCTTCCTTTCAGAGCACCACCTCCTTTAGATCCTCATGTGACGTCAATAGAAAATCCAGAGACATACAATGATTATGAGTATATAGGACCGAAGTCATTACCTGTAAGCATTCCTTTTAATCTTCCTTATTACAAGAAGATAGAAAGGAAAAGAGATTTTCTTTTGAAGATTTTATGATATAAAAAATTGATTTTAATATAACAGAGTTAAATTAGCCCAATTTTAACAACATGGTAAAATACAATCTTTACATGCTTCAGCGCTCTTTTTGCAATCTTTTAAAGATTGTTTCTTCATCATACGGTATGAACAAAGAAGAAATGGAACTTATATATGTTTCTGCAATGAATAATACAAATGCCAGAGCAAATTATATGTTTTCTCGCAATTATGGCAAAATATTTCAGCTTTCTACAATCCCTTTTGATTACTGGGTTAATTTTTCGACCATGGTGATATGTGAAGTAATGTACAACCATGCTGTTTTGACGGAGAAAATGGGTATTGATAATTATTTGAAACAATTGTTTTACATTTTGACGTTTTATGAAGCTAAAATTTTGCCACGATACTATCAAGATGCAGTTTATGTGAGGTATAAGCTCATTTTGTCTACATACAATTTGACATATATAAGTTGTGATTTTACAGATGTAGTGGACTTTGTTATGTCTATGAAAGGAGGTGTGTACACAGGGTTTGGTGGGGTCCACAAAAAATTATATTGCTATAATGTAGGAGAGTATGCCCTTCAGCAAGAGAAAGTAAATGCTCATGTTTCAGGTGATTTTACCAAGCTTGCTGTAACCTGTCAGTTGTTTTCTTTTGACTCTGAATTACTTAACATTTGCTATGAAAAAATCTATGCACCTGATGGTATTTGGTTCAATAATATCAAAGAGAAGTACAAAAATGAGTTTTCACCTCTTCCAGGACCGTCATCATATCAACTTTTGTTGACTTAATGATTTATGATAGAATGAAATTATTTTTTAATCAATTAGCTATTTTTTGTCATTATTGGTTTTATTTTTTTGTATCAAATACATAATATATTTAGGAATATAGATACCCATGATACATCCAATTACAATACCAACAAAATCGGCATAAACTGGACCTCCTTGGAAACCAGTGGACATAGTAACAATTTTTCCGATGAATGCTCCCAAAAATGCACCAACCCCATCGCTGAAAGTGTTCCCCCATCCTGCTCTTACAAGTTCATCATTTTGTCCAGGAAGATACTTACTTAGTACATCCATCCCAAAAAACAACCCAGCATTGTCAATAAATCCAAAAGCCATAGAAGAAAACATACCTAACATCAATGCTTTAAAGGTAAATGGCTGGTCACCATTCAACAACCATCCAATTGATTTCCAATTATTTGTAAATTTTGAAACAATGATGGTTATTATTAAAAAGAGAAGGAGAAGCCCTGCTACAGAAAAAAGAAAAATGATAGCTTTTGTCTGAGAAGACATTCCATTCTTATTATCTGTCTTATTTTCTTCGATAGTTGTCATTTATATTTACATTTAAAAATTAATTTATCTTTTGCAAAATTTGTAAAGATTTCATGTTTAATTTGAATTATTTGTAATTCTTTGAAAGATACTGTGTAATCTTTAGGATTTGTTAAAATAGAATTCATTATATGAATGGTTTCTAAAATAAATTTTTGTTCAGGGAATGAGTAAGTAATATTTAATGTATTTGATTTTTGAGAAATTGTGTTTTTAACATCTTCTCTATCTAGCCATAATATAACAGATTCAAATTCCATTAATTTATTTAATTTATTTATTTTTTAATAAAAATGAATTAAAAATACAAAATCACTTTTTATTGATATAATATATGAAATAAAAAAATTGATTTAACATATCCTTATTATAGTTCTTTAACAAAAGTAAACATGTACACTACACATACGCAACAATTTCAAAGTTTTGGCTCTCCAATTGAAAGAATTCCATTAAATATGGATTGCCCAGATGCGCCTATGAAGTCTAATTTCAGGCAATGCTTGCAGACGGTGTTGAATGAATCTGAATTAAGGACCGTTCAAGTTTCTGAAGAAGTTCAAGAAGTCCAAGGCCTGGACTATTTGACTCCACCAGCGTCACCTAGACGTGAACCAGTTTGTCCAGGAGCACCAAAAAAGTCAAGAACATTATAAGAAATAAAATACAAATTTTAGAATAATTCAACAAACTTTAAATATTAATATGAATTAACTTTTTTTACGAAATCATTTATGAGAGTATCTTCATTTATGTATTTTTTGAATGCATTTAAATTATATGTTGTAATTTTATTTTTTGATCCTTTAATTTTAAATCTTAAAATAGAAGCATTACTATGTAATAAAGTTTCTATTTTTCTTCTTTCTACAACATCTTTCTTTAAAATCAAATGTATAAGCTGTGGATCCAAGTAACAATCTAATGATGCCAAATTATCTACCCAATGAGTTACAGACATAGAAGTAAACTCTTCCATATACGGGAAAACTTTAATTAATTCTTTAAGACCTGATCGATAAAACAATGCTTTGATATTCTTATTTTTATAACATTCTTTATCATCAGCATCTGCACCAAAAGCATAACTAAAGGGATATACAATATAAGACATGTCTATCAACATGTTTTCTACGTCTATTTTGTCGTATTTATCTAAAACTTCACATGTATCATTATTTCCTAAATCTGCAAGAACTTTTAAAGGGCATAATTGAATCATATTTGGAGAAAAGTCATATGTGAAGAGCCAAAAAGGTGTCTTGGCCATGGTCTTACATATGTCAAGATGAACATTTCCTTTTTTCTTCCTTAAACACATATAAGCGTCTTGAATTAATTCTTTAACATCTGGATCTTTGATTTTTGAATATGCTTCAGAACAAGCAAATTCACTATATTGTGTTTCAACATCTTGGAGAAACATGTAAACATCATTACAAACAGGTTCTAATTTAACTTTTTTACGCATGAAATTGCAAAGTTCTTCCATCGTATTATATTATATCACTCTATAAATTTTAATCTATCTTCTTTGTAATTAGGTGAATCATTATAAATCAATTTTTTTAAATTTTTTTTAATGTTAAAATTAAAAAATGACAGGAAAGATTATTTGTTTGAAAAAAGACAATAATGATACAGAAGGAACAAGATTAAAACACGAACGCGCATGTGAGATTGTTAAACAATTTCACATACTAAATAGAGCAAAATGTTCAAAGCGTTTCAATGGTCTTTCATTGAAAGAAGAAGTAAGTCAAGAATGTTTGGACAAATTAATTGAAGAAAAATTGTTAGATTTGGTAGAAGATGATTTTGAAGTTAAAGCCTCTGGATGGGCCCAGGAAACAATTGGAATGTCAATAAACTTGCAAGAAGGTGGGAATTCCGTAGATGTGAACAAAGCAGATGTAGATGTTTTTGTACTGGACACAGGAGTGGATCCAACTAATTCTTATCTGAATTTAGTAGAATGTAAGTCATTTGTTGATGATGAATTAAATGAAAAAGACACAAATGGACATGGTACAATGTGTGCTAGTATTATAGGTGCAAGTGGATCTTTGGATATCCAAGGTGTTGTACCTGGAGCACGTATTCATGGTATTAAAGTCTTGAATAGTGATGGTGGAGGTTCTGTATCAGACATTATAGAAGCCGTAGAATATGTGGCTGAATTCAAAGAAGCTCACCCAGAACGTAGAGTTGTAGTTAATATGAGTCTAGGAGGTTTTGTAGGGAAAACACAATATACTGCTTTGGATCGACAAATAATTGAGGCCCAAGACAATAATGATTTGGTCTTTGTAATTGCTGCAGGCAATGAATCCCAAGATGCATCTTTATTCTCTCCAGCTCATATTAAAAATGCAATTACAGTAGGTTCATTTGATGTACTGGACAGGTTTAGTACTTTTTCAAACTATGGTCATGCAGTTGATATATTGGCTCCTGGTTCACATGTACAAACATTAGGTTTAGGAGGTAAATTGGAAACCGTCTCAGGTACTTCTTTTGCTGCACCTTTTGTTACAGGAGCAATTGCTAGACACCTTTTATCCCATGGTGATGGAAAAACAAAAACAATGCAGATGATTGGACATTTAATGGGTTCATCTAGAAAGGAACCCTTTGTTGATTATGTTCCTGATGGAACATCAAGAAATCGCCTGAATATTTATTGATTTACTTAGTCAAGAATTTATATTTTTTATTTTTTGAGCATCTTGGCTTCTTCTTTCATTGCTTTTGCTTTTTCTTTTACTTCTGTGTGTTTAGTTTTTGCTTCATCTACCTTCTCTTTTGCTTTTGCAACCATATCATTGGCTTTTTTAATCATATCATCTGCTTTGTCTTTTGGGGTCATTTTATTTGCTTTTTTTTAATAATCAGAGAAAAAAATCTTTTATATTTCTGTGAATGTAGACTTGGATTTTGTTTGCTATAAAAAAATTGATTTACTATATTATAGTGAAATCAATTAGAAATATATAAACATGTCTCTAAGATTTATTAATCATTTGAAGCGAAAAGGAAATTTAAGAACAATTTTGACGTATGACAATGACACAACTTTATTGAAAACAGTATTGTTTAGAACTAATATTATTACTATTAGCTTGTTTCCTGGATGTCTACCATACATGACATTGTTTACAGGAATGTATAGAACAAACACTACTTTAAATATGATGAATTATCTTTTGAGGCCATTTTTTCAAATTACGATAGGAAAGAAAGGAATAAGTGACAATTGGTACATTTGGAAGAATAATAAGTTGATAGACATACTTTATTTTAATGAAACTTTCATTCATTTACCCTTGAAAATACCGGAAATGTTGAATGTTGCTGGTTACTTGCGTGATATGATTGGAGTTCCAACTCAAAATTAGACTTTAAAATTTATTAAATCAAAAATTTCTTTTTTTTAATATAAGTTTGGTATGATAGTATATTATATAATTATAAATATGGATATTAACTTACCTTCTAATGCCATGACATGGCTTAGTCCTCGAGGATATGGAATTAGAATAGAAGACAAGGAATATGTTACTCAATTGAGGAAGCGGCTGACTGTTACTCCAGTGAGCAATTCATCTTTTAAAAAAGAGATGCCTTCTTTTACATTGTATAAAAAGTCATTACAAGATCCGGATGTTACATTTGTACCGAAATATTATGGATTACAAAATTTTGGTTGTCCATCAACTTATCAACCTTCTAAAGGGAAGTCTGCATGTTTAAAATTTAAAGGTGGATTACGTCCTTCCCAACATGAACCTGTAGAAAAGATATTGGAAGCTTGTAATGATCCTAAAAGGTCAGGTGGTATAATTAATATACAATGTGGTGGTGGAAAAACTGTTTTAGGAATTTATGCTGCATGTGCATTAGGTCGTAAGACTCTTATAATTGCACATAAAGACTTTTTATTGAATCAATGGAGAGAACGTATTGAGGAATTTGCACCTGGTACTCGTATAGGATTAATAAAAGGAAAAAAATGTGACATAGAAGGAGCTGATATTGTACTTGCCAGTATTCAATGCATGAGTATGAAAGATTATGAAGAAAATATGCTGCGTGATTTTGGCACTCTAATAATTGATGAAGTGCACCGAAGTGGAACGGAGGTTTTTTCTAGAGCATTAATGTGTTGTACACCACAGTACAGTATTGGTTTATCTGCCACTGTAGAACGTAAAGATGGAATGGAACATGTTTTTAAATGGTTTATAGGTGATATTGTTTATTCTCACAAAGAGCATGCTGATAATGTAACTGTAATCAAGTCAGTATTTAACAGCGAAGAAAAGCCATACAGTGATGTTATTGAAATTAGTACGGGAACGCCAAATATGTCTCGTATGATCAACAATATAACTGCTTGTGAAGAAAGAAATAAATGGATTTGTGACTTGATGTTAGGTATTCCAGATTTGAAAGAGCGGAAAATTTTAGTTTTAAGTGATCGGCGTGCTCATCTGAGAGAACTCAGTAATTTATTAGGATTAAGAGGTCTAGAATGTGGTTTTTACATGGGTGGAATGAAGCAAGAAGAGCTGGAGGAATCTTCTAAAAAGAAAGTTGTATTGGCTACATTTAGTTTTGCGAGTGAAGGTTTTGATCTACCTTCTCTAAATACCTTGTTTCTTGTTTCTCCAAAGTCTTCAGTAGAACAAAGTGTTGGTCGTATATTGAGAGATCGTTCTACCAAGGTATATCCTATTATATACGACATTTGTGATCATTTTTCTCTATTCTATGCATTGGGGAAAAAAAGACGTAAATTTTATAAAGAAGCTGGTTATCACATGGTAACAAGTTTATTCAAAAAGGATGAGCCTATATAAAAATGATGAATTGGATAAATAACACTTTGGTGTTTATATTATTTGTTATAGTGGCACATCTTTTACTGTCGCAGATGAATGGGAAATCACTTTCGTATTCTTACAATAAACTTCCACCACCCCCATCACAAATAAAAGAAGAAAAAGAAAAATTGTTTGAAAATGATATTTATAATATGACAACATCAGAAGAAAGTTTTGATTCAGAATCTCCATTAGAAAAGTTTTTAAGAGAGGGAGATACTCTTCTTATGTAAGATCACGATGTGTCATCATATGACGACGACAGCACTCCTTGGTTAATCCTAGACGATTCATGGCTTCTTTAGGATGAATATTTTTTTCTTCTGTCATCCTTGTATATTCTTCCCACAAATCAGCAATCACTTTATTGCAAGTGAAACAGCGCACTGGTATGATGGGCATCTTTTGTTATTATTTTTATGAAAATAATAACTTTAATAGGTTAAATCAAATTATCAATATGACAAAAATTTGGCTTTTATTATTATTAGTTTTATTTTTAATACAATCTTTAATTACAACCACTAACAAACAATATATTCTGTTATATCTTATTGTAATAGGAATAGTATCTTATTATTTGTATAAACTTTCGGCTGACAAGTTAGTCAATAATCCACGTAGTCGAGAGCTCTTTGTTTCTGATGTATTACTTCCATTATATGCCAATTCACTTCCAAAAAGTGTAATTAAAATTGTTGAAAGTGATAGTAAATTATTAAATAGTCTAAAAATAATATATAAAAAAACAGATAGTATATTTATGACAGAATTAACACAACATTTTTTGAACTTTTTGGTAACATACGTAAAAAATTTTAATTCATTAAATCCAAATTTACTTTTAAATTTAGACTCATCTAGGAGTAAACTTCAATTTTTCACAGAAATAGAATCTCCTATGCACCAGGTAGTCAGAAGCGAACTACAAACTGTTTATAAACAGATGGAGTCTTATATATATGCTTTGGAAAACAAGCTTACCAAAAAAGATAAATTATTTGATAGAATAGAAGAAGATTGGAATGATAATTATTCCATAACATTATAATTAATTTCTTTTAATTTTTCTAATATATGAACATCATCTAAACACCCATTGTCATCTGGGTCTAAAGCATTTAGCATATCATTTATATCATTTTCATCCATATCAGTATATGTTTGCATAGATTTTTTTAGTTCACCAACAGTTATATTTGATGTACTGTTGTTTTTAATCATAGATACTGTAAGATCATCTTCATCAATTCTTTGAAAAATAGTGTCAGTAAGTATGAGAACATCTGGTTTTTTTAATAGAATACTATTAGAATAACTATCTCTTTGATGATTAAAAGTCTCAATTATATCATTACATGATAAAGTGAATTCCATTTCTAATTCTACTTTTCCCATAACCGAATTTAGTATTTCAGTGAATTCTTTGTATGAGATATTTTTATTTTTATTGGCAAAATGATCATCAATGAATTGAATGACATATTTCTTACATAGGTTCACAATTGACATGATATATTTGTTAATTGTATGAAAATCAAAAGTATGTGTTTTCAATTTTTCCACATCAATGTAAAATGAATCTATACACAGTGCACGGAAAACCTATATTCAAAAATGAAGAAGAATTAAATGCTCATTTGGAAACAGATAATTTAAAAGATCATTTTAGGTCTATCATTGATCCTGTAAGCAGTTATAACTCATTTTTGGAAAAAACAGGACTGTCATATGTCATGACTTTAAAATTTAATAACATGAACAGTATGCAATCATCTACTGTGGAAAACTACTTAAGAAATTTCAGAGATACAGATATGTGTTTGAGTATGACTGACAATCAACATTTTTTGAATTGGAATGGATTAGATGGTTCAACATTAGAAAATGGTGATTTAATGAGAGATATATTGAATCATATGGATGAAGATTTAGCATATATGGAGACCAAACCTCTTTCTCAGGGTACAGATACAGAAGTTTATAGTAATTTTATGGCAGATATATGTTTTCAGATTTTCAAGACACATTATCATGTTCTAGCAGCTGCATTTCCTAATTTTATAAGTGATATGAATGATAGTAGTCTTCTTATGCATCGTACACAACTGATTCAACGTGTAAATGATCATGCAAGTCGGGAACCAATAAGCTTTATTAATACATGTGGTGGAGGAAATGAAAAGAGTTATTGGGAAAATGTGGTTGATTCAGTGAAAACCGCATCTAGTTCACAAGGATCAGAACCGATAAAGAAGCTGTTTCTACTTTGTTTTTATCCTTATTTTTATTTTACTTTTTTGACTAACAGTATTGCGAAGAAAAACAGTGCTGAGATAAATGCCCCGCGTCTATTTTTGTTTCAAAGGATAACGGTTCTTTCATCTTACATTTACATATTTTACACGATTATGACCATTCTACAGATAATGGGTTCAAATGTAATAAGCAGTAATTATCAGCGAGCGTATATGATGCTAGCAAGATTTAATGACTCTGTTTTTTCCAATGAAAGTTACATTGACGAAGAAAGTAAAAATGAAATACAGGCTCAAGTCATGGCAAATGGATCTTATAAGATGTCTGCTGATCTCAAAGATGTAAACAAAAAAATAGAAGATATGAAAGGTAATCTAGGAAGATCCACCTTTACAGAACATGAATTCAACAATCAGATAGCTTCTCAGAAAAAACGTTTAATCTTTTGGATTTTAATTGTTATTCTAAGTATTACACTTCCAATAATATTGTTATTTCTTTCATATGACACTTCTTTTTTTGTATCTTGGATCATTATTATTCTCATAGTAGTCATTGGACTTATTATGAGCCTACTAAAATAAAAAATGGACATGCAATTGTCTACCGAGAGGTTGGCTAAGTTCAATTCAGACCTTGGAGTACTTTCAAACTATGATTACAAAACTACTCCCGAAGAGCTGCAAAGATATATTCAGAATGAGATCCAGGGTTCTGATGCTCTTGTAAAAAACAACTTGGAAACAATATTTTATGATAACACTAATGCTTACATAGACTCATCTTTCAACTCTCTTGTCATGAATAACATGAATAATATGAGTAGTTTTGTTAACGAAAACTTGATGACTTCAGAACAAAAAATGAAAGCTTTACATGACAATATAAAAAATCAAATCTCAAGATCAAGATTACATAGTTCAGATAGTCAATGGATGCTAAATTACTATAAATATGTTAGATTTCTTCTTGTTTTTACTTCGTTTGTAATTCTATGTGGACATATTTTACTGTATAGTTATCTGAGACAATTGGGAAGTGAAAAGCTAATATTCAGCTTGGCTGGTGTGTTGATATTTGTATTTGTTATATTTATAATAATAAATATTTACAGAATGAGTAAAAGACGACAGGATGATTGGAACAAATTCAATTTCTCATTTAAACCAAATGATGACTAAATAACATGACGAATGAATACATCTGTATCCCGTGTGACTTTAATTAAATCTCCACTTTTAGCAAACAAATACCTTGCGATTGGATCGGTCTTTAAGATGGTAGGCAGTTGAGATTTTGTTTTAATATTATGAGTTTTCATAATACTTTTTTCTTCTTCTGGACTGATAATTACATGTTTTGGTACTAAAACATGTTTAGATATATTTGATTGTAATTCTTGAAGACGAAACACCTGATATTTCATTTTCAATTCATCTTGAGCTTTTTTTTTAATATTTTTAACTGTACCGGCAGTGAATTTGTCTTTAAATACTATAAGACAGTATTTGCCTCCGACTTTATGTGTTTTTTCTAATTCTTTTTGAATGTCAACAAATTTTCCAGTATTAACAAATATAATTTTAAATTCATTACTAACATGTATTGTATTAACATTCCCATCTTTAGGTTCATAAACATGATCTTTTAAATTATCAGCCCATTCTATATTCCCTCTATCTCGTAACATCTCAGATATTACAATGATAGCTTTTTGCATATTTGGATCTATTTTAAAGCTCATGTTAATAATTAGTTATAACATATATCTTTAAAAAAAAAGTAATAACTTATACCAATAATCAATTTTTTTAACAAAACACAATTTGTCTAATGGTTATTTAAATCCAATGACTTAATCTTGCATTGTTTAAATACAGTTTCTGCATCTGATCCTTCAAAAGGTACTTTGTAGTTATTTTTCAAAGTATGTGCCAATTGATGAGGATTTACTTTCAAACTCTGTGTTCCAAAATGACGGAGAACTTCCATGTAATGTTCATACAATTCTTTAATATGAACTCTATCATTAGGATCTTTTGTAACCTCTACCTTAAAATCATAGAAGAATGAGATAGTATCAGCCTTTTGCTTATATTCTCTAGACATTTGTTTTACGGATTCTGGTTGTGTTAGTCCTTCTGTCTTGTAAATGGAATAGTAGTAGATTAATAAACTCATAAAATATGGTGGCCATGTCAATATTTGGTGATCTAAATCTGGATTTTTGAGGAAAGTACTTGGTTCATTCTTAAAATCTTCTTTATCCAAGAAAGTTGAGTTAAAACCTACAACCAAGATACGTCTAAAAGTACCATAGTCTGTTTCTGTGAGTCTAGGTAAGTAGTTAGCAATATAGACAATTCTTACATTAGGAGTGAACTCTATCTGGCTTTTAAAAACTTCTCTTGTGGAAATTCTGTCTCCTCCTGTTAATTGTTTCATTAATCCAACTTGTAAAGTTGACTTGTTTCCATCAGGGGGTTCAGACATAGGAGTAAAACGTTTACCTCTGATGCTTGCCAAACAAGAATTTGCTTCATTGGCCTTTCCTTGTCCGGATGTCAGAAGAGTTGGAGGTAATGTGCCAGAGTAGTTCCCCAGAGAATTTTGATAAAGTTGAACAAATTTAGACTTTGAATTACTACCAGATCCGGTCCAAAAATAGAACTTTTGATCTGTCACATTTCCATTTAAAAAGCTGGCCATCAGTTTCATCATATACTCTCTCAAGTCTGAATCAGTAAATACAGTGTTCAAATAATTTTCTATGTCTCGATAGACTACATTTTCAGAATTATAATCCATGTAATCAATTTTAGTACACAATGTACAATAATCATCTGGTTGACCAGGTCGAAATACTAGTTCATTCAAATCATATACCCCGTTATTGAAACATAGAAGATGATTTTTAGTGTCCAGATTTTCCAGAAAGTTTTGATCACAAAACAGTATACTGCATTCTTTGACTATAGTATTAATGTATTTATTAGTCAATAATTGTTCTTTCAATCTGTTGACAATCTTAACAAATCGATCTTTTTCAGAAGATGCTTTTTCATTTTCAAAATCTTTGAAATCCTTTTGTTTTTTTAGATTCAAATTCTTCAATTCATCTACCACATAATTTCGTATACATTTGCATATATGAGCATTATTATTTGATGTATCAAAATGCCAGCGATGATTTTGAAAAAACAGCCATTCTCTTCCAGTGTAAACAATATTGTCTTTCAACATAAATTTAACGAGCTTGGCAACTTCTGCATCTAAGAAAGCAATCTTAGTAGATGAAACACTTTCAGAAGTCTGACAGTTGATAATACGATTTTCAATATTTGACATCATAATTTCATTATATACTTGTGGGTTGTCTTCAAACGCCCAGTTTTTCAATCTTTCCATTTGAAAACCTTTAACCTTCATAGTTGACCACTTCTTGTAACAAGCATTTGGATCATATTTATCTATGACACGTTTACTGAATTCATCCCATACTTTTAACAAACGATTATCTATACTATGTAGACAAAATCCTAGACGTAACCAAGGTCCATAATCATTTGCTCTTTCAATACTTAAAGCACGTTCAACTAATTCAGCTGCTAAATTATAATGTATATCATCTGAAACCTGATATACCACTTCACATTCGCTTTGTTTCATGAGAGTTAATTCATCCTTGTATTGTTGTTCTTCTAACACTTTTTTTTCATAATCTTCTATCTCTTTACTAATCTTAGGTTTAATAGGCGCGCATTGTGAGGAATTTTTGTTTCTCATGGAGAAAAGCCTAACATACTTTGTAGTATCCGAATCAATTGGTATATCATCTTTACTTATATTTCCTCCAGATTGATTAATTTTCCAAATTTTGGTGACATGATATGGTTCTGTATCTTTTACTTTACGACTTCCATACATAAGCCAACAATTCTTGCTTATAACTGCAGCATCTACAACATCTTCTACCGATTTTTTAAGATCCATTTCATTGAAAAATGTTCGAGTATTTTCGATAAACATAGATCGAATGATGTACTCTAAAGTGTGTGTCATAACTAGATCAGGACAGCATAAATGCAAACCTTTTTTGGGAGCAGATTTATATTTGTTTTTCTCCATGACATATAACCGGATTCCATCAATGTTTTGAAACACTTCATTAAATACATTGACATAATTATCTACAATGAAACTTATTTGATTTTCATTTAATATAGAAGGTACATTAAAGGTAAAATCCAAATCTGATTTAAACGGAGAAATATCTTTTAAGAGTTTTTCTGCAAAAAACAGATCTTTGTTATTGGACCGAAGTTGATTTTCATACCAATCAAAAAATTCATCACTCTTTAATGCTGGTACCAAAAAGGATCCACCATTGAGACTAACATGAGTTAATTCACCTCTTCTTGTGATAGGACACTTGAATTTATACATCACACTTTGTATTGTTCTCACTTTACAAAATTATATTTCCTTTTCAATTTTTTATTAGTGAAAATCGAACAGTTCAAGATATCCACTACCCCACTATCCTTTAACTAACTCTTTAAGTCATAAGGGTTTCCAAAGCTTATATTAGTACAAAATGACATTTGACAAACTAAGGTTGAACAACTTAGTTTTTAATAAATAGTTGTAAAAAACAAAGATGATTGCCTTAATATACATGGTCTGTATTTACTGTTTAGTTTGGTTATTTGTTAGGGATCAAATGTATGACATGGTGAAAGACAAAAAACATTTGAGTCCGTGGCAAATGATAACAAATGTATTGTTAATTCAAGTTTATACTTTTGTTGGTTTAATACTAGTTATAGGACTGTTTTTTGTTTTACAAACATTGTTCATGCTTCTCATGACCAAAAAAATAAAAGATGAATCTTCTTTAGCATTTTTTAAAGATCTCATGTATCAAATAATAAATGTAAAAATATTTGTTATACTTCCATTACTCACAACATTAGTAGTCTCAGGATATAGTTATTATATTTTAAACTGGAAATCATTACGGATATCAGATGTTCAAGTTATTATGTGGGTTATAGGCACAGCTTCCATAGTGACTATGATTCTTAGTCATCGTCAAGAACTATAGGATCTTCATCATAATCTTCTTCATCTGGAACTTCCTCTATATCAGGTTCATCATGTTCTTTCTCATCTTCTGGTAAAGATACTACTTCATCGTCTTCTACTTCAGCTTCTATTTCTTCTGATCCACTTTCATCATTTTCGTCGTCATCCTCTTCATCATCTTCATCATCAGTAACTTCACCCTCGTCATATTCATTATAAATATCATTTTCTTCCCTTGTTGAAGATATACCTCCACCTTGACCAGTTAAGACAGATTTAACTGCTTGTTTTGCGCGTTTCTCTTTATTAGATGAACGAACAACACGGACAATTCCTTTCATATAGACATCCCCCGGTTTAAAAGCTTTCTTTATAAGTTCTACTGTCACAGTGTCTCCAATCTTTAATTTTTTCAAGTCTACCTCTGATTCTTGACATCTCCAAGATGTTGGATCTTTGAAAACATTGAATTCAGCAACTATAACACCATCTATTTTTATTTCAATTGATAAAGATTCCACATTTGATTTAGATACGACTCCTGTTAAAATTGATTTTGGAAGAGGATTAAAACATTTACATTTGAAATTAACATTATATTGCACATGTCCATTAAAATAAGTAGGAATTATACGTCCCATTCCATGAGATAAGATTTCAATAGTATCCTTAAAAATATAACCATATTCCGAACAATGATTTGCAAATTTCTTATACAAATAATTCAAAATAACATTTGTTTGATCATGTGAACTAAGGTCTTTGGGATGAACCACTACTTTGTCTGTTAAATTAACTATCATTTTACCTTCCACTCTATTATTTCTTATTTACAAAATGATACCTCAAATCATTTTTTTTATTTTTTAAGATTTTGATTATTGTATTAGTACAATGATTTTGGAAGAATTATTTGATCTGTATTTTCTAACATGTGTTTAGCACATGATATACAGATGTTATTGTTTGTATCAGGATAAATAAAACCATTTGAAAGTTCTTTATTACATTCAAAGCATAAATTGTTAGTCCAATAATCTATAAGGTCGTCTCTAAATTTGTCTGTCAGATAAATAGACATGTTTTTAAACAAAACTTCTTGCATGCGCTGATTAAATGGTGTTAGTGCACACTTTAAAAGATTGATGTCTATATTCTCTTTTACACGTAGAACATTACTTGAATTTAACTCCATGTAAACATTAAAATGAGAACCAATTTCAATTACACGATCATTAAATGTATTAGAGATACGCATGTATTTTGTTTATTTTTATCTATTCACTTATTTCTTCGTCGTTTTGATTTGTAAACAAAATCATGTTCTTTATATCATCCAAGTATTCTGTACAGTGTGTGTGACCATTTTCTATCGTAAACTGTCTAGCAAGTGAATAATCAAATGGAAGTTCTTTTTCCACTAAATACTTTAAACAGTTCAGATGTCCTTTTGATGCTGCTATACATATTAAACTATACTCTCCCTCTAAACTAAGTATAGTACCTGTCATTTTTACAAGCTCCTTTAAACACTCTAAATTTCCATCTACTACATAAGCTTCATAGTTAAGACTAGTATATTGACCCATGAAATAATCTTTGAGTAAAAATATGGAAGAAGAAGGCTCATACCCATCTGCAGCAAAAAAAGAATTATGTGTCATTCTTTCAATTTATATTTATCTGTGGCACATTCAAAAATTCATTCAGGAATCGCACAAAACGTTTCACACTTGCTAAACTCATTATACATTTTTGTCATAGGGTTTTCTATCATCCAATTTCGGAAAAAGTTTCTACAAGTGAGTAAATCATTCAGAGTTTCTTTGTTTAGTGATCCGTAATCGTAACCCATTTTCTTCCAGTTCTCAATAACTTTGTTATAGTCTTCCGGTGACAAAAAGTTGACGTCTGTAACTTTCACTTTTTTGTTTTTGAACTTCTGATCGACACCTCCTGATCCAATTTCAGTATCATAATCATCCTTTTTCTTTTTTTCATCTTTATCCAAATTTGTCTTATCATCTTCTAATTCATTTTTGATGAAACTTGAATTCGAACCTTTAAAACGCTTGTATCTCATACTTTTAAACATTAAATGGTAAGCTGGATAATTTTTCCAAGAATCAGGTACCAATTCTTTTGCAAATTCTTTTTTACATGCCCATAACTCTTGATACATTCGAACTAAATTATCTGTTTTGGGAAACAGAGGTGCATAATTTTTTGAAGCATATTTATAGATTCGATGAGGTACACATACTCCAAAGGGTTCAATAAAGAATTCTTTGTTTTTAAGAGCATACATAGCTGAACCAGTGGCGTATATTTTCCCTTTGTAAAAACCAAATCGACATGGGGCAAGATCAAACGAGACCAGTACATGTCGGACACCTCTGAAAAACAACCTTTTAATAAATTGTATATCAAAAGATATCTTATTAGATGTGATTTGTAAAGTTATAGCCATATCCGTACACATCCAGTCTACTAAAACTAATTTGTTTTCAAAATAGTCTGTTAAAATATTACACCATTTAGTTACCGTGTCAGTGCAAAACTTTTCATCTCCATCACCTATTAAAAACAAGTCAATATCAGCTATTTTTTCAGAACTTTGGCTTAAAATATTCAAAACAGAACCACCTGCAATACAGAATTCACGTGACATGTCTTCAATTATATTTGCATCAATTACATTATAAAGTTTGTTAGCCATTAATGATGGAATATTGTCATATTCTATGTCTTTCCATAGCTTAAAATATGAACAAAGTTGAATATTTGGACATAAGCTTATACGTTTGTGAAGTGTTTGATAGTTTCTTTCAATTATAAAATTGTCTGCATTACTCATAACTTCTGGTAAGTTATCAAATGTATAACCTAATTCCAAAGCAATGCTATCGTTTCTCAGATAAGAATCCTTTACATGTTTTTCTTCCATTAATGCATCATATAATCCACTACTGTACTCTCGAATGGCATTATAATAATCCTGCATAATTACTATTTGTATTTAAGTTAAAATACTTAACTATATAGTAGTTAGAATCAATTTTTTGTTTTTGTAAAATTAAAAAAAATTGATTTAATATATTGTTATTAATTTATAACACGTAAGAACATATCAAAAAATGAATCTTAATTTAGTACCTGGTCCATTAAAATTCGTTAAATGTTCACAACATATTAATATAAAAAAATATTTTATTGATACTGATACCTTATTTGTAGCATGTGATAATGGATTTTCTGAAAATAAAAATGAAGTTGATTTAGAGATCTTTTCAAAATACACTTTGCGAAAATCTAACAAAAAAATCTTTTTGATTGATCTTCGCAAAGTGTTTTTAACAAATTTTACCATGTTTGATACATTACTTTTACCAGAATATGAAAATATTCATAAAATAATTTTGTCAGATCATTTTCAAGATGATTTTATGAATCATCTTTCAATGATAGCTTATGAAAATCGCCCCATCGATGATATATTGAAAGAATCTACAATACCAATAACATTTGATGATATATCAAACAACATTGATATTTTTCATAGGTATATACAACCAACTCGAAAATTAAGTGACAATTTTGGAAAACTTTCTTCGAAAGCACTTATAAAAATAGAAAATATCAGTATTAATTTTGATTTATTAAATCCACCATCTGAAATTCTGTTTAATAGTCAAAAGAAAACTTTGACTGATTTACATGATACTGTATCTAGATCTGAAAAAGTAAATGACCCCAAAAATGATTTAAAAACACATTCAAATATTCAAAAGTTTCTTTACTTGACAGAGACAATTCATCCAGAAGAAAGCACATCTATTGATGATACAATAAAATTTATTATAGAGAAACATGGTTGTGTACATGTCTTTTTCATGTCTTTTGTGAAAGTAACAAATTCTCCATATATAGACACAATATTTTATAAGTGTGTTCCAAACAAAAAATCAAAAGAACTTTCAGTTCGTAGACAAACAAACAGAAAAAAACTTTTGAATATTACTGACGCAAAAGATATCGTGATTATTGTTCAAAAAAGAGATGTTGATCTGTTGGGTATAGAAACCATAAAATCTCTTATCTCAATTGCTCATTTCATTTGCAAAATTATTCTATATATTGTTTAATAGAATCAAAAATATATACATTGTTAAAAAACATGAATTCTTTTCCTATATCACTTTTTGTACTTACAACTTTTGTTTTACAATGTGTGTTGGCTTACTTGTATATTAGTCAACGTAACAAGATGGAACAAATGAAAAGTGATATAAAGAGTAATAATTCTCGAATTATAAATCTTGTTAGAAATATAAGCTTGGTAAACAAAGACCATTATGACTCTATTGAACAACAATAGTAGCTCCTAACCGGCACCGGGGTATAGACAGATCATCCACACCTATTCGTTTGATAACGAATAAATATATTTTTCGCTCCATGAATATCCACATTCATATACATGCGCATAACCTACATCATTCCTCTTACCACATGTTTTAGTTGTGCATGCTTCGCTTTGAATATACAAATTACGTAATTTCCTTTGGAGGTTTCTGTTCTGATGAGTTTTTCTCTAGCCCATTTTCTGAGTGTGGATGTGTTTTTAAATGGAAAGATATTTATGAAAATTGCGATAAATTAAATGAACTAGAACACATTTTTAACTTTATGAAAAGAAATAAAGCCACATCAAAATGAATAAAGTGCATATGGGATTATATCTCATAACTCTATTTCTTATTTTTATTGGTTTAACGAATTTCTTTCCTTATTTTTTCATGTATAATACCAAATTTCTGGTCAAAAACCAAAACAATAGTAATCCTGGTAGTACCGATGCTCATAAATGCACATGTTTAAATCTGGGATTAATTTTACTCATTATTTTGATATCTGTTTCATCATTAAACCCTGTTATTCGAATTGGTTTATCATTGCTTATTTTTTTGTTTTTTTATATCATAATACCTTTTCCTTTCATTAATATATGTAATTTGTGTATGATGGCTTTCACTACGAATGGACCTTTCTTGTCAACCGCTGAAATGCGTGATTCTTTCCCTGATTCTATTATTTTAGAAAGTCAATGGGATAAAATTCGATGGGAATACGAATGTTTTAACAAAGATTACAAGACTAGTTGTTTTCACAAAAATGTTCCTGGATTTATATTAGATAAAGCAGATGCGGATAACTGTTGGAGAACCGTATTTTTAAAGAAACAAGGTCGTTTTGAACATAATATGACTAAACATTTTCCGATTACACAAGCACTTTTGTCACATCCAAGCATCCACAATGCAATGTTTAGTGTACTTGACCCAGAAGTGAGCATTCCAGGACATGTTGGTTATTTTAAAGGATATTTAAGATATCATCTTGGCATTTCAATTCCTACTGATCCTGAACCTCCATTTATTACAGTAGGAAATGAAACATATAAATGGCGTGAAGGTGAAGGTGTTATGTTTGATGATATGTATTATCATTATGTTTCCAATAAGGCCAAACAACCTCGAGTTGTTTTGTTTTTGGATGTTTTAAGACCTCATTTACCTTTGGCTGTAAGATATGTGAGAGATGTAGCTGCAATGTATATTGAAAACAATCCTGCTCTTACACTCCTTGTAAAGAACCAACACAAACAAGTCACGAGTAAAGAAGAAAATGATAATTAAAGATAAATGACACTGAACAAAGATCAATGGGGTCCATATTTTTGGAATACAATTCACTACACAGCCCTTGGATATCCTGAAGATACTCCTTCGGTTGACATTCGTGCCAAATATAAAGATTTTTATGAGGCGCTAGGGTTTGTAATACCTTGTATGAAGTGTTCAAAAAACTATATCAATCACATACGCGAGATTCCGATAGACCCGTTTCTAGTATCCAGAGATATGCTGTTCAAATGGACGGTAAATATACATAATATTGTGAATAAAGAAATAGGTAAACCACATTGGAATGAAGAAATAGCTAAATCCAAACTACTCAATCTTCCTCTCCCTATTCAGGAAGAAAATTACAAAGACGAAAACAGTTCAAACAATAAGGTATCATATGCTTGGAAAAATGCTTTTTTGTTTTTATTATTTTTTATTATATTAACTATTCTGGTAATTACATTTTATAAAATCATTTTGAAAAGATGAAAAAAACAATAGTGTTCATGGATATTGTTTCAAGCTCAAAATTATGGGTCCAAGACAAGATTAATATGAACAATATATTAGATGAATTGTTTCAAATTGTGTCAAACTTCTCACAAAAACATGGTGGGAAATTGATTAAATCAATTGGTGATGCTTTTATGTTGGAGTTTGGAGATGTAAAAGCAGCTCTTAGATTTGGAATAGATTTTCAAAAAGAACTTGCAAACAAACGATCCAAAAAAAACACAAATATTATACCACATTTTAGAATGGGAATAGCTTTTGGAGAAGTGAATAAAAAAATATGGAAGGTTCAAAATTGTAATCTGGTCGATTATTTTGGAAACACCGTGAACACAGGTGCTCGAATGGAAAGTATACTAAGTCCAATAGATGGTGTGGCGGTGGCAATAAATGATTGCAAAAAAATTGACGAGATTTTGGAAAGTATTAATGTTCCCAAAGAAAATGTAAAGATTTCGGTATTTAATGAAAAAAAGATATTGAAACTCAAAAGAAGCGTAAGACTTGTCCCATATAGTATACAAGCTTCATCTGGTTCAGAATTACATGGTGTTGCAACACCAGGATGTGTATTGATAATAAGTCAATGACACTTTTTCTTTTATTACTTTAGTGTAATTTGAATATCAAATTGTATTCTTCTCATTAGTTAAACAATGATAGAAAAATTATGTAGTTATGGTGATGTACTCGCACAAATTATCGCCACATTAGATGCCAAAAGTGTCATTAATATCATTCAATGCAACAAATACCTATATTCTTACTATTGCGAAAATCAAATTTATATTAAATCTCTACATTTAGTTCTTAATTATCCTCAAAATGCTATAATTAAAGCTTTTAATTCAAACGATTTTGATGTATTGGAATATATGTTTAATATATTTTCGAACAAGCTCAACTTCTTATGTACAAATATAAGCTGGGTAGGAGATAATAATGTGAGACAAATTGCACTTAATATGTCAGGTGGATCTCAAACCTATTATTCCATGAGTGCATTTGTTGCAGATCATGAAATGGAAACACCTATACACATTGCGGTAGAAAGTTTTAACATGAAAGCTCTTGAAATTTTATTGTCTTATCCTAGTATTGATCTACAGAAGGAAAATCGCTCAGAACTTACTTCATACACAAGCACAACAAATTGGTAATAATAAAGCTGACTCTTGAAATCGGAAAAATCAATAACAATTAATCACTCCTTCATGTAAAACAAAATTATAATAAGCATGAAATGGTTTTCGTAAAAAGTAAAGACCTATTATAATGTCTCAGACTCCACACTCAGAAAATGGGCTAGAGAA
>Ga0306901_1000321_pt1 | contig 22462 bp, 13 predicted proteins | sample AntRauMFilla3767_FD_190431 | JGI IMG/M metagenome (GOLD analysis project Ga0306901, IMG submission 190431) | Saline lake microbial communities from Rauer Islands, Antarctica - Metagenome Filla 3 #767 (v2) (version 2) | ecosystem: Environmental > Aquatic > Non-marine Saline and Alkaline > Saline ... | reverse complement strand
TGATTGCCGCAGCCGAGGCCGCTAATGTCGATATGGAAGAATTTCAAAGCTGCTTGAGCTCAGACAGCTTTCAATCGGACGTACAGGAGGATGTGAACAACGCCGCCGAAGCCGGCGGTACTGGCACACCCTATAACGTCCTCGCCCTTAACGACCCGCTGTCTAATCAAGCGCAGACTCAGCTAAGTAGTATTATTAGTAGCATCGAAATTAGTGAGGATGGAAAACGACTGGCGTTCGGTGGTGCCATTCCTTTCAACACCATGACCCAGATAGTAGATATTTTACTAGCTGACAGCTCGCAAGAAAGTGAAATCGCCAACTCAGACGACATCGCCATCACACCTGTTGACGAAACAGATCACATTCGCGGCAGTATCGACGCGGCAGTTGTCGTCGTTGAGTACTCCGACTTTAAGTGCCCTTTCTGCGCCGACTTCCATACAACCATGAAGCGGATCATTGATACCTATGAAGGTGATCAGGTCGCCTGGGTCTACCGTCAGTTCCCTATTCCCCAGCTTCACCCCCAAGCTCCCCGCTACGCGCAAGCCTCTGAGTGTGTTGCGGATATCGCCGGTAATGACGCCTTCTGGAGCTTCGCCGACTACGTTTTTGCTAATTAATAAAAAACTAGACTAGAGTTAATAAAACACCTTTATATTGAAGGTGCTTTATTTTATATCGCGTAACACTTCCCAGATTTTTACCATCGCTAACGTATCAAGCTTACAATACTCAACCAGATCATTACAAAGCTTTTCTGTATCTGTATCACCCTTATCTTTCAAAAACTCATCCATCCACAGCCGTTGAGCCGAGCCGCCCTCCTGAATATCTAAATTTTTATAGCTTAACTCCGGTACAACCACCGGTAGAACGTACTTTATCGATGCACTACCAAAAAATTCCTTGTCTACAAACCAACCATTTTTAAAGGGATCCATTAAGTCTACCACTCGATTGTTTACATCCTCCAGAAAATCTTTGTACTGTGGACACATGTCTCCCATTTCCTCATTACGTTTTGTCTCGAAGTACTGATACCAGACAATGACACTGCCGTGATCACCAATATCGCTGCGAAGTTTTTCCAGTAGATCCGGTACTGGGTTCTCACCATTTCGATGGAGGTATTCCGTATGCTGAACTTCTGCTTCCGGGCTCTCTACAGTATGCAAGGAGTATTGGAAAGGAATCTGCTGATACGGTCGAGACCCATCATAAGGAGGAATCGCACTCATAGCAGTCTCATAATCTAAGAAGTAAAGTGGGTAGGTTAGATCGCCGAGAAACTCGTGGATTTCCTCTTCGTTAATAATCCGCTCATCACGTTTTGTCGCCTGCACCTGGGCCTGCTGTTTTGCGGTTAAGTTAAAGTCATCCGGAATATCCTGAATAAGCTCAATATTCATATCTTCTAGTTCTCCTAATCGCCTCTTTCCAGGAGCTACAAGGTTGTAAATACTGTAGGTATCAATATTTCTAATATTTTTGTAAATATCCATCCAGTCACTTAGTGACCCCATATTGAGATAACGCGGTGATGGATCCGGCATTTCCTCCTGCTTCATAACATCAAGCGCTACACTAATACGCCCCTCTGTTTTCCCCATATTATCTCTGACTTCTGCTGTAACATCGGTAGTAGCGGTCAGCTCTTCTGGATCGATCTCCCCATCACGTACATACTCTTTATTGACATGAATGACTAAAATATTTCGAATATCATAACCGGCCGACTCCAGAACAAATATTTGGAAGGATAGATCATGGTAATGCTCCTTCTTTACTTTTGTACTGGATTTCACCTCGTACAAATCGAAGGTATTGTTATCAACTCTTTTTAAAATATCAGTAATACAGGTTAGCCCGTTCGCCTCAAATCGACCCTGGAAAATCACCTCAGCTCCGGTATTGATTGTTTGGGTGGTTCGCTTCGGCATTGAGCGATACTGGCTAAAATTATCGAAGCCAATTTCCTGCCCGTCTGGAAATAGCTTATATGCATACTGCTCAAATTCGACTCCAGCATCAAAGATGGCTTGGAGGTTAGCGTCCGGTTCCGGCAGTTTATCCTTATCATGCTTTTTCAACCACAGCCACGCCGGGTGCTTAAGAAACATCATAAATTCTGATTTCGATAGTTGCATATGGGTTAATTATGTAATACTTTTCCTAACTAGAATAATCCATAGGGCGAACGACTCAGGTCGTTACTATATTTTTAAACTACTACTCGCCGCAATAGATAGCTTTAATAATTCTCCAGTCGTGGGGCTCGCTTATTCTGGCGAATCTTCTCGTGCGCCTTGGCCTCAATTTGGCGGATGCGCTCCCGGGTAACGTCAAACTCCTTACCAACCTCCTCCAGCGTATGGCTCACCCCGCTGGCTAGACCGCTACGCAATTCTAAGATGCGGCGTTCTTTGTCAGTTAGTTCCGAGAGCACCCCCTCCAGCTGCTCTGACAAAATCCGGTGAGAAGTCTCAGCATCAGGGTCATCAAGCTCCTCGTCGGGAATAAAGTCACCAAAGGTTGAGCGGTCATCACCCTCATCGCCTACCGGCGTCTCGAGTGAGACGGTATTCTGGCGGATTTTCTGAATCTGCAGCACCTTCTCTAGCTCAATTCCCATCTCCATCGAAATCTCTTCGGGTAGTGGATCCCGGCCCAGGTCTTGGGAAAGCTGGCGGGTAATTCGTTTGTACTTAGAAATTGTCTCGACCATGTGGACAGGGATGCGGATGGTTCGGCTCTGGTCGGCCAAGGCGCGAGTAATGGCTTGACGAATCCACCAGGTTGCATAGGTTGAGAACTTAAAGCCACGCGTCCAATCAAACTTATCAACCGCCTTAAAGAGCCCAATGTTCCCTTCCTGAATCAGATCAAGCAGGGTGAGGTTTGAAGAACGGCTGGCATACCGCTTGGCAATTGAAACCACCAGACGCAAGTTAGCTCGCGCCAGAATGTTCTTAGCCTCATCATCACCGGCCTGAATCCGCTTCGCCAGGTCCTTCTCCATCTGCGCATCGATCAGGTCATACTTTCCGATCTCTTTAAGATACTGCTGGACAGAATCAAAGGAAGCAGCACTGCCGCGACGGTAGACGTTACTATCAGTGCCATCATCAATATCAAACAAACCGGCCTCCGTGCGGATGGCAATATCGGCATTTTCAAACTTATCAAAAAGCTCCTCCAAAAGATCAATGTCCTTCTCAATGAAGGGAAACTTCTTAAGAATTTGTTCAAAGGTAACAAAACCACGCTGCTGACCGGTTGAGGTCAGATTCTTGATTTTGTCTTGGCGATGACGTTCGTCCTCGCTCAAGTCAAATTCCCTATTTTCTTCTTTTGGTTTTGATCGTGGCATTATCTACTGTTATTAGAAATTTACTAGTTGCAAAATTTTACACAAGATTTCGGACCTCCTCTCGGACCTCATGAATTCGAGAAGATATCCGCTGACACTTCTCTAAAAGTTCTTGTTTCTTCTTTTTGTCAGATTCGCGAGCGACGGCTCGGCTCACCCGATCGTAGGTTAGCTGCAGGACTCGCTCTTCAAAGTGTAACAGAAGCTCACTAACATCCCGCTTGATAACCTTGTCCGACTTATCAGCATAGGTTATCTCCAGCACCAAGACCTCATCATCAGTCACACTCGGCGCTTCATCAGGATCAATGTCATAACCATTAATTTCAGCAATATTTTCTTCGGTCTCGGCTGGATCAATCACTGGTTCGTCCGCCTGCTTTTGCCACTGACAAATCGCTAAGAGCTGCTGGTGAATACTGCTCTTTCGCTCCCGTGGAGTCAAGAGAGTGGAGTCGGCTGCAGCTACCACTGAGCCGGGCTTTTGGGAAGTCTCTTGGTTGGCTGCCTCTGAACTCAGCTTAGCCAACTCCCTGCGTAGGGTTTTCTCTCGAATATCAGCTTTCTGAGCAACTTCAGAAATGTAGTGATCCTGGCTAATCTCATTCTCAATGCTTAAAAGCAGAGGGAACACCTGCGTTTGCAGATGATCGAGAAAGCCTTCCCGGCCACTGCTGTCAGCTCGCACCCAGTTAATCGCCGCGTCAAAAATATCTTCTGACTGAGCAATTACTGATTTGAAGGCACTGGCTCCTGACTGATTAATCAGATCGGCCGGATCACTATCGATCGGCAGCGGTGCTACCTTCGGCTTCATGCCGATAGACAACGCCAGCCGGCCCGTTTTCAGCGCGGCCGCTCGGCCGGCCGAATCAGTATCGAGCGCCAAAATTAAATTATCGCTAAAGCGCTGGATCAGCTTCAGGTGATGCTCGGTGATGGCGGTACCAGAAGATGCCACCGTATTCTCAAAACCAGCCTGATGAGCCAAGACGAGGTCAGTTTGGCCTTCAACTAGAATCGCCGCATCAAGCTCCCGCAGCTTATCCTTGGCCAGATCAAAACCGTACAAAATCTGCCCCTTTCGAAACAGTGGCGTCTCCGGTGAGTTGATGTACTTCGCCGGGCTGTCTTCATCCAAGCGCCGACCCGAGAAGGCTACCGGCCGGCCTGCCGCGTCATTTAAGGGAAAGAGTAGTCGATTACGAAACCGGTCATAGGGCGATTTATCACCATCGGGCTGTTTAGCCAGACCGGCCGTAATGATGTCCTCAGTCTTGTAGCCGGCCGACTGCAAATGCTCTAAAACCACCCGCCACTCATCCGGTGCCTGACCAAGCTTGAAACGCTCAGCGGTCTTATCAATAATCCCGCGTTCACGCAGATAGTCTCGCCCGGTCGTACTCTCTTTAAGCTGCTTTTGGTAGAAGTCACGGGCTTCCTCTATAATCGCTCGCAAACGTTTCTTTCTCCCGCCATCACTACTGCCGCCAGACAAGGTGACGCCGGCTCGGTCGGCCAAAATCTTCAATGCCTCGCGAAACTCAACACCTTCAAGCTCCTCAACAAAGGTGAAGATATCGCCGCCTTTATTTGAAGAAAAGCAGTGAAATAAGCCCTTGTCTGGTGAGACGTAAAAGCTCGGCGTATTTTCATTGGTAAAGGGCGATTTGGCTTTGAGATACTTCCCAGACTGCTTCAGCTCGACATACGAGCCCACCACCTCCTCAATGGTCAGACGTTCCTTAATTTTTTCTACATCCGAAGCCATAAAAACCGATGGATTATTTTAAACTGACAAGAGCTGATATCTCAACATAAGAAGCGTAAACCCTGCTCGTTACGCTTCGTCAGTCGCTTCTTCAGCTGACTCCCCGGCCACCAGCTGTGCCTTTGGACTACCGGCAAAACCACTACCAGCCGGGATCAGGCGGCCGAGAATCACATTCTCCTTCAAGCCAACGAGATTGTCCTCACTACCACGCACCGCCGCATCAATCAGAATTCGCGTCGTATGCTGGAAGGAAGCAGCCGAGAGGAAGCTCTTTCGGGTCAAGGCTACACGGGTAATTCCCTTCAGCAGCTGCTTAGCCTCGGCCGGCGCTAAGCCCTCTTCCTTCATGCGCGCATTCTCCTCACGCAGCTCGGCCTGCTCTACAACATCACCGATGGTGAAATTGGTGTCTCCTGGCTTCTCAATCTCAAAACGAGAGAACATCTGCTTTACAATCACCTCGAGGTGCTTACGCGAAATTGAGGCACCCTGGAGCTCGTAGATCTTATTGATCTCACGAATGATGTAATTTTGCGCCAACTCTTTACTGCCACGCGCAAAGATCTCCTCAAGCTGTGCCGCTCCATCGGTCAAAAGCTGACCAGCGATGACATCGTCGCCTTCCTCAACTCTCGCACTACGGCGAGCTGGAGCCGTATACGTTTTGGCCTCCTTTTCACCTTCGCCATCATCTGGCAACACTGTGATCGATAACGTATCGTCCTTCACACTGATATCGCTGACCGTTCCATTTACCTCACTAACCACCGCCGGATTCTTTGGATCACGAGCTTCAAAAAGTTGCTCCACACGCGGTAAACCGTGAGTAATGTCACCTTCTGCCGAAGCCACTCCACCGGCGTGGAAGGTTCTCATGGTCAGCTGCGTTCCCGGCTCTCCGATCGCCTGAGCTGCCACGGTACCGACCGCCTCACCGATATCAACCGGACGGTTGTTACCGTGATCAATGCCGTAGCATTTTTTACAGACTCCCCGCGGCGTCTCGCAGGTCATCGGCGAGCGTACGGCTACCGACTGAATCGCTGCCTCGTCAAGCTGGGGAGCATCAGCCCGCGTTAGGTAGTCGCCTTTTTCAAAGAGTGTCTCACCATCTTCTGTTACCACATCCTCGGCCAGGAAGCGGCCTTGCGCATTCTTGGAAATTGGCAGAATAATTCCTGAGAGGTTCTCCTCACGGAGAATAATGCTTTTATCCGTACCACAATCCTCAGTGGTAACGATAATGTCCTGAGCCACATCGAAAAGCCGACGCGTTAGGAAACCGGCGGTCGCCGTCTTCAGAGCGGTGTCAGTCAGCCCCTTTCGGGAACCGTGGGTTGTCGTAAAGTACTCAATCGGCGTGTGACCCTCTTTAGAGGAGGTCTTAACCGGAAAGTCGAAGGTTTCGCCTTTGTTGTTCTGGATCAAGCCCTTCATACCGGCCATGTTATTAACCTGCCCCATCGAGCCACGCGCTCCAGAAGAGAGCATATCCATTACCGAGCCCTCTTGATCAAGCGCCGCCGAGAGCATTTCCCCAAGTTTTGACTTGGTTTCGTGCCAGACCTTAATCACCTGCTTACGGCGCTCGTCGTCAGACAAGAGCCCATCATTGAAGTGTCCGGTAATTTCATCAACCTCGGCCTGAGCTTCGTCCAGCAGTTCTTCCTTATCCTCAGGAATCACCACCTCATCCAGACCGAAAGTAATACCAGCCTCGGTAGCGTAACGAAAGCCGGCCTTCTTAATATCATCAAGGATTTTTGGCGTGCGCTCAGTCCCGTAGCGATCAATGAGATTAGCCACGATTGTTTTAGCAATGCCGGAATCAATCTTTTTGTTCACAAACGGAAAATCGCTTGGTAGCAAGCTATTGAAGATTAGCCGACCAACCGAGGTAAGAAACATCTCACCTTCAAAGGCTTCATAGCGAGTGCTCTTGGTTGGAAGAACGTAGATAGGTTCACGCAGGTCAACTTTTTCGTAATTATTAGCCGTGATGGCTGCATTCGGACTAGAGAAATGCGGCACCGCCGTTCTCTCAATTTCCTTATCCTGCTCTTCAGCAGAAATTTTTGTCAGCCAGTAGGAACCAAGGATTACGTCCTTGTCGGCCGATACGATCGGTGAACCAGTACCGGGCTTCAAGAGATTTTTATCGGCAGCCATAATCTCACGAGCCTCGGTCTGCGCCTTCTCAGATAGCGGCACGTGGACGGCCATTTGGTCACCGTCAAAGTCGGCATTGAAAGCAGCACAAATTAGTGGGTGTACCTGAATGGCGTGGCCTTCAATCAGTCGCGGCCGAAAGGCCTGGATGCCAAGCCGATGAAGCGTTGGTGCTCGATTAAGGAGTACATACTTATCCTGAATCACCCGCTCAAGAATCTCCCAGACCTCATCAGTTCCCTGGTCAATCAGCTTGTTAGCACCGCGGACATTGTGGGCTTCCTCGCGCTCCAGTAGTTGATTAATTACAAACGGTCGAAACAGCTCCAAAGCCATAAACTTTGGCAACCCACACTCATCAAGCTCGAGCTCCGGACCAATAATGATCACCGAGCGGCCGGAGTAGTCAACTCGCTTACCAAGAAGATTACGTCGGAAGATTCCCTGCTTGCCTTTAAGGTTATCAGAGAGAGACTTCAGCTGACGACGGTTTCCACCACTGGAAGTATAGGAGCTTCCTCGCCGGATTGAGTTATCCAAGAGCGCATCAACAGCTTCTTGGAGAATACGTTTTTCGTTACGTAAAATGACGTGAGGAGCATTGATCTCCTGTAGCTTCGCCAGTCGGTTATTGCGATTGATCACGCGTCGATACAGGTCATTAATATCTGAAGTTGCGTGCCGACCCCCACCAAGTGAGACCATTGGCCGTAGGGATGGTGGTAGCACCGGCAGTCGTTCAAGAAACATCCATTCAGGCCGCTGATTGGACTCCTCCATGCTAGTTAGAAGTGACAGGCGCTTGCGGAGCTTCTTTTTTTCTGCTTTAGAGCCAGACTGCTGGTACTGCTCCTCCAGCTCATTGATTAAGGACAGCAAATCAACCTGTTTAAATAATTCATAAATAGCATCGGCGCCAATCCCGGCCTCAAAACAAGCTGAGTACTTGGAAGAGAAACGATCATAGTCACCCTCATCAATCACCATACCTTCAGACAAACTCTCCAGCTCATCTTTCATAGTCTGAAAGCGCTTCTCAAGCTTATCTTTCTCCTCGCCGTCAGCCACTTCCTTGGATCGCCGTTGGTACTCATCTCCTAAGTTAGCAAGAAGCTTCTCCCGCTCAGTCTCATTAACATTGGTAACAATATAGCCAGAAAAGTAGACAATCTTTTCGAGATCGCTCTTTTTTAGACCTAATATTAGGGCCATACGAGACGGCACGCCGCGCACAAACCAAACGTGAGCTACTGGAGAAGCCAGCTCAATGTGGCCCATTCGTTCCCGCCGGACAATCGAGCGAGTGACCTCAACACCACACTTCTCACACTCCACTCCTTTATAGCGAATGCCTTTGTACTTTCCGCAGTAGCACTCGTAGTCCTTCTCAGGACCAAAAATTTTCTCATCAAACAGACCATCCTTTTCTGACCGCTGGGTACGGTAGTTGATGGTTTCCGGCTTGGTCACCTCGCCGTGGGACCAGTCCTTAACACGGTCCGGTGCGGCCAGTGATAGCTTAATTGAGCTAACTTTCTGTGGGTTTAAGGCGTTGAGTGGATTGTCTCGTTTCTCCATAATAATTGGTAGTAAATTAAATAATTTATTTCGTTTCGCTTTCGAGCTTCACCTCGACATCCAGTGCCAAGGCACGAAGATTATTAAGTAATACATTAAATGAGGCCGGAGCATTTATATGCTCGATCGGTTCGCCCTGCACCATGGCGTCAAAGGCGGAGGAGCGGCCAAGAATATCATCAGACTTAGTGGTCAAAACTTCACGCAGCGTGTGGGCGGCTCCATAGCCCAAGAGAGCCCAGACCTCCATCTCTCCGAAACGCTGACCACCATTTTGCGCCCGCCCACCGAGCGGCTGCTGAGTAATCAGCGAGTACGGACCAATCGATCGTGAGTGGATCTTGTCCTCCACCATGTGGTGAAGCTTGAGAATATACATATAACCAACGGCAATATCCTGCTCGAAGGCCTCGCCGGTACGGCCATCATAAAGAGTCATCTTGCCATTCTCGGCATAGCCGGCCTTTTTCAGTTCTGCCTTTATTTCCTCCTCAGTCGCGCCCATAAATGGCGGTACAATCGCCTGGTAACCGAGATCATTGGCAGCCAACCCTAGATGAAGCTCGAAGATTTGCCCGAGGTTCATCCGGCTTGGCACACCAAGTGGCGTTAGGATCACTTCGACCGGCTCCCCGTTCGCATCGTAAGGCATCTCCTCTTCGGGAAGAATCATCGAAATAACTCCCTTGTTTCCATGTCGGCCGGCCAGCTTGTCACCAACTCGAAGTGGCCGCAGCTGCGCCACCTCTACCACTACTCGCTTGAGGACACCGCTATCAAGATCATCACCATTCTCACGCGAGAACACCTTCACTCCGACCACCCGACCCTTCTTTCCTTGCTCCATCCGCTTAGAGCTATCCTTCACATCGCGGGCCTTCTCGCCAAAAATAGACCGCAGCAGCCGCTCCTCTGGAGTCAGCTGGCTTTCGCCTTTGGGGGTAATCTTTCCGACAAGAATATCGCCCGGCTCCACTTCAGCCCCGATCCGGATAATGCCGTCTTCGTCAAGGTTAGACAGCTTCTCCTCGGAGACGTTGGGAATGTCATGGGTCGTTACCTCCGGTCCAAGCTTCGTATCGCGAACATTAACATCAAACTGCTCCATGTGAACAGTAGTAAACTTCCCTGCCTTGACCACACTCTCAGAAATTACAATGGCATCCTCGTAGTTAGCACCGTACCAAGACATAAAGGCCACCTTAGCGTTTTTCCCGAGCGCTATCTGTCCGTCCTCACTCGAGGACGTATCAGCCAGAACATCACCCTTCTTTACCTTCTCACCCAAGTTAACCGTCGGTCGCTGGTGAAAGGAGGTGAAGGCGTTGGTACGCTCGTAGGTAGAGAGCGTATACTCGTCTTGCTTTGGCTCACCACGGGCCGACTTGTCACGCTTAACAGTAACGTGCTTGCCGTCAACCTCCGTTACCTCACCCTTAGCTAGGGCTAAGACAACCCGGCCGGTATTTTTAGCCGCCGGCCCCTCAATCCCGGTCGCCACTAGCGGCTTCTCGGGAGAAACACACGGCGTGGCTTGTTTCTGCATATTGGATCCCATCAAGGCCCGGTTGGCATCATTGTGATTCAAGAATGGAATCATCGAGGTTGCAATCGAGAAGGCCTGATCAGAAGCAACGTCAATATAGTCAACGTCCTTACTATCAACCTCGAGCGGATCTCCCTGGTGGCGCACCTCAACGCGCTCAGCCAGAATTTTACCACTCTTATCCCGCTCCATTGCCGCGTGAGCAATGTTGCACTTCTCTTCTTCAAAGGCATTGATGTACTTGATCTCATCGGTAACTTTGCCATTTTTTACCACCGCGTACGGTGTCTCCAGCATGCCAAAATGATTGACTCGAGCTCGCGTGGCGAGCCGTAAAATAAGGCCAATATTAGCACCCTCAGGAGTATGAATCGGACACACCCGGCCGTAGTGAGACGGGTGGACGTCACGCACCTCAAAGCCGGCACGCTCACGCTTCAGACCACCCGGCCCCATAGCAGAAAGTGTGCGTAGATGTTCAATCTCATTGAGAATATTGTCCTGGTGCATGAACTGGCTGAGTTGGTTGGTGGCGTAAAATTCCTTCAGCCGCGCCTGTAGTGGCCGCGGAGACAGAAATTTCACCGGCAACGTTGTATCGATATCAACCGTACTCATGCGATCCTGAATATTTCGCTTCATCTGCGTCATAGCAACGCGGATCTTCTTTTGCAACGTCTCACCAACAAAGCGTACCCGTCGACTACCAAGATGGTCGATATCATCCGGCTTGGCCTCCGGATCAGCATTCAGCTTCGCTAGGTGCTTAATAATAGTCACCACATCATCAAGATCAATCACCTGCTTATCGAGGGAATCTTCATCAAGCCCTTTATCGAAGCGATCATTAAAGCGGTAGCGACCAACGTCCGAGATATCGTAGCGTTCTTCCGTAAATAATGAGTCAATGTAGTCCTTGGCGTTGGAGTAAGAAACAATGTCGCCTTCACGCAGCTTTTTGTATACCGCCACATAGGCATCCTCTTCATCCTCAGCCGTATCCTCGGCCAGAGTAGCTTCAATGTACTTCTGCACCTCGGCGTCACCATCAAAAAGCTTCTCGATTGCATCGTTCGTGTCAGCACCCAACACGCGAAGGAGTGTTGTGATCGGCAGCTTACGCTTGCGATCAATGCGGACGCTCACAACATTCTTGTGATCACTCTCAACCTCAATCCAGGCTCCTCGAGACGGAATAATCTTGGCACCGAAGTACTCATCACCGCGCTTCTCATTAGTCACAAACAAAACTCCAAAAGAGCGAATCAGCTGTGGTACCACCACGCGCTCAATTCCATTAATAATAAAGGAACCGTAATTGGTCATCAACGGAAAGTCCGCCATAAAAATCTCCTGCTCTTTCTCTGAACCAATCGACTGGTTGGTAAGTTTGATCGTCGCTCGCAATGGAGCCGAGTAAGTCATCTCGTTGTGGCGAGCATATTCGGGCGTAACCTGTGGCTCACCGATCTCAATCTCCACAAACTCAAAGGAAAATTTCTCTCCAGAGTGATCCTCAATCGGAGAGAATTCTTGAAAGAGGCCTTCCAGCCCTTCCTCTATCACCCACTGAAACGATTCGAGCTGATCCTTCACAAAATTGGGGTACTCAACAAGCGGTTTTTTGTGTTTAGCGAAAACTTTCTGTTCCATGAGGGTGGTTGGTTATTAGGTGAAAAAATTTAAGGAAGCGAGACCGCGTAATTCAAATGCGGTCAACGCTGCACATAGGTATAGTGATGGCTCAGAAACGAAATTGATGTAACACTACTATTTTTGTGAGTACATACGCACAATACCCGCACCAGCCTCTGCCGGTGCGGCACATTTTTTCTTGCATTGTAATCTGGCTGAGCAAAAGTCGAGTCGTTGGATATAAAAATCTTTTGGCTCACGCTCAACCACATCTGTTAGTGTATACAAACTACCAATACTTGTCAACGATTTCTCATTAGTAATTACTGAAAGATTTAATAATTGATTTTAACTCCTCTTTCCGCTACAATGCTCTCGCACGAGAAAGTTGCCACATCCAAATATTTACTCGCCCTACAGCCGACGTAAACCTGTCTACCGTGACCCACGATAGCTAACTGGGTAGACAACCGTTGACTGTTTACATTTTTATGCCAACAACAACTGAGGAAACCCAAGAAGAAGACGAGTTAGAAGTAGTTGATGAAGATAAAGAAGAGGAAGATAAAGAAGACGAGCTACCACAGCTTGACAAGGACAATCTCGGGGATAACCCGATGGAGTCGGTCTATGAGTCATCAATTGCCCGCCCCGAGCCCGGCAAGATTGTCACCGGTACGGTGGTGGCGCTTGATACAGCTAGTGTTTACATTGATCTTCCTCCCCACAGCACCGGAATTATTTTCGGTCGGGAGTTTATTAATGCTCGCAACATCATTCGCAACATTTCCGTTGGCGACACAATTTCCGCCAAGGTGGTTGAGAGCGAAAATGAGGCTGGCTACGTAGATCTCTCGCTCAAGGAGGCCCGCCAAGCCATCGTCTGGGCCAAGGCAGAGAAAGCTAAGGAGAGTGAGGATGTCTTTAACCTGACCGTGACCGATGCCAACAAAGGTGGCCTACTCTTAGCCTGGGAAGGAATCCGCGGCTTCCTGCCGGCTTCGCAATTAAAGCCTGAGCATTATCCGCGCGTTGAGGGTGGTGACAAAGACAAAATTCTTGATGAACTCAACGAGCTAATTGGCCAGAAGCTCTCTGTTTCCATCATTACGGCTGATCCGGCCGAAAAGAAACTGATCTTTTCAGAGAAAACTCCGGTCAAGAAGGAGAAGAGTGAGATTGTGGAGGAGCACGAGGTTGGTGAGATTGTCGAAGGTACCGTCACTGGCATCGTTGAGTTTGGAATCTTCGTTAAAATCGAGGAAGGGCTCGAAGGACTGGTGCACATTTCCGAGCTCGACTGGGGTCTTGTAGAGGATCCAAGCGATCTCTTTGAGGTTGGTGAGACGGTAACTGCTAAGGTGATCGAAAAAGAAGGCGATAAGATCTCCCTCTCTATTAAGGAGCTGAAAGAGAATCCGTGGGTGACGGCGGCTGATAAATACCACGCCGGCCAGGAGGTCGAAGGTGTCATTATTAAGTTTAATGATCACGGAGCACTAGCAGCGATTGAAGAAGGCGTGGCCGGGCTGGTGCATGTCTCCGAATTTGAATCCATGGAGGAGCTGCGCGATACCCTTGAGCTTGCCAAAACCTACACCCTCCGCATTAAACTCTTTGAGCCGCGCGAACAACGGATGGCGCTGGCGTATGAAGAGGGCGAGTCTGTCGATGACGATGATGAATCGTAAATTCCTGCGCGCTTGAGCGCTTCGACTTTGTAATCATTTTGTTTACAAACTGATCCAAAAAAGCACTCCAAGCCGGAGTTCTTTTTTTATGTGCCAGTGTGCTAGGCTGAAATCACATGAAACTCTACCTCATCCGCCACGGTCAGTCAGAGCGCAACGCCGCTCATCTTCTGAGCGGGCGTAGTCTTACAACACCGCTTACCGCTACTGGTGTAAGACAGGCTCGCCAGATTGGACACTTGCTGTCGGGAGTCTCGCCAGAAAAGATTGTCAGCTCTCCAGCTCAGCGGGCTAGCGAAACCGCCACGGTCGCCTTAGAGACAGCAAACATAACTCAGCCAATTACCACCGACAACGATCTCTTGGAGCGCTCGCAGGGAAGCTTTGAAGGTCGGCCGAGAGTGGATATCTTAAAAGGTTCTGGTGCTGTGGCAAGGCTCTGGCACTTTTTTAAGGATGGTGAGGACTTTGCTCTTCCGGGTGGCGAGTCGCTTAATGATGTAAAAAAACATCTACGGCGTTGGCTTAGTAAAACAGCCGCCGAGCTTCCGGCTGAGTCGGTTGTCTTCGTCTTCAGTCATGAGCTGGCAATAAAGTGTTTACTAGCGAGCCTCTTTGGTTGGTCTAAGTTACGGATTTACGCTACAAATATTGACAACGCCTCCGTTACCATACTGTCTCGCGGCGCGAATGGCTGGAAAGTAACTGCACAAAATCAAAAAGACCATCTTTAATTTAAGTAGTTCATGGCCGCCGCTTGCCCGCTCTCGATCCAGTGCTTGATTCCTTCCTCAATGTCGGGATACGTAGCTTCCAGCTTCTCCACTTCGGTTTCAGAAAACTGCCCCATCACAAACGGATTAATTCCCTGCTCACCGACCGTCTGCTTCACTGGCTCCCCGGCTTCATTAGTTGGACTAATCCCGATCCGCAGCCGGTAAAAGCATTGTGTTTTTAGTTCACTGATAACCGACTGCACCCCCCGATGCCCACCACTACCGCGATCATAAGCCAACCGAATGTCGGCCAACGCAAGATCAACATCGTCATAGATAATCAAGATACGCTCCGGCGGTATATTAAAGTAGTCTGCTAATTGCCGGACCGCCTCGCCGGATTTGTTCATGAAGGTCTCCGGCTTTACCAGGAAGGTCTTCCGGCCAACGATTGATACTTCACTTGTCAGCGCATTCCCTTGGCTGCTTGATGTAAAATTTGGCACCGCCAACTCAGTAGCCAACCAATCAATCAGCCGAAAACCAGCATTGTGGCGTGTACCGACATATTTTTCTCCCGGGTTCCCGAGACCAACGATGAGATATTTCATTACTTTCATAGTACCACTTCCACGCGCCGAGCAATAAAATAACGTTGGCTTTTACCACAGATTTTTGTTGATTTCTACCCCTCTGGAGGAATACAATACCCACATGACAGAGCCCGTTACAGACGATCGCTCGACTCCTACTAACTCCGGCCCGGGATTTCTCAGAGAGCTTCTGCAGACTGGACTGATCGTTATGCTCATCGTTCTCCCGATTCGTCTCTTTGTAGCTCAGCCGTTTATTGTCAGCGGCGCCTCCATGCAGCCCACCTTTGCCACCGGAGATTATCTTATAATTGACCAGATCACCTACGACTTCCAGCCGCCGGAGCGCCAGGATGTTGTGGTGTTTCGCTACCCCAATGATCCGAGTAAGTTCTTTATCAAACGAATCATTGGTCTCCCCGGCGAGACCATAGAAATCACCGACCGAGGTACCAAGATTATTAATAAAGATCATCCAAATGGCTTTACTCTCGATGAGCCGTACATAGAAAGCAGTGCTGATAATGGCAGCGTCACCACGACGCTGGAGTCTGATCAATACTTTGTCCTCGGAGATAACCGCGACTCAAGCTCAGACTCGCGTAGCTGGGGACCACTAGCCAAGGAGTTCCTTATTGGCCGGGCCTATCTACGCCTCCTGCCGCCGGAAAATATTGCCGTCACTCCCGGATACAGTCGAGCTGATACAGGAGCAGAGGCGGCGTCAGAGACACCGTAATTATACGTATAATTTACCTTCCTATGGCACCACACACCACACTTCACGATCCATTGATGGCACAAAAAAAGCCTACATACTTTACCTACAAAGGGCCTAAAGATTTTTCTACCGCTATTGATGTGGCGCAGCACTATGGATTTCACCTGATTGAACCAATCGAGGCGCAGAAAAACCTCGACCGAAAAGCCCGAAAGGTTCAGGGAAAAGTTAAGCGCGAGAAGTCCGGTGAGTGGTACATTCACTTGGGAGATAAATTTGCGGAGCTGAATCAATATATTCGTCATATGGAGGGCTGGCCGCAGCCGGCTTTGGTTTGCCATACCCTTCACTCGCGCCGGCAGATCGGGAAAGTTCGCTTGAGTAGCTTTGGCTGCTGCCAGACGATTTCTGAAGGGTTGGTTATCGCCACCACCTTGGCCGTCCTGCGCGAGCTCGGCTATGAAAATCTCGGCGTAGATGTCAACTGTGTGGGCGCCAGAAAAACCAAGGAGAAATGGGGATACGACTTCAAGGAACACTTCAAAAAGCATCTGAATGATATGCGTCCAACCTGCCAAACCCTCTTTAAGCAGGACCCACTTCACATCACCACCTGTGATGACGAAACCTGCAGCGAAATTGCCGCCGCGGGGCCGAAAACACTCAATTATCTTCATAAGGCTGATCGAGAGCATCTCAAGGATATCTGCGAGTACCTGGAAGCCATTGCCGCTCCCTACCGCATCAACAACTCCTTGGTTGGCTCACATCACCACGACTCCCACACTATTTTTCACATTCGTGAGTTTAATGACGAAGGCAAGGCCGACAGCCCCGTACTCGCCCGCGGTGAACGCCATCACAGTGTCGCTGGTCAGATGGGCTTCCCGCGCAGCATCCCAACCATCTCGGCCTCAATCGATGTACCGGGCGGACGGCGCGAATCTTACAAATCAATTGAAAATAAAGAGGTCGAGCAGCCCAAGGTTTACTACATTCATCTTGGCACCACTGCCAAGAAGCAGTCACTGCCCGTCTTAGAGAAGCTTCGCCGCGAAGGCGTTACCGTCCTGCAAGGGTTAACGCGTGATAAAATTCGTGATCAAATCACCGCAGCCGAACGCCTCAAGATTCCCCACGCCATCATTATGGGAGAAAAAGAGGCCACCGAGGATACTGTCATTGTTCGCAATATGCTAAGTCAATCCCAGACCACTATCGGAGTTAATCGCCTACCGCAGTATCTTAAAAAAGTTGCTTAAGCGCCCGATAAATGATACCGTTATTGATAATGATAAACGTTAAAGTAGAAGGTAGTAAAAGTGAATCAAACAGCAACATCCTGCGTCGGTTTTCGCGCCGAGCGCGCTACTCTGGTGTTGTGAATCGAAAGAGATCACTAAACTACCGCACTCGCCCACAATCAAAAACAACGCGAAAGATGGAGCGACTGCGCAAACTTGATCGTCTAGAAAAGATCGATCACCAGATCAAGCTCGGCAAGCTCCCGGATCGCCGCTACAATAAGTAGCACTCACCCGGCTGTTTTAATCAAAAAGAATTATACAATTCTATTTGGTCCTTAAAGTGAGCACCTTCTTTTACAAAGACCTCGCGGAGTCGAAAAGACACTCGGAGTTGACCTTTGAGTGAGCTTCCTCATTCCATAAGCCTCGCGCAGGGCGCTCAGCATGGTAATCCCACTTTAGTGGAATTTGAGCGCCTGAGCGGATAAAAATCTTCGCAGGAGATTTATTTGTAGTGTAATGGAATAAGGTAGCGAACGCCTGTTATGCACATTGAGCTATCGGCCAATTACTTGGTACTATAGTAGTACCTATTCGCAATAATACTTTTGATACTTTATATGTTGGGCGATCTTTCAGTTGGTATTGATATCGGCAGCCACCACGTAAAGGTAGTGGCTGTTGGTGATAGCTCCTCCAGTCGCCTGCCACATATTCACACCACCGGCTCAGCTGAGTCGGTCGGAATGCGCCATGGATACGCTACTGACACAGCCGACATCAGCGAAAATGTCGCCAAAGCCGTAGAGCAAGCCGGCGGCTCAATGCAGCGTGATGTCGATCGTGCTCACATCTCCGTTGGTGGGGCCAGTCTCCAAGGTCGGCGCGCTGCTGCCTCTATCACCTTTAACGCCAGTGATCACCTCATTACCGAAGACGACATTGAGCGCGTTATCGGTGCCTCTGAGAATATCCTCTCAAAGAAGCACCGCCAGAATCACCTGGTGCTGCATCGATTTGCGCTCGACTATAAAGTAGATGGCCAGACTGTCTTAGGCCGACCAGAAGGCCTGCACGGTCAAAAGCTGTCTGTCCAGACCCTGTTTGTCACGGTCCTTAGCCAGCACGCCTATGATCTCGTTGAAGCAGTTGAGACGGCTGGAATTGAGGTAGATGACATTGTCGCCGCACCCCTCGCGGCGGCCGAGGTCACCCTCACCGATGCCCAGAAGATTGCCGGCTGTGTGCTGGCTAACATTGGCTCAGAGACCGTGTCTCTGGTTGTCTTTGATAACAATCAACCCATCTCGCTGGCAGTCTTTCCCATCGGATCGACCGACATCACCAACGACATTGCCCTCGGGCTGAAGGTTTCGCTGGAGAAAGCTGAGCAGATCAAGCTTGGTGGCATTACCGGCTCCAACGTTTCCAAGCAGAAACTTGAAGAAATTATGGTTGCTCGGCTGGAAGATATCTTTGAGCTCATTGAGAATCATCTCGAGAAGATCAACCGTCAGGCCCTGCTTCCGGCCGGTATCGTCATGACCGGCGGTGGCTCTAGCCTGTCGATGGTGGAGGACGTCGCTCGCTCGACGCTTGATCTCCCCTCCTCGGTCGCTAAATTAAAGCTTCCCAAGACCAAGGCAATTCGCGAGCTAGAAAACTCCTCCTGGGCGGTTGCTTACGGTACCGCTACTCTAGCCAGAAAAGGACAGAAAAAGGGACTCTTCTCAGGATTTCGAAGCTCTAAAAGCGGTGTCTTTAGCTGGTTCAAACAATTTCTCCCTTAAAATTTGCTACCAAATCTAGTCTTAGGTCTAGTTTTAATCGAGTCTCTATTATGGTACTATTTAGCTAACTATCAGCCACAAGCTAATCATTATTTATACATATGTCAAAAGAAGTTAAACCTGACGTAGAGACATTCGCCCGCATTAAAGTGGTCGGAGTCGGTGGATCTGGAGGAAACGCCATAAATCATATGCACGACTCCGGTGTCGATGGTGTTGAGTTTGTTGCCATCAACACCGACGCCCAGGATCTTCAGCAGTCTTCGGTTAAAAACCAGATTCACATCGGTAAAAACCTTACCCGCGGACTTGGTACCGGTATGAATGCAGAGCTTGGCAAGCGCGCTGCCGAAGAGACCAAGGAAGAAATCCAGGGCTCTCTCAAAGGTAGCGACATGGTCTTCATCACTTGCGGAATGGGTGGCGGTACCGGTACCGGAGCCGCTCCGGTAATCGCGCAGGTGGCGCGAGAAAGTGGTGCTTTGACCGTTGCAGTCGTCACCAAGCCGTTCTTTTTTGAAGGCGCTCAGCGCAAAGATCTAGCTGAGGATGGGCTTGTGGCTCTCCAAAAAGAAGTTGATGCGCTGATTGTCATTCCCAACGACCGACTTCTCCAGACGGTCGACAAGGACACGACCGCCAGCGACGCCTTTAAGCTCTGTGACGAGATCCTCCGGGAAGCGGTTGAAGGAATCTCTGATCTCATCACCACTCCTGGTATTGTTAACGTCGACTTTGCTGACATTCGCTCGGTTATGGAAAGTGCCGGCTCAGCCCTGATGGGGGTTGGAATCGGTAGTGGTGAAAAGCGCGCTCAGGAGGCGGCTAAATCAGCTATCAACTCCCCACTCCTTGACGTATCTGTAAATGGAGCCGAGGGTGTCCTCTTTGCCATTGCTGGCGGTGATGATTTGAAGATGCACGAGGTGCAGCAGGCCGCCAAGGTTATTACCGAGTCAATTGACCAAAATGCCAAGGTGATCTTTGGTGCCTTTAAGGATGATAACCTCAAGAAGAACACCGTCCGCGTAACCGTGATTGCCACCGGCTTCCCGGAGGACAAGGTGCTCTCCGGCGGTGATGGCAACTCTCTTTTTGACTTCGATGAAGACGAAATTCGCGATGAAGCCGACGAGGCAAGCCGTGGACAGTTTGATGGCCTACCGGCTACCGATGAAACCACCGAAGGAGATGCTTCTGGTGATTTTCCCAGCACTGATGAGGATGATGACGAAGCTGATGACTGGGGCTCCGTACCCGCCTTTCTGCGTCGCTCTCAGAAAAACAACAACGACGAGGATTAATCTTAAATCAAAAAACTCGTGTCCGATACGACAGACTTTGAACTCATAATTATTGGTGGTGGACCGGCCGGCACTGCTGCTGGCGTCTACGCCGCTCGTAAACAACTTAATACCTTGCTCGTCACCGAAACCTTCGGTGGTCAAAGCAATGTCTCACCCTCAATCGAAAACTGGATCGGCACTCAGTCTATTTCCGGAATCGACTTTGCAAAGAATCTTGAGGATCATGTTCGCTCTTACGAAGGTGATGCCTTAACTATCGAGGACGGTGCACGCGCAACGAATATTAGCAAAGATGATGGTCATTTTATACTCGAAACTACGAAGGAAACGTGGCGCACGACTGCCGTCCTTATTACCACCGGTGCTCACCGGCGCAAGCTCAAGATTCCTGGTGCCGCGGAGTTTGAGAATAAGGGCGTTGTCTACTGTGCCTCCTGTGATGGACCTCTTTTTGCCGATAAGGACGTCGTTGTGATTGGTGGTGGAAATGCCGGCTTTGAGGCGGCAGCTCAGCTCTTAGCTTACACCAAAAGCGTTACGCTGCTGCAGCATTCCGATGAATTTAAGGCCGAGGAGATCACCGTCGAGAATGTCCTTGCTCATGAGAACATGACGGCTCATCTCAATGCCGAAGCGAAGAAAATCAGCGGCAAACAGTTTACCGAGAAGCTGACGTATGAAGACCTTGAAACTGGTGAGGAAAAAGAAATTCCGGCCGAAGGTGTCTTTGTTGAGATTGGCCTGATACCTAATACTGAGTACGCCGCCGACCTTCTTGAAACCAATCAGATCAACCAGATTGTCACTGACCCAAAAAAGCAACGCGCGTCAGCAGATGGTGTCTGGGCAGCCGGTGACTGCGCTGATGGCCTCTATCACCAGAACAATATTGCCGCCGGTGATGCAGTGAAAGCTGTTGAGGATCTGTATCTTTGGATTAAGGCCAGCTAGAATTAAAAACTCTTTCGCTGTTTTGTTAGTACACAAGAAGTTGAGATGCAGCACATCTCGCCTCGTGGGAGCGGAGCGACTCTACGGGGTGGCTAAAGGCTAATAAATAAAAAACTACCTCACAATCTCTCCGTCATTGACGCATGATCTGACCTTTACTTCTTATGAAAAATTCTATAAACCTCATATTCTGGGTGCGCGCGCCTGGATTCGAACCAGGGGCCTCTACCATGTCGAGGTAGCGCTCTAACCAGCTGAGCTACGCGCGCAATACTTTTCTTATTCTAACACTTGTTTACAGTATTCTCTTCCTAGATATAGCAACCTTCTTTGTATTTCCACTTTCCATAATCTTATATGGCAAGCTCCATGATAGTCAGAGTACGTCTCACTTCCTTCAGTGCGCTTGTCATAATATGCTTTTGAGAAGTTTTTGCGAGGTAAATTAGGTTGTTTCATCCAATAGCTTGTTTCTTTATTTCTATCTTGATCCATTCTTAGTCGTAAATCACAGTTAAAATCTTCCGTATTAATATCATACAGTTTTCTTATACTGGATATAAAGAAACGAAGTATGTAAGGACTAGTACTACTCAGAGAAGTCTCATTATCACTCTTTGAACCTTCGCCGATATATAGCAGGGCAAGAGCAAGCTCTTGAGTAGACCGATCCGCTAAATCAATGTTATCCAGAGTTTTATTTGCTGTATTCTGTGCTTGTTCAATTCGTTTTTGTTTCTGATCTCTATGCCAATCTACCGCTTTCTCTCGCGCCTTCTTTAATGCATTTAATCTATTTTTCTCAAATTATCCTGTTGCTTCTTAGATAAATTTATATCTCTAAACCAGCCACTGAGTGTAGAGCGTGGAATCCCTAACTTCTTTTCTATAGAACGAATAGAAATTCCCTGCCTCCTTACTTTACAAGCCTTTGGTTTTAATTCGGACCACTTTGACCTCATACTTTTTATGTTACCTTTGTGGTTCGAATTTGTCTACTAATATATTTTTTCGATAGTATGCAAAACCATTGCTTTTTACCTCAAACTATGCTTAATTAGCTCATGGAACTTCTTTCAACTACACATTAAGACATTAAGGAGTGCGCTGTGAGCCAGTTTCTTGGCGAGGAAGTACTCTTGGGGTGCTTTCCTCCACGGCAATAGAAGCGTTCAGATCCACCAAATCTTCCAAGATTATAAAAAGTGGTGCCAGGTTGGTGCTACTTTTTATAATTGCGGAGAGTAGAGGATTCGGTCACAAATAAATTTACTAACGCAAATTTTTCTCGACCCCGGCTCGCTATTCTCGCCTTGTACTTCGTGCAAACTCGAATAAGGCTGCGCCTTTCAAATCCCCACAGAAGCA
>Ga0306901_1000320_pt1 | contig 22507 bp, 26 predicted proteins | sample AntRauMFilla3767_FD_190431 | JGI IMG/M metagenome (GOLD analysis project Ga0306901, IMG submission 190431) | Saline lake microbial communities from Rauer Islands, Antarctica - Metagenome Filla 3 #767 (v2) (version 2) | ecosystem: Environmental > Aquatic > Non-marine Saline and Alkaline > Saline ... | reverse complement strand
GTTCATCTCGACCGCGGCAGAGAAGGGATTGTCTGGCAAAATAGATACAAACGCATTTGGTAACTCGGCTATGTCGAGCTGTTGGTCTGCGATATTACTTTCAATCTCTGCGAGCTCTTCTGTGTCGGGAGCAAACTGAGTATTGTCGACATATTTTCCTGGCTGAACCAGACTAGAAGCAGCGATACCGATAGTAATAGCAACGGTGGTGGTAAATAAAAAGTACGCTACTAATCGCACACCGGTAGATTTGAGTTGTTCAGTACTGCCGCTGGCGGCAATCCCGCGGATAACTGACGCTAGCACCAGCGGTATGACAATCATTTGAATAATGGTCAGGAAAATGTTTCCGGGCAAGATGAGCCAGGCGCTAATAGTGTTTGCCGTATCCCGATCAACTAGTGCAGCTGAAGGACCCAGCAATATACCAGCTCCAATACCGAGCACCATTCCTAAAAGAACTTGCAGCCATAGGCGTGAAGCAATAAGTCCATGAAGGCTGCTCGATAGGTGTTTCAGGTTACGCAGATGAATGAGTTCTAGTGGATGGTTCATATAGCTGCATTGTGACACAAAATAATATTGTATTTATAGAGAATATGCAGTTGTGTTGATTGACTGAATCCGCCACTTTAAGCTATCTGTTTCAGTTTAGATAGAATGAGTCTCGGAAAGCTACCTGCAAATATTATTTATGTGTACGGTGGTTACCACGAACGGTCACTTCGAGTTCTTCGACTTCAAAGTTTTCCAGGCCGAGTAGCTTGATAATCTTCTGGTCAGGGGCGGCAAAGTGAATAACTTGTTCGCACTGCCCACAGACAGCGTGGTGATGTGGTTCGTGCTGGTATTCAAATCTGGCTTCTTGGGAGCCAAGTTGTAGTTTCTTAATCAGCTTTTCATTAGTGAAGTATTCAAGGTTGCGGTAGATGGTGGCTAAGTCGATGTCGGGGACAAATGCATGCACTTCAGCCGCTGAGAGGGCAGCCCTTTCCTCTTTTAGTACATTAAGGATGGCTTGACGTTTTTTAGTAAGTTTTGTTTTCATATGCGAATGATTTGCATAATAGCATTGTTCTGCTATACTCGCAATTGCGAATCATTTGCATATTAAATAATTACTTAGATGTATCATGAAACAGACAGTCGGAATTATCATTGGTGTAGCAGTACTGATTGGAAGTGGGTTTTTAGTAGCTACTAGCCAAAACCAGGAAGAAAATCCTGGCGGGGAAGAGGGTGTAGTAATTACTACTTCCTTTTACCCACTTGAGTTTGCGTTAGAGCGTATTGTGGGAGAACTGGGAACGGTTACCAATATTGGAGCCGGGAGAGACCCTCATGATTTTGAACCAAGTACGCAAGATATGGTAGCGCTGAAGCGGGCTGACGCGGTGGTGCTGCAAGGGGCAGACTTTGAACCATGGGGAGATTCAGTGATGGCTAGTCTAGAAGCAGACGGTGTGCCGGTTATTATTGCTACGTCTGATATAGAGCTCCACGAAGGCGGTCATGAACATGGAGAGGACGAGTCTCATGAAGAAGAACACGAAGATGGTCAGCATGATGATACTCATGAATCAGAGCATGAAGAAAAACACAACGACGAACATGAACCTGGTGTGTACGATCCACACACCTGGCTCGACCCGGTATTATTTAGTGATATGGTAAAACATCTAGCAACGGAAATTGCTGCACTTGATCCGAGCAATGCTGATGCGTATATGAGCAATGCTGCTGCATTACAAACTGAACTTGCGAGCTTACATACCCAATATGAAAATCGTCTGGCTAATTGTGAACTTGACGAAGTGATTACTTCACACGATGCCTTTGGCTATCTGGCCGATCGGTATGACTTCAAGATTCATGCTATTGCTGGACTGTCTACGCAAGATACTCCTTCGGCCACAACGCTTGCTGGACTGAAAAAAGAAGCCGAAGAAGGGATCGGCGCGATTTTGTTGGAAGAAAGTAGTATTACTGCGTACGGAGAAACACTGGCGCGTGAGACAGGTTTACAGACGCTGAGTCTGAATCCAATTGCCTACAGTATTTCAGCAAATGAAAACTACGTAACCTTAATGCAAAGCAACCTTGAGTCCTTTGCAACGGCACTCGCTTGTAATGAATAAATCAGTTATCAGTGTGAAAAATGTGACTAAAGCCGTCGGTGGACGACAGCTGTTAGTTGATGTTAGTTTTGAGATTGCTGAACAATCCCTGGTCTCACTGATTGGTCCAAATGGTGCCGGAAAATCAACAATGGTTAAAATCATCCTTGGTCTCGATCAACAGTATGATGGGTCAGTCACTATTCGCAAAGGAGAGCTAGTGCAATACATTCCGCAGCTGGTAATGGACGATCAATACCAGCTACCAATGTCGGTGTACGAATATATGTCGATTGCTACTAATCGGCTCTATAGTACCAACAAAAAGCAGGTTGATTTTGAGCAAGCGCTGAGCCATGTCGGTGTGGCCGGTGAAAAGCTACATCAGTCATACACCAGCCTATCTGGCGGCGAGCGTCAGCGGGTAGCAATTGCAAGAGCACTGCTGGGGGATCCTACTATTCTCGTACTCGATGAGCCTTTAGCCGCCGTCGACTACGCCTCACGCTCTGGTTTGTATAAACTAATTCGTCATCTCCAGCAAGATCACAAAATGACGGTGCTACTGGTGTCGCACGATATCGACAGTGTCTTGCCGCTGAGTGACCAAGTGTTATGTCTCAATCAATCACTGCATACAGACTGTCATCCGTCCCAGTTTACAGCTGAAAGGAGTCAGTATAATCAGACTATTCATCATCACTGTTAAGTATGGAATTACTCACGTATACATTTATACAGTACGCATTTCTGGGAGGAATATCCATGGCTATCCTAGCGGGGGTGCTAGGTCCATTTGTGGTGCAAAGTCGACAGTCGATTGCTTCTGATATGTTTGCGCACGTTGCTTTGGCGGGCATCGGCGCTGCGCTGTTGGTCGGCGTTAGTCCGTGGTGGGGAGCCTTACCGGCTCTGATTATTGTCAGTACGATGATTTGGCGGCTGCTCGATTCGGGTACCTACAGTCCAGATGCACTGGCTATGTTTTTTCTTAGTGGTGGCTTGGCAGCAGCGCTTGCGTTTGTACACCTTGCTCGAGACACGGTATTTTCGTTTGAAAATTATCTGTTTGGAAGTATTTTGACACTCACGTCTACTGACGTTATGGCGATAGTGTTAGCAACAATAGCTGTCGTTGGAGTGGTGTGGTACGTGTGGTATCCACTATTGGGAGCGACACAAAGTCCCCGGTACCTCATTCCATTCAGGCGTACTCCAAAAATTGTACAATTGCTGTTTTTTTGGTTGCTCGCGATTGTGGTGTGGGTGGGTATCAAAACTATCGGTGGTCTGCTGATCGGTGCTTTACTGGTGATTCCGGTCCTGACCGCAAGGAACTGGGCATCGTCTTTCAAGCAGTTGGTTGTACTGACCACAGTAGTTTCAGTACTATCGGTTTCTCTGGGACTCTTTGCTGCGCTGTACGTAGATTTACCACCAAGCAGTTTAATTATAGGTATGACTATTTTGGCGTTTGTACTGCAAGCGTCCGTAGCAGCGGCTATATCAAAGCGCAGTAGTGGTTAAAAAGTCTGCCTAATAAAGGTGCAAAGTTAGTGCGGGTCGCATTCAGTGCTAGTTATAAAATCGACTCAACGTAAAAGTGTTGAGTCGAGAATAACGATGCGGTCTGTCGCCAGAGTCTTACGAAGCAGATGTGGGAAGCCGAACACCCGCTTCTGTATATATCTTGCGCAGCGTTTGTCTGGCAGTATAGAGGACTGGACACTGGGCTTGTATCTCTGCATCAGACACAGTATTGATCAATAGTACCCGTTGCCAGTCAGCTTCTGAGAACATCGCTTTACGAAGCTGGTCGTGTAGGCTGGCAATGCGCGCCTCTTGTTGAAACGGCACATGAAGTTTCAAGGTACGGATCGATGAGAGTGACATGTCGCCACCTCCTTTCTGGGTTGCTCATCTTCTTTAACAATAGCAGGTTTGCGTTCTGGTGCACAATTTGTTGCTGTTGACATGACGTCAAATGAACAAAAAAACACAAAAATGGCCCGCGCGTGAGCGGGCCAGGTGTCTATGTGAATGATCGCACGCTATCGTCCACTCAGTTATTGGAGTAAAGGTCGCGCTCTTTGTTCGCTACGACGCTTTACTTCTTGCCAGACGCGAAACGCGTGCTGCAAGAACTTGGAAGCATTGGGATCTCTCGAAGCCATTTGATCGAGCTGTTCTCGAGATAGTTTGTCGACGTATGTGGTGACCCAGTGCTGTAACAGATCATCATAATCCATTGTCGCTAGCAGCTGGTGGTTCTTGCTGGACACTTTTTGTTCCTCCTCCTTTATGGTGACGTGGGTGGTTGGTATAGCTGTTGTGCTAAAACAGACTGTCAGCTGGCGCAAGTAGTAAGCAACTCTTTAACCCCGATGAAATTGCCACTGTGCTTGCTTGACGGAGATCGCTTCCCATAACTCGACCGCCTTGCTGAGTGTGGGCGAAACCCCCAGTTCTCTTGGGTCGATTTGCCCGTTTTTAATTCGCTTTACCTCTGCAACAGACAAGTTGCGAATAGATTCAGTGAATTCGGTCTGCAAGGCAGTCAATGACAGCTGTGGTTCCGACGATGCTGACTGGTATGGGTTATGAATCGGTGCAACGAGCTTTCGTTTCATAGAGTGGTACTCCTTGTATGTAATTGTGAATGAGGGAACACGCCCACTTTGGAGTATAAACACCTTCTTTCTACTTAGCAAGATATTTTTTGGTAAAAATTAAACATCCAGAACGGATGTTTAATTGTACTACTACTTTATTTTATATTGTTACTCGGTCGTCACCCCATCAAAGTGTTCCTCTTGTTCGTCGGCCTTGGTGGCGTGAACCGTTTGGTCTTTATGTTCTGGTGGAGCGTAGACTGAGTATAGCTTGAGTGGCTCGTCTCCGGTGTTGATGACGTTGTGTGCAACTCCAGCAGGAATGACCACAGCACTGTCTGCTGGTACGTCTTGTGATTCGCCGTTGAGGACAACTGTCGCGGTACCTGCTTCAAGACGGATGAACTGATCTAGTTCGTGCACTTCTTCACCAATTTCATCACCTGGTTCGATGCTCATCAGTACCAGCTGACTGTTTTTGGCGGTGTAGAGTACGCGCCTGTAATCTGTGTTTTCTACTGTCTCTTTTTCAATGTTAGTGATGAATCCTTTCATATTTTTTTATTTAGATACTAATTGCTACGTTTTTCTCAATCTATCAGTTTTGTTATTGTGCAACGTTCGCGATTCTCGGTTTACAAACTCACCAACAACGTCGTCAATAACAAGATCTTCACTTCCCTAAGTTAAAGAACTTTTTTGTTATAACTCAGTTTGATGAATTCTCCTGGGGTGAGTGTGCCCGCGTTACCATTGATTTGGACTGATGGGAATATATATGTAGGTAAGTCCAAGGTGGCATCTCGAGCTTCTCGCATGGAGATAAATTCTTCTTTTGTCACAGTGTCGTTGACGTGAATATTTTTCTCGCGCTGTTCACCCACTGTAGTTGTATACGTGAGGTCACGGTCTTTACTTTCAGGATAGTCGTGACAGAGGTACATTTTAGTATTAACTGGGTAGGTTTCGAGAACCGATCGAACCGAGTCAAACATCGATTCAGCACTGCCACCAGGGAAGTCACATCGGGCGGTTCCCATGTCTGGTGCAAAGAGTGTGTCGCCAGTAAATAGGTCGCCACCTATTTCATAAACCATATCAGCTGGGGTGTGCCCTGGTGAGTGTACTGCCTTGGCTGGAATGTTACCGATCATAAACGCTTCGCCGTCAGCAAACAAGTGATCAAACTGTGAACCGTCGGTTTTGAAATTTTGATTCAAGTCAAACGCCTCCTTGAGGTATGCTTGTACGGTTACGATATGCTCCGCAATAGCCTTTTTACCACCAATTTTTTCTTTGAGGTAGGTCGAAGCGGACAGATGGTCAGCGTGCATGTGGGTTTCGAGCAACCATTCATTTTCTAGCCCGTTTTCTGTGACAAATGAGATGACTTTATCCGCTAGGGTGGTGTCGGTCTCGACATTTTTATGATTGTAATCGAGTACCGAGTCGATCACGGCTGACTTTTTTGTGGCTGGGTCCCAGACCACGTAGGTGACTGTATGTGAGTCGGTATCAAAGATTGGGTGTATTTGTAGAGTATTTTCCATTATATAATTTATTTATTCCACGGCATTTTTGATACAAGCATTGCCATTCCACACCAGCCAGTGAGGCCAGAGAACGTCAGGCCGATTCCTACCGCTGGCATGAGAAAGCCAAAGTATTCATGTGCGGTGTAGCTACCAATGAATCCGACCAGAATCAGTACTCCTGCCGCAAGCAATACTTGTCGCATGAGAGGCATTCGTTTGGTTAGTGAGTTGGTAGAGTGTCCAGCTTCATCCCACGCTATCAGGCCACCCTCGACGTTTACCAATTCAGCGGTCACACCTGCAGCGGTCAGTTTTTCAATAGCTTGCTGGCCACGCTTACCGCTGCGGCAATGGACGTAGATAGTCTGCTTGTTTGCAAACTCGTCGATGTGTGACTCTAGTGTTCCTAAGGGAACGCTGCGAACTCCGGCAATATGCTTCTCTTTATATTCTGCTGGTTCGCAAACATTAATAAAGTCGATGCTGTCGTTATTTTGTTCAGCCTCTAAGACCTGTTTGAACGCGTCTACTGAAATATGTTTCATAGCTAGCCTTTTATTAGTGCGGTTAACTTAGCAAATAATTCTTGATCCTTGGTTGCCACAGTTGGAACAAAGTGCTTCATCAAAAACGACTCGGTGAACTTTTGTCGTAGTCCGGCAAAGGAGCGTGAAGCCGACAGTAGGGTGGTGCTGGCTTTATTGCAGTCCACACTGTCTTGTTGCAGCTCGTGCTTCACTGAAGCTAGTTGACCTTCTAATCTGCTAATATGATCGATGATTTGTTTCTTGGTGTCATGCATATAGAACAGTATAGCATAGGGTGTATCCTATGTAAAATATGTACAGAATGTATCTAATGCATGGTGGTGGTTGACTTGGTGCATTGTGTTTTAAACCTATACTGAGTCTGCGGCGCGGCAAAGAAGATTGATATATTTTGGTAGCACAGCATTTGCTATACTGTATGTATGAAAAAATTATTCGTAGTACTTATTATTGCATCACTCGCCGGTTATTTTTATGTGACACAAGTAACCAATGACGCTTCGGCTCCAAACGAAGTGGATGATGCTTCTACTGAAACGTCTGAGCAGATGTCGACAAGCAGCGAAATGGTGACTTATTATGATGAGACACAAGGGTACTTAGCTCGCCCCGAAGGCGACGGTCCGTTTCCAACCTTGATTTTGATTCATGAGTGGTGGGGACTCAACGACAATATAAAAGATCTGGCTGATGATTTTGCGAGCCAAGGGTATGTTGCGCTGGCAGTTGATCTTTACAATGGTGCTCCAGCAGCCACAACCTCTAGTCAGGCACAAGAACTGGCTGGTGGAGTACGTGAAAATGTTGACGGAGCGTTTGCTAACCTCACGGCTGCTACTGAATACCTAGATGGGCTGGCGTATGCGGATGCTGATCGACTAGCTTCAGTTGGTTGGTGCTTTGGTGGCCAGTGGGCCTATGAAATGGCCAAGAACGATATCGGGGTTGATGCGACGGTGATGTATTACGGTCGCTTTATGCCAGAAGACGATCTATCGATGATGCGGGCAGATATTCTCGGTCACTTTGGTGAAGAAGATACCTCGATTGCAGTTGATGATGTACGTCAGTTTGAAGCGAAGCTAGATACGCTCGAAGGTGATCATGCGGTCTTCATCTATCCAAATGCCGGGCACGCGTTTGCAAACGAAGACAACGAGGAAGCCTACAACGAAGAAGCAGCAGAACAAGCGTGGGGTCGCACCATGGAATTTTTGAGCCGAGAGTTACAATAATTGCGTAGCACCTATTAGGTGCACTGCGACTGCTTGCGCACTCGTGAGCAGGTATACTACATAAGTAATGGAGAATTTCTATCCTTTCTTTTTGATTGTATTCTCGGGGGTGTTTTTCTCGATGTTGTCGATCCGAACGCACATCCCGTGGGCGGTGATGTTGATTTTGGGTGGGGTGATACTTGGTCCGAGTGTGTTAGGAATTGCCTCGGTTGACCCGACGATTGATTTTATCGGACAGATTGGACTGGTGTTTTTGATGTTCATGGCTGGGCTCGAGACCAAGATGTCACAGTTCAAAGAATTTCAGTCAAAACTTTTGTTCCTGGCCCTGTTTAATGGGTTAGTGCCTTTTTTGGCAGGATTTACGGTCGTACTGCTGTTGGGGTACGAGCTTATTACGGCGTTGATTGTGGGGGTTATTTTTATATCTTCGTCAGTGGCCGTGGTGATTCCGACACTCGAAGTGACTGGGATGATCAAAAACAAGTTGGGGCAGTCGGTCATGATCACCACGGTACTACAAGATATCGGGAGTCTCGTTTTGTTGTCGCTGCTATTGCAGCTGGTCAGTCCGGTGACTGAAGTACCTTTGTATGTATTCTACCCAGTGTTGCTTGGGGTACTGGTGGCACTACGATTGTTTATTCCACGGCTACGCGCTTGGGTAGTGCGTATGACTACCGATGCCCCCGACTTATTTCAGTTGGAGTTTCGTTCGACATTTTTAATGCTCATCGGGACAGTGATAGCGTTTGAGTTGCTGGGGTTACACCCAATTGTGGCTGGATTTTTCTCGGGTCTAGTGTTGGCAGACTCAATCCGTAGCAAAGTACTGAAAGATAAAATCAAAACTATTAGTTACGGAATATTTATTCCAACATTTTTCATTGTGGTGGGATTGCAAACAGACCTCAGTGTTTTTAAAGACGTTGGCTCGGTGTTGACGGTGCTGCTGCTATTAGTTGGGACTTTAGTTGGTTCCAAATATATCAGTGGCTTTATTGGAGCTCGGGCGGTTGGGTTTGACAGTGTTGAGTCTAATTTTTACGCTGCGACATCGCTGCCACAACTGTCCACCACGCTAGCGACCGCCTTTGTGGCCTTTAATTTAGGGTTGCTTGACCAAGCTCTGCTGACCTCATTAGTGATTCTAAGTGTGGTGACAGTATTACTCAGCCCGTTGCTGATGCGTCGGTTTGCAACCCAGTTACTGGCAAGGAAGGGAAAAAGTACTTAGCTAGAGTATCAAGCTACGGTGCAGAAGTCTCGTCACGTGCCACACCATCAAAGGTTTCATTTTGAACAGACGGTGCCTCAACAGTTTCTCGAGTAAAAAAGAAAAAGACTGCACTGGTTACTACTAGAATAACAAACAGTATGATTAAGTTTTTATTATGCATAGACAGTCATGATATATCAGATTACTAGATTAATGAAATACACCATACTTTATTAATCTGACCGGTAGCTGGTACCTCAACTGAGCTGGTAGAATGGTCGCATGAAACATGTCTGGTTGCAGGGAGGTCTAGTTTGTTTACTGGTACTAGTAGTTGTCGGTTTGTATTATCTAGCACATACTACACCTACTACCGACGCTGTCAGTGAATCGTATAGCTCTCATGAGCCAGGGTTTGATGCGGAGCCGAGTGATACTTTATTGCCAGATATTACTGTCGGAGCGCCGGCGAAATACACCATTGCTGAATTGCAATTGTGGGAACGACCAGCTGGCCCACTGAAAGTAGGGATTCAGGTAGGGCACTGGCAAAACGAATCAATGCCAGAGGAGTTAGAGAATTTAGAACGAAACACAGGAGCAACTTGGAATGGTATGACCGAGGCTGAAGTAGTGTTGGTTATTAGTGAGCAGATCCAACAGCAGTTACAAGCAGCCGGAATCGAAGCAGAACTATTGCCAGCGGCGGTACCACCTGGGTACGTGGCGGATGTGTTTGTATCAATTCATGCAGACGGTAACCCCAATCCAGCTGTTAATGGATTTAAATTCGCTGCTCCACGGCGAGATTATGCCGGTACGTCAGAGGCTTTGGTTGATCTTATGTACGATACGTATCGCGACGCTACTGGTTTGCGAATTGATCCGTCAATTACCAGAAGAATGACTTCGTATTACTCGTTTAATTGGCCGCGGTACGAATATGCTGTCCACCCGTTCACCCCAGCGGTGATCGTTGAGACGGGCTTTCTCACTAGTCCAATTGATCGAGCAATTATTGTTGATGAACCAAAACGAGCCGCTACCGGAGTCGCAAATGCAGTGATTAGGTTTTTAGAGTCAGACACTATTACCCGCGCTCCGCTGCCAACACAATTTACCAATGCGCCAGCCCTTCCTTTGGCAGGTGAGGTGGTGTGTGCACCATTGCGGGCAGAACGGCTTGACTCAGCTGATCGGTATGATTGCCTACCGAGTCTGACCGATGCAAGTGGTTTAGTGTATTTACTAGCGAGCTATACGAGCAGTACGCTACCAATTGGTACCGAATTCAGTGCGAGTGGCGAGTATATGCCAATTCAAAATCTGGGTACGTACTTTTGGTTTCCGTATCAGGTCAATGGCTTGATTGTTGATCCTGCTATACCGATGAATGATAGGTGGTTTCTCCGCTAGCTAGTTTTGGCTCGATAGAAATGGCAGATAGTTCTATATATGCTACGCTCACAGTCATGTCTAACTCAGATGAATTTGTAGATTATGTGCTTGACCAACTCTCATTGGTTGGGGTGATTTTGACGTCACGCATGTTCGGCGGCGTGTTACTGAAAGTAAACAATAAGCAGCTTGGTATAGTTATAAACGATACACTTTATTTCAAGGTGAAAGAACCAGAACTACAGCAGAAATTCATCGACCTAGAATCCGAGCAGTTCGAGTATGAGCGTAATAATAGAGAGGAACCAGTAGTGATTCGTAACTGGTGGTCAGTACCGCCAGAGTCGCTTGAAAATAGAGAAGAGCTGGTTGGTTTGGCATATGAAGTGCTGCTGCAGGGGAAGTGAGTATTCAAGACAGTTTACTGAAAACGCGTTAAGATAGCAGGGTATGCATGTGATTATGGAGCGTGTTCTGGCAGTACTGCTATTTACTAGTCTTGTATTTAGTGGTTTTTTTGCTTCAATCAGCACAGCAATTGCTCAAGACGAAGTAGTTGATGAGGTCGTCGTGTATATGTTGGGCCGAGATGACTGTGGCTTTTGCCAAAAGCAGCATGAATGGATGCAGGGCGAAGGTATCAACTACGAGTATTTAAATATTATTACGGACGATGAAGCAGCTCGTCTGTTTGACGAGATTACTGCCAAACATAGTGCATCCAAAGTCACTCCGCTGACGATTGTGGGAGAACGAGCAATTCTTGGCTTTAACGGTCCTGAGACAACCGGAGCTACTATTAAGTCTGCCATCCAGGCTGCGGCTGATAGTGATATCCGTACTCCTCAAGAACATCTTGATCGAGCGCCGGTACAAGAGGTGCTTCTTGGTGGCGGATGTACCGATATGATGTGTGCTGAAGGGGAGGCTGGTACTCCGGTAGGCTACGTGTTTGAGTTGCCGGTAGTAGGGGTTGTCGATCTCAAATCATTCTCCCTCTTCACCCTCTCGCTCTTGTTAGGGGTGATAGATGGGTTTAATCCCTGCGCTATGTGGGTACTGATTACTTTCTTGGTGTTACTGTCGCAAGCTGGCAGTCGTAAGAAAATGATCTTTTTGGCTGGGCTATTTATTCTGGCGGAAGGCATCATGTACAACTTGATCTTAAACGTCTGGTACAAGACCTGGGATTTTGTTGCGTTAGATCAAATCGTGACCCCGTTGGTGGGAATCTTGGCGCTAGGAGGTGGGCTATTCTTTCTGTGGCGCTGGTACAAGAATCGTGACGCTGCGCTCGTGTGTGATATTACCGGGATTGAGCAACAATCTAAGATCATTAATCGCTTCAAGGCAGTTGTGAGTCAACCACTGACACTGGGTACTATCGGGGCGATTATTTTGATCGCGTTTTCGGTCAATGTGATTGAGTTTGCTTGCTCGATTGGTATCCCGCAGGCCTACACCAAAATCTTGGAGTTAAATATGCTCACTTTCTTTGAGCGACAGTGGTACATTTTGGTGTACACATTTGGGTACATGGTTGACGATATCATCGTGTTTGGTTTGGCAATCTGGGGCTACAGCAAGCTCGAAGCACATGGTCAAAAATACTCACAGATGTCACTGTTGATTGGTGGACTGCTGATGGCTGTACTGGGTGCACTGTTGGTCTTCGCTCCCAATCTTTTGGTGCTCTAAGCCCCAGTCTGTTGATAGAGTGAGGCACGTTTATTGACAGCGCGGTAGAATGGCCGTATGAAAATACTGTACATTCGCCCGTATGAAAAAGAAACAGCAGTAGTCCAGGCAGCGTTTCCTGAACATGAGGTGATCACCGCTGAGTGTATTCAGGAAATTGACGAATCAACTCGCACATCGATTGAAGTGTTGAGTGTGTTTGTCGATTACCAGGTGACTAAAGACATGCTTGATTTGCTGCCCAATCTACAATTTATTGCAGCTCGATCAGCTGGGTATGATCACATTGATACGACTGAAACACAGGCTCGAGGTATTACAATTTCGCGAGTACCACACTATGGCGCACGTACAGTGGCTGAGTATGCCATCGCATTGATGTTTGCGTTATCGCGCAATGCCTTCCGTTCGTATACAGATATGCAACGACACGCAGGGACGGTGCAGTTTACCGCCTACGAAGGGTTTGACCTGTGTGGCAAAACCCTCGGGGTAGTTGGTACGGGAATAATCGGGAAGAGCGTGTGTCAAATTGCCAAAGGCATCGGGATGAACGTCATTGCGTTTGACGCTTTCCCAGATGAAGACTTTGCGGCTGCTACTGGTGTCACGTATGACTCGCTTGATGAAGTGCTGGCGCAAGCTGATATTGTAACCTTGCATGTACCATCACTGCCGACCACATATCATATGATTGGTGCAGCAGAGCTAGCTTTGATGAAACCTGGCTCGTATCTCATTAATACTGCCCGAGGTGAGATTGTTGATACTCCGGCTTTAGTGCAAGCCCTGCAAACTGGACAGTTGGCTGGGGCTGGTTTGGATGTTCTGGAAGGTGAACATGAATTACGCGAGGAAGTTGATCTGCTAGCTGCCGGGGATGGTCCAAGCGATCTATGGGAAACTTTGGTAGCTGACCACGCACTGATCGATATGCCAAATGTGATTGTGACGCCACACATCGCGTTCAATACCGTCGAAGCGAAGCGTGAGATTACTGATATAACTGTTGCAAACATAGCAGGTTTTGCATCAGGGACACTGCAAAATACAGTAGAATATGGATAAAAAATTGATTACAAATTTTGACACTCTAGCAACAAGTAAATCGCGTCGAGACGCTTTAACAGTTGCTGAGGCTGGGTTACAAGCTATTGATACTCAGGTAGTGTTGCAGAACTCGATCGAACTAGACGGTACCATCTTACGGGTGGCGGGAGAGCGATTCGACCTGACACGATACGAACATACGTATGTAATCGGGTTTGGTAAGGTAGCTTGCACCGCGGCCTACACTCTGGAACAAATCTTACAGGAACGCATTAAAGAGGGTGCAGTAGTTGGTCTCAGTGAGCGAGTCTGTCAGACGATAGATACCTACGCTGGTACCCACCCCATTCCATCTACTCAAAATTACACCGCCACCAAACATATCGATGAAGTTGCTCGTAGTGCCAAGGAGAACGATCTAGTGATTGTGATCGTCTCTGGTGGTGGGTCAGCTTTATTGTGTTCAACTATGGCTGAATGCGATCAAGGGCAAAAATTGTTCAACGCCTTTTTGCAAAGTGGTGGAACAATAGAAGAGTTAAATACCGTTCGAAAACATATTTCAAAGCTCAAAGGGGGTGGATTAGCTCAGTCACTGTATCCTGCGACGGTCATCAGCTTAATTTTTTCTGATGTGCCCGGCGGAGACCTGGCAGCCGTTGCTTCGGGTCCGACTTGTTTTGATGAGTCGACAGTGGCTGATGCGCAAGCGATCATTGACTGTTATGGGTTGGGAGATTTTATTTTAAATGAAACACCTAAAGACCTCGAGTATTTCAAACGGGTGCATAATATCCCCATCGTTTCAAACATGACTGCATTAAACGCAATGCAAGCTTCGGCCCGAACGCTGGGATATCGAGCGGACATTGTTTCCGCTACGCAGTATGCCACCCCAAAGGAGACCGCCGCCATGCTGACCAAGCAGGTCGTACCCGGCAGTGTGCAGGCAATGGGAGGCGAAACAAAAGTGATTGTTCCAGAAGGGTGTGACGGAACAGGTGGACGTAATGGGTATCTCGCGCTGTCGATGCTTGATTCACTGCAATCCGGACAGGTATTTATATCGATTGCGTCAGACGGGCATGACAATACCAACGCAGCCGGTGCGCTGGTGGACTCAGAGACGATCAGCAAAGCTACCGAGATGTCTCTCAATATCCAAGAGTACCAAACTAACTTAAATTCGTTCCCATTTTTTGCAGCAGTGGGAGGTCATATTCGTACCGGACAGCTTGATTCCAATGTGTCTGATCTGTTATTCCTACTGACACCAAAAATTAGTAGAGATGACGCAACTATCACTGATATCACCGCCAAGGTACTACCAGACTCGCGCGGCAAAGAAACCATCTCGGTAACCGTGACAGCTGGTGAACACAGTGGGACATTTAGTGTTCCGAGTGGGGCAAGTACTGGTATTCGAGAAGTGCAAGTGATCCCCGCACGAGCCGCGGTGACAATTGTAGCTGATACGGTTAAACCCGCTTTGCTTGGTACTTCGGTGCTCGATCAGTCAGGCCTTGATGCGACGCTGCGCAATTTAGGGCAAACCCCATCGCTGGCGGCAATTGGTGGGAATGTCGCACTCGGGGTCAGTGTTGCTGCTTGCAAGGCAGCCGCGCAGGTACAAGGGATAGAGATCTGGAAATACATCGCAGATTTATTTGGACACCAGACCCAGGCACCAGCACCGCGATTGTTTGTTAATTTGATAAACGGTGGGGAGCACGCGCTCGTCGGAAGCGCGATTCAAGAACATCAGATCATCCCTGACACTGACGATGTGGCCGCTGCGCACGCTGCCGCCACAGCTGTGCAAGCAACGTTACACCAATTGTTACTGAAAGATTTTAAGCAGTCTGAGATCACCATTGGGGATGAAGGCGGATTTGTGATTCCAAGTACAACTATCGAGGCTCCATTTGCGTACGTGGCGGCCGCAATCGAGCAAACCGATACAGCGGTGCCGATACTAATGGGGGCAGATATGGCGGCTAGTTCGTTTTACAAAGCAGGAGAGTACGAGCTTGAGGGTGCACAGCTTACACCCGGGCAGCTCCAAACGGTCTACCGAAGTTTACACAAACAGTTTCCACGACTGCAACAAGTAGAAGATCCGTTTGCTGAACATGACTTCGCCGCGTTTGCAAAGTATCAATCAGCCCAACCAGCGGTAACCTGTATTGGAGACGATCTGACTACTACCAACAAAACAACTTTACAAAAGGCCATTACAAAACAGGCAATTAACGGAATAATTATCAAACCAAATCAGATTGGTACCGTGAGTGATACGCTGGCGACAATGCAGCTGGCGTACCAGCATAATATACGGTGTATAGTGAGCCACCGCAGCGGAGAAACGATGGATGATTTCATCGCTGATCTAGCTTTTGGAACCAAGAGCTACGGACTCAAAGCTGGAGCGCCAACTATGCCGGAACGGGCTGCGAAATATGACCGACTGTTAGCTATAATACAAACTCATGAATAAAACTCAGATTGTCGCCACTATTGGTCCGGCGTGTAGTGATATACAAACAATCGCTGCTATGCTAAACGCGGGGATGTCGATTGCCCGGCTTAATTTTTCCTGGGGGACACACGATGATCATCGGTCCTTTATAGCCGATATACGGTTGGCCGCTAGTCAGGCTGGTGTCGTCATTCCAATCATTCAAGATTTATCTGGACCCCGGGTGCAAACGGGTGCTGATCATACAGTAGACACTGAAATACCGGTAATTACTGACAAAGACGTGGCCGATATTCAAGCAATGGCTGATTTACACATTGACTATGTGGCGTTATCGTTTGTAAAAGACGCCAAAGACATAGCACAACTGCGGACCCATTTAGCTGCTGTGGGTTCACACGCAAAGGTGATAGCCAAAATCGAACGACCAGAAGCAATTAAACATATCGATAGTATTATCGCAGCCTCTGATGGCATTATGGTTGCTCGGGGTGACCTTGGTGAAGCAATCCCGTTTGCAACCCTGCCGTTTGTTAAAAAAGATATCCTCAAACGGTGTATCGCAGCTGGTACACCAGCTGTTGTGGCTACCGAAATGCTGACTTCAATGATTGCCAGTGACCGTCCATCTCGGGCTGACGTATCGGATATAGCACACGCCGTACTAGACGGAGCAAGCGCCACCATGCTTTCAAACGAAACCGCGGTTGGTGCGCATCCAGTTGAGGCAATCGGGGTAATGCGAACCGTAGTAGACGAAGCAATCCAGCACACTAATCAAGCTGTCGTGATGTTCTAACTCGGTATCGTATATGATACCGCACTAGCTATGGGTTGCCTTGATTGTTACGACAAAAGTAGATGACGGGTCACACAATTATAATTTTGCTATACTACTAATATGAAACTACAATCAGTTTTTTGGTGCCTACTTTTGTTTGCCATCGTGTTTCCCGCACCGCTGCAATCTCAGACGGTCAATAATGATTTACAGGGAACCTACCGGGGAAAGGTGATTGAGGTAGTTAGTAGTGAGGAACGGACGGTCCCTGGAACACAGACAGCGACCCCGGTGCAAACGATTGATGTGGAGGTACTTGATGGGCCATTTGATGGTGACATAATAACCATTGAAAATGACTTTCTAGCCCTTGATACTGGTGACCGTTTTTACTTTAACTACAACGTGTATATTGATGGTAGTGAGTCGTACGCGGTGACAAACATCGATAGGCGGGTACCGTTGATGCTATTTGTCGCGTTGTTTGCGTTTGCTGTTATAGCGCTTGGCGGGTGGCAAGGGGTACGCTCGTTGATTGCTCTGGGCGTTAGTTTTTTGGCAATATTTTATGTGCTACTACCTGGCTTACTAGCTGGATACAGCCCGCTGCTACTCAGTTTTTTGGTTGCAGCTGGAATTCTGTTTGGTGCAATTTTCTTTACCCATGGGTTCAACCGTGAGTCATTCGTAGCGTATGGTGGGACTATGTTGGCGGTTGGGTTAACGGGGATTTTGGCGATTATTGCAGTAAGTGCATCCAGCCTCACCGGCTTCGCGAGTGATGAGTCAGTATATTTGAATTTTAATACTGACGGCGTACTTGATTTTACAGGATTATTACTGGGAGCGATCATTGTTGGCGTGCTTGGGGTACTCGATGATATTGCGGTGACTCAAGCTGCGGTGGTGGTCGAGTTATATGGCAGCAACAAATCACTATCACCAAGGGAAGTGTACCGGCGAGCTTTGCGAGTTGGTCGCGAACACGTTGGCGCGCTCGTGAACACGCTGGTGTTGGCATACGCTGGGGCGTCACTCCCACTTTTGATGTACTTCTATTTAGCACCAGTGGGATTTTGGTCACTCATCAATTCAGAATTGTTTGCTACTGAAATTATCCGGGCCGTAGTTGGGAGTATTGGCTTGATCTTAACTGTACCAATTGTAACTGGGTTAGCGGTATGGTATCTCAAAGACTACGAATCAAAACATAGCCATGGTCATAGTCATGGTCACGGGCATAGTCATCACTAGACAAGCGAGCGCGCCTTCGCTCATGAAGTTATTGAGGATCCTTAGGGTATCCCCGGACGGTTCAGGCTGTCCATCCTTACGCCAAGTACATAAAACGGCAGTCAGGTATCGGTATTTTGGCAATTCCATGAAGCGCGGTATAATCTAATCTTATAGGATAACCATTGCAATTATGTCTACAAAAATAGAAATGATGGAAAAGTACACCGATCAACTAAGCGACCTCGGGGTGACGGCTGATGCAACGTTGCTCGACTGGGTGACAGATCGAGTTGGTCCAGCTAACTACAGTGCAGATGGACAGCTGGTGGCCGCAACTAACCCAGATGAACTCGACCGAGTGTATACCGGGTTTGTGGGTGACGAACTCGCCGAAACAGACAAAGAAAAAGGTATGGCAGCAATCAATGAGGTGATGGAACAAATGTCAGGCATGAACCGAAAGTATCGCGGGGTGGTGTATTATTTGCTTGCAAAAAAGTACGGTAAATAGACAGACACCGGGTGTAGAGGAATCAAAGCAAACGGGCGACCTGCAGGCCGCCCGTTTGCTTTTTAGTGTGCGATTGCCAAACAAATAAGCTCTGTCCCGGGCGGCAGATGTAGTTGCAACGTCGCTCGCGCAGCTGCCATAGTTGCTCCGGTGGTTACAACGTCGTCAAGCAGTATAACTGTATTGGGAAGTGTTTGGCTGTTTGTGACACTGCAGGTAAAAGTACCTTGCTGTTGTGCGATACGTTCGGTTTTTGACACCTGGGTTTGCTGTTTAGTATGCTGGCTTTTCTTAAGTATGTCGGTACGTACCTGGCTTGCGTAACTGCTGTGCTTACAAATCAATTCAATATGATTGTACCCACGTGCACGCCAGCGTTTGTAGCTAACCGGCATCGGAATGATTGCGTACTCATTTTTTAGGTTAGTAAAATAGGTATCAAGGTGAGCCGCCAATCGCTTGGCCGCTATCTGATCAGCTTGGTACTTTGTGCGCTTTATTAACGTTTGAACATGAGGCTCTTTATATGAAAATAGGTAATGAGTACTTTTATAGATACTCATGGAATTAGTAACAGCTTTTGCCGGCGATGCTCCATCGTGCGGCCATAATAGCTGTAACAGCGTTTGCCAAGTTCTCACCATGTCTCAATTATACAGCCTCGGTACCGTGTTATTATTTTGTTAGTTAATGTGCTATGGGATTTTTTTCTACTATTTTAGAATCAGCTACACCGAAAGACACCAGTAGTGTGTTGGGAGTTGATATTGGTGCGTGTGCCATTAAAGTTGTTGAGCTCCAAGAGCGTAACGGAGTAGTAACACTTGTCACGTATGGAGAAATTCAGCTAGGTCCATATGCTGGCAAGCCATTAGGAGCTGTTGTCCACCTCAATCCTAAACAAGAACAAGAGGCGTTAGTTGACGTCATCCGAGAGTCAGCTGTAAAGTCACGAAATGGCGTATTTGCAATGCCGCTCAGTGCTAGCTTTATTAGTACCACCATGATCAATGCTGACCCCGATGATGATCTGGCGGCTATGGTGCGAGTTGAGGCACGCAAAATCATCCCAGCATCACTAAGCGAAGTCACTCTTGATTGGGCTGAACTTGAAGCGTTATCAGATAATCAAGCTGGTCGTCCCGTATTGATTGCCGCGATTCAAAATTCAGCTGTCGAGCGCTTTAATATCTTGATGCAGTTTACTGGCTTTGACGGATCTTCGACCGAAATTGAGTGCTTTAGTGCCAATCGAACAATCAGTAAAAAAGAGCATTCAGCCATGATTGATTTTGGCGCCACGTCTACAAAAATGTACATGACACATAATGGAATTTTAAGTCGTATGCATCGAGTTAATGTCGGTGGTGAACAGGTTACTCAAGCCATAGTAGAGGCCTTGGACGTCGATTTTGCAGCAGCAGAAATGATTAAGCAACAAACTACTCAGCAAGATAAGCACTATGCTGTTGTCCAGCAAGCCTACGCCACTGTCTACGGTCGGTCATTGCGGGAATTCCGACAAGTCCTCGATCATTATCAGTCAAAGGCAGATACTAAGTTTCCTTACCTTTCTATTAGTGGAGGAGCCAGTCTGTTCCCTGGGTTAGGTAACCTATTACTCGATAAGCTGGATATTGAAGTAGAGTTAATCGATCCATTCAAAAATGTTGCTTACCCTGCGTTCATGGAAGATATTATGAAACAAATTGGCTCGACGTTTGTACCTGCACTAGGGGCTGCGTTGCGTAACTTCGAATAACTGTCCACATGCATAACACCTGCTGTCAAATAAACCACGTATAGTTACTGTATAAGTATGTCGCTAAATTCAACACCAAGTTCTTTCATACCAAAGCGTGGCTCCAATCGAGCAAAGCGCAAGAAACCAGCACGGCGCATTTTCGTATTCGCTTTAGTTGCGTACAGTCTAATATTCGCCTCTTTGTTAGCTTCGGGAGCTAGTTATCTATATTTAAACTACACTACTTCATTGCTCCAAGAGGAAGTAAGTACACTCAATTCTGAGATCAACACCTTTAGCATCAGTGACCTCAGTGTCGTTTCTGAATTTGACCTCACCTTAAAACGGGCAAACGAACGGTTTGATAACACAGCTTCTGTAGCGACACTGTTAGATGCAATTGATTCAGCTACTGCTCAACCAGTACAAATTGAGTCACTCGAGATGGAACGTATTGATGACCAGTATATGCTTCTGACAGCGGAAGTGATTACTCAATCGTTTGATAGTGCATTATTCCAACGAGGACTCCTCAACGATGAGGCTCGACTGTTTACTGACGTGGTCTTTGAGGATGTTTCAATAGCTGTGTCTGAAGAAGATGAAGACTCAGAAACTACCGCCACATCAAATGAAGATCAGGTAACATTTAACGTAACAGCGCGTGTTCCGATTGATTCTTTATCCTATGAAAGTTTTCAGCCTGAAGACTTAAATGTTACAGAAACTGTCGATAATCAAACTGCAATATGAAATCCTTAGGCTTACTTTCTCAAATACTAACAGTTGGTCTCGCGCTCACTATCGGTTATTTCTATGTACAACCCACAGTTGCCGAAATTGGTGAAGTTCAAACTGAAATAGACCGGTATGAAACGGAACGAAAAAAGATTGAGGTTATCAATGATCAGCTGGCTAAGCACCAAGCTACATTAGACAGTATTCCTCCGACAGATAAAGTAAGACTTGCAACCTACATGCCAAGGGTTGCTGACGATATCAGCATTATGCGAGATATATCTTTTATTGTAGAACGAGCAAACGTCACAAATACCGCGTTATCATATGACGGCTCGCATGAAGAGAATAAGACTGTATTTTCACAAGACAACGACGCTGACTCAAGATTGGGAGAGCAGGCAGCCTCACCGCATGCATTCACTGTTGAAGTTCAGGGTTCCTACGATGAAATTAAGAATTTCTTACGGTTACTAGAGCTGAACGAGTATCCACTCGAGGTGCATCAGTTGTCGCTCAGCTCGAATGAATCAGGCGAGAGTCAGAATGAATCAACTGACAGTGAACTGATGACAGCATCAATGACCCTGGTAACCTATGTGGATGAATTAGTATTAATAAGTAGTAACTAGTATATCTATGAGCAATACAGCAAAAAACTTAATGATAGTACTAGGAATCCTAACGGCAGCTTTTGCTGGATATTACTTTTTTATTCAAGACTCATCCCTAGTGGTGCGGTCGTCTGAGTCGGACCGTCAGCTTGAGCAAATGCTTGTTCGCACCCAAGAATTTGTTGGTCACCGAGTAATTCTTGATTCTATTACTTTAGATACTAGTCTTTTCCAGTCAGATGAATTTCGTAATCTGCAATCATTTTCTCCTGAGCCATCTGAATTTCCAGTTGGTCGAAGTAATCCGTTTACGGTAGCGGAACCTGAACAACCGGTCTCGCGGACCGATTTTAGTACCTCCTTACAAGCTGACCAAGAATAAGCTATGGACTTATTTGCTGCCCTGAGTAAGAGTCAACTAGTAACTGCCGATCAAATCGCTGTTTTTAAGCGTGAGGTAGCAGATAATGGTACTAGTTTAGAATCCCTACTGTTAGAGTCTGGCGTGAGTAGCGATAAAGTGCGAGATTTCTTCGCAGACTATTATGAAGTGGAACCTTTCGCTATTCCAGAAGGGTTCAAAATTTCACAAACAGTCTTGTCATACATCCCTGATACATCCGCTGCTCATTACAAGATCGTACCGCTACAGGTTGAAAACGAAGTGCTTATGGTTGGGGTTAACGATCCTGATAATCTGAAAGCCAGAGAGGCTTTGAATTTTATCAGCACCAAACATAATACTCCGTATCACATGGTGTATATGCTGATGTCTGATATAGACAAAGGCCTCAAATTTTATGAAAACCTGGAAGGGGACGTCGGAGACGCACTCGATAGTCTCGAAACAGAGCTTGATGCCGAGATCGCAGCTAGTCTCGAAGGAGCGTCTGAAGGTGAACGTGAATCAATGGATCATATTGAAGAAGATGCTCCAGTGACAAAAATTGTAGCCACGATTTTGCGCTACGCGGTGGATGGTAGTGCTT